>Ga0306865_1000762_pt1 | contig 10362 bp, 3 predicted proteins | sample AntRauTorckE5431_FD_190441 | JGI IMG/M metagenome (GOLD analysis project Ga0306865, IMG submission 190441) | Saline lake microbial communities from Rauer Islands, Antarctica - Metagenome Torckler E5 #431 (v2) (version 2) | ecosystem: Environmental > Aquatic > Non-marine Saline and Alkaline >... | reverse complement strand
TTTCAAGCCAGAAGTATCTTCGCCAGAGCGAGAATTTTCAACATAAGAACATTTCAACTCGATGACTTCACCATTTTCGTCCTTAATCGCCTCATCGCATTGAATGATAAACGCATTTTTCAAACGTACCATTTTACCAACACTTAGACGGAAAAATTTACGGGGTGCATTTTCCATAAAGTCCTCACGCTCAATATATAGTTCACGGCTAAACGGAATGATGCGACTGCCTGCGGATTCATCTTCAGGATTATTAATCGCTTCCATTTCTTCCGTTTTTCCTTCCGGATAATTGGTAATCGTCACTTTTAACGGATTCAAAACCGCCATCACGCGATCCGTCGTTTTATTCAAATCTTCTCTTACGCAAGACTCTAATAACGCTACTTCAATCACGTTTTCACGACGTGCAATTCCCACTTTTTCTGCAAAAAGGCGAATCGAAGCGGGCGAATAACCTCTACGACGCAAACCAGAAATCGTCGGCATTCGAGGATCGTCCCAACTATTGACATGACCTTCTTCTACCAACTTTTTCAAACGGCGTTTACTCATTATCGTATAACTCAAATTCAGGCGAGCAAACTCAATTTGTTGTGGTCGGTACAGTTCTAATTCTTCCAAAAACCAATCGTACAAAGGTCTGTGAACCTCAAATTCCAAGGTACAAAGCGAGTGCGTAATGCCTTCGATGGAGTCCGAAATTCCGTGCGCATAATCGTACATTGGATAAATGTGCCACGCATCGCCAGTTCGGTGATGTTCCACATTTTTGATACGATACATCAACGGATCACGCAAGTGCATATTTGGATTTGCCATGTCGATTTTCGCACGTAAAACACGAGTTCCGTCAGGAAAATCACCGTTTTTCATACCTTCGAATAGCTCCAGACTTTCTTCAATCGAACGATTGCGATAAGGACTTTCGTCCCCAGATTTTGTCGGTGTTCCTTTCATCGTAGCGATTTCTTCTGCGGAAGAATCGTCAATATATGCTTTCCCTTTTTTAATTAATTGCACCGCCAAATCGTACAAACGTTGGAAATAATTAGACGTATAAAATTCTCTATCATCCCAATCAAAGCCTAACCATTTTACATCTTCCCGAATCGCATTCACATATTCCGTATCTTCCGCCACAGGATTGGTATCATCAAAACGCAAATTCGTTTTCCCCTGAAACTCTTGAGCAATACCGAAATTTAAGCAAATTGATTTTGCATGACCAATGTGTAAATAGCCGTTCGGCTCAGGAGGGAAACGGGTATGCACTCGTCCGTCATATCGTCCCTTCTCATTGTGTTCTTCGATGATTTGCTCAATAAAATTGAGGTTGCGTTTAGTATCACTCATGTTTTTCGTTAATTAGTCATTTGTTAATAAGTGTTTACAACACTTTAGTTAATTGAAAAGGTTAAAACCCTAAAAAGCAAATTTAGTTATTTTGATTTTAGTTCCTTTGCATTACCGATTTTTTTCTGATTTCGAAATTATACCGTTTTGCGGTAAGTCAAAAAATATATTCCAATCTTAATTACTTACGTCAACTTCATAACTAAGTGAAGAAGAATAAATTTAAACGATAGGCGATTTTTAAATAAGTGATTTTCAACAAAAAACAATACCTTTTATGATAATCTATCGAAAGTTCATGATGAACGTTAAGGTGTCCTATTATAGATGAGAGCATTAGCGTATCCTTCTGAAAAATTATTTAGAGGGACTTTATCGTACCATAATCCTAAAATAGATTCGCAGGTGTTATTTAATAAAAAAGGTAAAAAAACACCACCGAATACTCGATGGTGTTTTCTATAAAAAAATCCGTTTAATCCATAATAAATCCGTGAAATCCGTGTTCCTTTTAATCCTAAAAACCCAAACTTCCTTGAATAATGCCACCGCCAATAATATCATCACCTTCATAAAAAACAGCCGATTGACCTGGTGCAATACCTTTGACATTCGCCAAAAATTCTATGCTAATTCGTTCCTCATCAAAAGGCAAAACTTTGCTCATTGTACCTGCATCGTTGTAGCGGATTTGTGAAGTGACTTCCATGTCAATTGGCGCAGCATCATATTTTTGCCAATTCAATTTGCCGACCGTCATGCCGTTTCGCAACAAATCACCGACTTCACCCAATACAACTGTATTCGTTTCTGGTTGAATTTCCGTGACGTACATCGGATAGCCGAGTGCAATGCCCAAACCTTTCCGTTGTCCGATGGTGTAGAACGGATAACCTTCGTGTTTTCCAATAATATTTCCTTTGGTATCAATAAAATCACCACCAGCGACGAGTTCTTCCAAACCGTCCACACGGCGTTTCAAAAAGCCACGATAATCGTTATCTGGCACGAAACAAATTTCATAACTTTCGCCTTTTTTGGATAAATCCGTATAACCCATATCTGCCGCCATTTGACGCACTTCTGGTTTCGTGTAAGGCCCGAGCGGAAATTTCGTCCGTTCCAAACATTCTTGATTCAATCCCCAAAGCACATAACTTTGGTCTTTTCTATCATCTTTCGCTTTGGTGATGAATTTTCTACCGTTACTTTCTCCAACTTTCGCATAATGCCCAGTTGCGATAAATTCACAATCCATTGCATTCGCCCGACGCATCAACGCATCCCATTTGATGTGCGTATTACACAACACGCAAGGGTTTGGCGTTCGTCCTGCCATATATTCGTCCACGAAATTATTAATTACATAATCCCCAAACTCTTCCCGAATATCCACGATAAAATGGTGAAATCCTCTATCGACCGCAACCCCTCTGGCATCGTTAATCGAATCCAAACTACAACAACCCGTTTCTTTTTTTGAGCCGCCAGAGTTTGCATAATCCCACGTTTTCATCGTAATTCCGATGACATTATACCCTTCTTCGTGCAGCATCAAAGCGGTGACTGTTGAGTCAATTCCGCCACTCATTGCCACTAAAACATTTCCGTGTTTGCTCATTTCTTTTTAGACTTTAGCTATTAGACTTTAGATATTAAATATCGCTGTCTGTATATTTCCACAAAATTACAAAAAAGGAGTAGGTAAAGTTCAATTGAAGGTAAAATTTAAAGGTTGGTGATTTTCGTCAAGACGAATTAATAAAGAAAAACTGTATTTTTGAGTTTTTTAGAGTGCGTTGATAAAGCAGGTTTTACGGATAAATGCGGATTTTTTAAACTAATTTTATGAAATCCTGTTTTTCCAAAAAACTATTCTTAAAAAATACCTATAAATCGTGAACGGTCAAATAATTCACAATTCATCCCGAGGTTTGGGGACAAATTAATTAATAATTATATGTATTATATTCTGGTTACATTAGCAGCGGTTGCAGGAATGGAGTTTGTCGCATGGTTTGCACACAAATATATTATGCACGGAGTTTTGTGGTCATGGCACGAGTCGCATCACAAACCGCATGAAAATGAAGGTTTTTTTGAAAAAAACGATTTATTTTTCATCGTTTTTGCGTTTCCGAGTATGTCGTGTTACATTTTGGGAAGTGCGACCGATTATCGCTTTCTGTTTTTTGTCGGTGTCGGTATTTCGATTTATGGCTTGATTTATTTTCTAATTCATGACGTATATATTCACCGTCGTTTCAAATGGTTTAACCAATTAGAATCTAAATATTCAAAAGCAGTCGTCAGAGCGCACGGTACGCATCACGCCAAACAAACGAAAGATAATACAGAATCTTTCGGTTTATTGGTTATCAATTCAAAGTTTTTTAAAAGCAATAAGGAACGCCGAGCGATGGAGGAAAATAATAAGATTTATATTGAGAAGTAAATAGATGGCTCTATTGTTTCATGGCTTCATTGTTAATCGTTCAACGATAAAAAGCAATTGAACAATTGAATAGTGAAGCCACGAAAACAGTAAAAAATGACGATTTACGAAACATTAGGTGAGGCAAAAATCAAAAAAATGGTGACGCTTTTTTATGAAGCGATCGCTGATGACGATTTGATTCGACCGATGTATCCCAAAGAATTAGCACCTGCGGAAGACCGTTTGTATTTATTTTTGATTCAAGTTTTTGGCGGTCCAACGGTGTATTCTGAAAAGCGAGGACAGCCAATGCTGCGTCGTCGGCACTTTCCGTATGCAATTGATATGAATGCAAGTGATCGGTGGCTAAAATATATGTCGGAAGCGATTACTGAAATTGAAATGACGGAAGAAACTCGGATACAAGTTTTGGGCTATTTCGGTCGAGCAGCTTTATGGATGGTGAATCGGTGATTCTTTTGAAATAGGAATGATAGAATATAAATCATTTATCGTTCTGATATAGGAATGCCAATTGTTTTAAGGCAAAAATATTTAATATTTTTCTACTTCAATTCGAAGTAGTTTGCGCAGACTTAGGAGTTTTTCAAAAAGTTCAACTCGAAAAGTCAGAATAAGTTAAATTTTTGGAATACTAAAGAACAAGATAATGAGTTATTTATATAACTTTACTTTATAATTAAGGTTAGTACAATAAAATTAGGGATTAGGAAATTAGTAAAATGAAACGGTAAACGTTTTTATGCTTAAGAATTTGAAAATCAGCATCTTATATTGATATAAGATTGCTCAAATTTTAAATAGGCATAAAAAAAACTATCTAAACCATTTGATTAATTTTTAATCCCTAATTTTTTATGCAAAAATTTGGGAAAAGTGCTTAGAATTTTTTTTCAAATTACGAGTTCATAAATGATTTTTTAATAAGACGGTAATAACTTGAAAAATGTAAGATTGGAAAATCAAAATAGTTATTCATCTTAAATATATTTTTATAAAAGTTACGTTTTCATCATTATGTCAAATCGTAATTATCATAAGTCTAAACATATTCGTATGAGACAACGCATTACCTTTTATAGTATTTTATTAAGTATTTGCCTAATGTTAATAGGGCTTCCTCAGGCGAAAGCATCTCACATTATGGGAGGTGACATTACGTATAATTGTATAGGTCCAAACACCTTTGCATTTACGGTTCAGCTTTATCAAGATTGTAATGGAGTAAGTTTGCCTGGTTCGATACCATTAACGATTACTTCGGCGAGTTGTGGACTAACTATCAATATTAACTTAGAGTTAGTGCCTTCAGGCCCTTTAGTCGTAACTCCTTTGTGTCCTGGACAGTTAGATGCTTGTAATTCAAGTGCTGGAACTTATGGTATTCAGCAATATACTTATACGCATATTCCGCCCTCACAAGGTCAAGGGTTAAGTAATCCGCCGGTAGTTTTACCTGCTGGTTGTACGGATTGGGTTGTTTCTTGGAATTCGTGTTGTAGAAATAGTACAATTAATACGATTAATAATCCTGGCGGAGCAGGATTTTACATTGAAACGGAATTGAATAATGTAGATGCACCGTGTAATAATTCTCCTGCATTTTTGAATACACCAACGCCTTATGCCTGTGTTGGTACGAATGTAAATTACTCTCACGGGGTTAGCGAGTGGGACGGAGATTCTTTAGTATTTTCTTTAATTCCTTGTTTGGAAGGTAATACTGGTAATCCAATTGGTTATACGAATCCTTATTCAGGCACAAATCCAGTTGCATCTGCGAGCGGAATAAATATTAACTCTGCAACGGGAGCGATATCATTTACGCCGACGCAAGCACAAGTTGGGGTTATTTGTGCGTTGGTTGAAGAATATCGGAACGGGGTAAAGGTCGGTTCGGTGATGCGAGATATACAATTTACGATATTGAATTGTACGAATAGTTTGCCATTGGCATCGGGTGCAAATGGTGATGCAGGCGCAAATGGAGCGACAGGCAGTTATGATTTGACGGTTTGTGAAGGGGAAACGGTTGATTTTTTAGTTGAAAGTTATGATGATTTAGGTGCAGGACAAACGACAGGAAACAACATCGATATGTCGTGGAATGGCGGCGTTGTGAGTCCGAATGCTTCTTTTACGGTATTTAATAACAATACGGATTCGACCTCTGGTAATTTCAAATGGTTTACCAATAAGGGAGACGCCGGGTTTTATATATTCACGGTGAATCTGCAAGATGATGCCTGTCCAATAAACGGGGTGAATATTTTCACCTATACGGTTAGAGTTTATGATGTTCCCGATGTTGACGCAGGCGGCTATCAAATATCTTGCGTTGCAGGAGAAACGATGACCCTAAATGCAGTGGCTACGAATGTCGATTCTTTGTATCAATGGAACGCCTTGAACGGAGGGACGTTATCTAATCCGACGAGTTTAGTGACGGATGTTTTACCGGTTGTTGGTGGTTCGTACCAATTAATCAAGACGTATAAATGGGGTTGTATGGACTCAAATGTAGTCGCAATAGATATTTCTCCGGGTTTACAACTGCCCACGATTCCTGATGCGAATTTGTGTTTAGGTGATTCAATACAATTAGACGGGACGATAAATGTGACGGCAAATCCGCCGACGACGTTTACCAATAATAATGCAGTCCCTTTCGGTCAAGTTGCAGATACGGCCTATTCTGATATTGATGTAACCGGTTTGCAACCGGGTATTTTCAACCCTGATATGCTGCAAAGTGTTTGTATGAATGTTGTTTACCCGTTCAATAGTTTTTTGAGTATTTCCTTAATTTCTCCGAACGGAACGATTATAGATTTAAGTTCTAATAATGGAGGTGGAAATGCGAATTACACGAATACGTGTTTTTCACCAACGGCAGCCACGTCGATTACAACGGGAAGTTCTCCATTTACAGGAACGTATTTGCCAGAGCAAGCCTTTTCAAATTTAAACGGCGATGTGGTGAATGGAACTTGGACTTTGCGAGTCATTACCTCGACAGGTATTCCGCTTCCAGGACTTCAAATCACAGATTGGAATATGACGTTTTTGGATATCACGGATACGATGTCTTACAATTGGATACCTGCAACGAATTTAAGCTGCACGACCTGTCCCGACCCTTGGGCAAGTCCAATAACGCCAACGGTCTATCAAATTATTTCGACGGATTACTTCAATTGTACGGATACCCAAAGTGTATTTATAGACATAATTAATGCCTTAACGGCACCAACGGTAACGTGTTGTCAAGTAAGTACGACGGCATTGACGTTTTGTTGGGGAGCAATTACAGGAGCGAGCAGTTACGAAGTCAGTATTGATAACGGGACAACTTGGAATCCTGCAAACGGTAATTTACAACATCAAATAACAGGATTAGCCTTAGGGCAATCGGTAACGATATTAGTCCGAGGAATAGGCAACTGTCCGGGCGTTGCGCCAACCGGCACGCAAACCTGTACAACGACACCTTGTACATTGACGGCTTCTTTAACAAGTTCATCAGATGCGACTTGTAATGGCGGTTCAGATGGAACGATTGTCGTGAGTGCTTCGGGCGGAACGGCCCCTTATAGTTTCCAAATTACAGGATTTCCAACCAATACAACGGGTAATTTTACGGCTTTACCAGCAGCAAGTTATAGCGTAAATGTGACTGACGTCAATGGTTGTTTAATCAATGTCCCAGCGGTTATTAATGAGCCAGCGGCGATTACGTTTTCAACGGATTCCACCTTAGTGAGTTGTAATGGTGGTTCAGATGGAACAGCAAGCGTTACTTTGGCAAATGGTGGAACAGGAACCTTGACTTATCAATGGGGAATAAACGCTGCCAACCAAACTACAGCAACGGCAACGGCTTTAGCCGTAGGAACGTATAATTTTACGGTTACAGATGCCAATAATTGTACAGAAATAGGGGCTGCAAGTGTAACGGAACCAACGGCAATAGTTTTAGATTCTCTAACTACCAATGTGAGCTGTCATGGAGCGATGGACGGAAGTGCGAAAGTCTTAGTCCAAGGCGGAACGATACCTTACACTTACGCTTGGTCAGCGAATGCAAACGGACAAACCACCGATAGTATCGTAGGTTTAAGTGGCGGCACTTACACCGCTACGGTCACCGATGGGAATAGTTGTACGGCAATAATTAGCATGTACGTTGAGGAAGCCTCGCCAATCGTATTGACGACTTCGATGACCCAAGCAACGTGTAACGGATTAGCAGACGGAACGGCAACGGTTACCGCAATAGGCGGCACACCGGGAGCGAATCCAAATCAATATACTTATTCATGGAGTGCGAGTGCGAATAACCAAATTACGGCAACCGCAACGGCATTAAATACAGGCTTACATTCGGTCACGGTAACGGACGGCGCAGGCTGTACGGCAGTAGGAACAATCACGGTAACGGCACCGCCAAGCATGAGTTTGACGACCACAAGTGTCCCTTCTACATCATGTAGTTACAGCACGGATGGCTCGGCAACGGTCACGGCAAGTGGCGGAGCAGGTGGATATACTTACCAATGGAGTGGGGGAACAGTCCCAACGAATACAGCCGCAATAACAGGATTATCAACGGGAACGACTTACGTAACGGTAACGGATGTGAACGGTTGTAGCGATTTGGATAGTGTAATTATTGCAGGTCCTCCAGCAGTAGTTGCGAATCCAACGGCAACAGCAATTTCTTGTAACGGAGCAGATGACGGTATGATAACCTTAACGCCAACGGGCGGAACGGGAACGTTATCTTTTGCTTGGAGTAATAGTATTAATACTCAAGATATCGGCAGTTTATCGGCAGGAACGTATCTTGTTACGATAACCGATGCGAATAATTGTGTTTTCACAGATACTGCGTTAATTATAGAACCAGATACGTTAATTGTGACGGCTATAATGACTCCAATCAGTTGTTTTGGCGGTGTGAATGGAACGGCAACGGCTCTGCCAATAGGCGGACAGGGCGGTTATGCTTACAACTGGTCAAGCGGTTCAACGGATTCAATCGCATTGGTTTTAAGCACAGGAACGTATAATTTGACCGTAACGGATGGTGCAGGTTGCACGGATACGACCAGTATTTTGGTAACCCAACCTTCAACAGCAGTCAGTTCGACCATTAGCGGCACCGATTTATTTTGTAATGGCGATGGTTCAGGAACGGCAACGGTGGTCGGAGCAGATGGCACCCCAGGCATTGCACCAAATGATTACACTTACTTGTGGGCTGCCAATGCCAACAACCAAACGACAGCAGCGGCAACAGGTTTACAAGCAGGAACCTACAACGTTACGGTGACAGACGGCAACGGCTGTACGACGACAAATTCAATTATTATCAATGAACCAACCGCTTTGGGCGGAACGACAACAGGCTTACCAGCAAGTTGTTTTGGGTCAACAGACGGAGCGGCTTCCATTTTACCGACAGGTGGAACAACCCCTTATAGTTACCAATGGTCACCAACGATTTCAGCGGATTCATTCGTCACGAATGTAGCAGCAGGATGGCATTTGGTCACGGTAACAGATGCCAATAATTGTATTTATATAGACAGTTTTGAAGTATTACAACCGAGTGCAATCACGACGACGACAACGGTAGATTCTACCCTGTGTAACAATGATGCAACCGGCGTGTCAACCGTAAGTGCGACAGGTGGAACGGGAACTTATACGTATTTATGGAGTGCAAGTGCTAATAACCAAACAACGGCAACCGCAACGAATTTATCAGTAGGAACGCACAGCGTAACGGTTACAGACGCAAATTTATGTACAAGTATCGCAACGGTTCAAGTTTTAGAACCTTTAGCATTAGCAACGACAACAAGCGTCATTGACGCCCAATGTTTTGGAGCAGCAACAGGTTCGGCAACGGTAAGCGGAACAGGAGGAACGTTAAATTATGCTTATTTGTGGGATGCGACAGCAGCAAATGCAGCAACGGCAACGGCAGCCAACCTAACCGCAGGTACTTATTACGTGACCTTAACCGATGCAAACGGCTGTACAGCAGTTGATTCGGCAACAGTTGGACAACCTGCAAACGGCGTTTCAACGACGATTAGTGGGACGGATTTATTCTGTAATGGTGATTTGAGCGGAACGGTAACGGTTGTGCCAATAGGCGGAACAGGAGCAGGTTATACCTTCCTTTGGGATGATGCAAACGGACAAACAACGGCAACGGCAACCGGTTTAGCCGCAGGAACCTATACCGTGATTGTCAGTGATGGCAACGGTTGTAATATTTTTAATTCGGTAACGATTAATGAACCAACGGTTTTAAGTGGCACAATATCAGGCACGCCTGCAAGTTGTTTTGGTGTAGCGGATGGAACAGCGATGATTATTGCAACAGGCGGAACGACCCCTTATAATTACCAATGGTCACCAACGATTTCAGTGGATTCATTCGTCACGAATGTAGCGGCAGGTTTACATATTGTCACCGTAACCGATGCCAATAATTGTACTTATATAGACAGTTTTGAAGTATTAGAACCAAT
>Ga0306865_1000757_pt1 | contig 10415 bp, 7 predicted proteins | sample AntRauTorckE5431_FD_190441 | JGI IMG/M metagenome (GOLD analysis project Ga0306865, IMG submission 190441) | Saline lake microbial communities from Rauer Islands, Antarctica - Metagenome Torckler E5 #431 (v2) (version 2) | ecosystem: Environmental > Aquatic > Non-marine Saline and Alkaline >... | reverse complement strand
TTCGAACTCCTTTAAAATCTTCGCAATCTGATGCGGTGTAAACTTACTTTTTCTCATTTTTTGTGCCGTTAAATTTAATTACTTTTTTCTACTCTTTAACAGTACTATTTTTGGGGAAGCTTACATCTGCCGAATAATCGATAATGGTTGAGATTTTGAAATGAAACTTTATTTTCTGTAAAAGGTGTTTCAGCCAACGTAGTTTTATGAATATGGTAAGTGGAATTTGGTAAGGTTTAACTACTTTAAAATTGTTACACTTTTGAAGCTTCAAAAGAGATAAACATCTTGAAATATAGTACGGTTAAAAGTAAAAGGAATGACTTTCAATCACATAAAAGAATGTCTAACGTAGCACCCTATTTGAATGGTATAATAAGTCGTCGATATACATGTGCAGTAATTTCAAATAGCTTATTTTATTTTTTTAGTTAGCAGTAGTGGTATGTGTCACAACTATTGCTATCTTCCTTAATCATTATAGTTTATACGTTTTGATTTTTATGTAGATGCAGTGTCTCAGTTAGACCTGAACTAAATAAATGAGTTATTTATAAACAGAAATTTTACTACTACTACTACTTAAAAAAAACTGTATGTTAAAAAAATTAATCAAAAAAAACAATATCACAATTCTTGGTACTGGAAGCAGATCCATGCTTTTAGTTCACGGGTATGGATGCGATCAAAATATGTGGAGGCATATTACTGCTCAATTTGAAGACGACTACAAGATAATTCTTATCGATCTTGTAGGCTCAGGAAAATCAGATGACGATGCGTATGACTACGATAAGTATAGCTCACTTGAAGGCTATGCTGATGATATAGTTGAGATTTGTGATGCCCTAAATTTAAAGGATGTTTGTTTTGTTGGGCATTCTGTGAGTGCCATGATAGGAGTACTTGCGGCTTTGAAAAGGCCTTCTCTTTTTAAACAACTAATCATGATTTGTCCATCTCCGAGATATATCAATGATGACCATTATTATGGCGGATTTTCTCAAAACGATATTGATGAGCTTATGGAAACTTTAGATTCTAATTACTTAGGTTGGTCTAGTGCTATGGCACCTGTTATTATGGGAAATGCCGATAGACCAGAATTAGCAGAAGAGTTAGAACAAAGTTTTTGTCAAAATAATCCTGAAATTGCACAGCATTTTGCTAAAGTTACCTTTTTGGGCGATAACAGAAGTGATCTTGAAAAGCTTACGAACAAAACGCTCATAATACAATCTAAAACTGATGCGATTGCTTCGAATGAAGTAGGGGAATATGTACATGCTAATATATCTAATAGTGAACTTGTTACTTTGGATACAACAGGTCATTGTCCACATCTCAGTGCACCTAATGAAACAATTGAGGCTATGAAAGAATATTTAGTTTAGTTCTGTCATATGGCTAGAAAAACTTTAATAGGAGATAACATAGATTATCAGCAACTTTATAATAACTCTCCTACGGGTTCTTTCTGCTCATTACCTGATGGTACTATCATTGACTTGAATAAAAGATTTTTAGCCTTAGCAAGCTATGAAATGGAAGAAATAATAGGAATAAAAAAGTTTACAGATTTCCTTTCTATTGGAGGTAAAATATACTATGAGACTGTTTATTTACAAGCATTAAAGTTAAATGGAACTCTGGAAGAAATAAATTTTGATTTCATAAAAAAAGATGGCACTAAACTTCCTATTCTCATTAATTCTGTAGAAATAAAAGATAAAAAAGGGCGTCATTTATTTACTCAATCTGTCATATTCGATATTTATCAAAGAAAAAAATATGAACAAGAACTTTTAATAGCCAAAAGAAAAGCAAATGAACTTTCTGATGAATTGATAAACGCAAATAAAGAATTAAGAAGGAGCTCTGAATTGAATTTGCAGCAAAAAATAAAGTTAGAAGAATTCAATAAGCGTTTACAAAATAAGAATGGACAACTATCTAGTTTTGCTCATATAGCATCTCATAACTTAAGAGCACCTGTTAGCAATCTTATCCTACTCCAGGGAGTCTATAAAGAAAGCACAGATTTAGAAGACAAAAACTTGCTTTTCTCTAAGATAGAAGAGGTCGTAGTTCTTTTGAATGAAACATTGAATGAATTAATCGAGACTGTGAAAATACAAGGGAATAAAAATATCACACATGATATAATTCGTTTTATTGACATTTTTGATAAAACATTAGTGATGTTAGGTAGCCAAATATTGGAATCAAATGCAGTCATTACCACAAACTTTTCTGAAGTCCCTAATATTGAATACCCTAAACTTTATATGGAAAGTATTATGCTAAATTTATTGTCGAATTCCATCAGATATCGATCACCTCATCGTACACCCAAAATTGACTTCTGGACAGAAGTTAATGACAACGAAATAATACTTATGGTTAGGGATAATGGATTAGGAATAGATTTAAAAAAGCATGGGCATCGACTTTTTGGCCTGAATAATACATTTCATAGACATCCAGATTCTAAGGGTGTAGGGCTATATATGACTAAAACTCAAATAGAAGCTATAGGTGGTTCTATCACTGTAGTAAGTGAAGAAGATAAAGGAACTACTTTCAAAATAATTTTAAAGAAGAATATTTAATGGCACGAAAACTACCCTTGGTAGCTATAGTAGATGACGATTTAATTTATCAATTTATGTTATCTAGGATTATTAATCGCGATAATTTAGCGGAAAAAATCTTAACTTTTCCGGACGGAGAAAAAGCTATTGAATATCTCACTGATAACAAAGCGACCAATGAAAACATACCAGATGTAATTTTTCTTGATACCAATATGCCAATCTTGGATGGATGGCAGTTTATTGAAGAATATGCAAGCATGAAAGCTGAAATTAAAAAAAAAGTGGTCATCTTTATGTTCAGTTCTTCAATTGACCCTAGCGATGCAGAAAGTGCGAGTAAAATTAGTGAAATATCCAACTATATAATTAAACCAGCCAGCTCAGAGGAAATGAAAGTGATTTTTGATAATTACGAAGGTTTATTAGAGAATTTTTAGTTTCTGCTTAAATAGAATTTAACTAGAGGATTCTTGAAAAATTATTGTTTTTTGACCTGGTTTCGCAATATTGTAATGGTGTATGTAAAAGTCATAATTTGGTTTTTTATTATATTGCATGGCAAGTTATATTAATTATAGGTGTGTTTTTTAGCAAATAAATAGTTGAAGTAGCAGTATAAATATACTGAGACATTGTGAATCGTTAAGGAGTAAAATTTTTAGAGATAATACCAACTATGTTAAATAAAATAGTTCATTCAAATTTTGACCAATTTGAATGAAATAAAAGAACTGATAGTATAAATAACAGTTCAACACAGTGTACCACAAAATAATATTTATCCTTTTGGATGATAATATTACTTAGCTATACATCGGTTATATTTAAACCCTTTGTATATTTGTGTGATTTAAAAATTTTATGCGTATTTAAAATATCAAAAGTGAAGTGGAAAATAAAGAAATATTAATAGTAGCATAGGGACAATGAAGCGATTTAAATTTCTGGATTTTAGTTTACTATCCTTTTTAGCTGCAGTGCTGTTTAGCTCTTGCAAAGAGAAACCGTCTTTCATTTCAGATGCAGCAATACTGCGTGCACACTTAAATGTTTCCGCAGAAGTAGCCAATTATTCGTCTCCTCAATTGCCTAATTTTTTTAAGAACCAATTTGTTGCCATTCAGAATAATACTCCAGTGAATAATCCCACTACTGATTGGGGAGCCACCCTAGGAAGAGTCTTGTTTTACGACCAGCAATTATCAAAAAATAATACAATCTCATGTGCCTCTTGTCACCAGCAGTCACATGGGTTTGCAGATACGAGTAGGTTTAGCACTGGTTTTACTGGAGGTACTACCGCTCGTCATACTATGGCATTAGCTAATGCTGTATACTACATAAATGGTCGTTTTTTTTGGGATGAGAGAGCGGCTACATTAGAAGAGCAGGTACTCCAACCCATAGAAGACCCTATAGAAATGGGAATGACTATGCCAGAGGTGATCGAAAGAATAAACAGGACTGAATACTATCCTATTTTGTTTGAGAATGCCTTTGGCAGTAGAGAGGTGTCAGATGATAAAATAGCGAGAGCTCTAGCTCAGTTTGTACGGTCTATGGTGTCTTATGATTCTAAGTATGATGAAGGAAGAAGCATGGTGAGCGAGAGGACTATAGATTTCCCTAATTTTAGTCAAGAAGAAAATGCTGGCAAAAAAATATTTATGAGTAATACCAAAGTAAATTGTTTTGGGTGTCACAATACAGACGTATTTATTGGGGATAATGCACGTAATAACGGACTCTATGAGCGTAATACTGATGAGGGTATATACACCCATACCCAAAATGATTTAGATAAAGGTAAGTTTAAAACGCCTTCGCTAAAAAACATAGCTGTACGAGGAAGGTTTATGCACGATGGCAGCCTGACTTCCTTAGATCAAGTAATAGAGCACTATAATAGCGGCATACGAGCCAATGCAAACCTAGATCCTCACTTGGTTGATGTTGCTACTAGAACTCCCGTTAAAATGGGTCTCACCGCGTTAGAGAAGAGTCAGTTAAAGGCCTTTCTAGAGACACTAACAGATTACACACTACTCTCTGACGAAAAGTTTAGTGATCCTTTTAAGTAATTTAAAGTTCGTCGGCAGCTATTTTTTTTGTTATTTATGCAAAGAAATGACCCAATGTTAGTTTGGGCCATTTCTTAATGTTGTATTGAGGTCTTACTCATTCCCTGTTTTCGGAGTGCTGTCGGGATTTTCTAATTGCTCTATTTCTTTTAGTTTAGTGCGACAGGCATTGAGTAATCCATCTTCTTCATTATCGTAGTTATCCATGATGCTTTGCAGTGTCGCTTTAGCTTGAAAATAGTCTTCTTCTTTTACATAGATATCACTTAAGAGTATGAATCCTTTTACTACCCAGTATTCATACGCAGAGAAGTCGTCATTCAGTGCATAGATGTCATTCCTAGAGTTTTCCAGTTTATTTTGCGAATAAAGTATACTTGCACGATGATAAATAGCCTCTGCTGTAAGTTCATTCCTACTTTCTGTTATCACATAGTCAAAGTGTGATTTTGCTGTACGTAGGTTGCTATCCTTAAGTTGTATTCTACCCAGTACCATGTTAGCTTCTACTAGATTTTCCTTTGGCACATTTTCTATAGGTAGTAGCTGTATTGCTTTCTGTTTTGCTCCATCATAGTTGTTTAGCAGATAATGACTTCTAACCTGTCCCATTATGCTGCTTATAAATGTACTTTTAGAAGAGGATATAGGTTCTAGTTGAATATAGTTTTCTAGAGCTTTGGTGTAGTTTTTCCTATAAAAGTAGGTAGATGAAAGTTTGATTAAGGATTTTTCTGTAAACTCATTTCTGCCTTGATCTACTACATAAGCATAGTGGGAGAGTGCTTGATCCTCTTTATCTGTGTAGAAGTCGCACTCCGCCTTATAGAAGTTAGCGGGTATAATGAAGTATCCGTCATTACCAAAACGTTTGATATAGTTGGCTAATTCGTTAGAGGCTCCTTCAAAGTTATCTGACTTATAGATACGCATAGCATTTTCGTATATTGAGCTATCTTGGGCAGTCATACGTACAGAAGCACCCTGATCTTCTGCATATTTAAAGTACTTTTGAGGAGTACCTAGGTTGTTATATATTATTTCTATAAAGGATAAAGCTTCCTGGCTAGAAGTAGTTTTAGGAAAACGCTCCACCACGGTCTTATAATACCTTAGTGCGGCGTCATCATTTTTCTGATTGTAGTTTATTAATCCGAGCTTCAGATAACTGTCAGGTAAGTACGGGCTGTAGTCGTGCTGAGATATGATTACATTAAAAATACTTTCTGCGGTACTATAGTTTTTTAGCGACATATACTCCCTAGCTGTTTGATAGAGAGCCTCATCTATATAGATACTTCTAGGAAAGTCATTTTGTATTTTTTTGAGAGTTCTTATCTTCTCTGAGTGTCTTTCCTGCAGTCCAAAGAGCATTCCTTGTTGGAAAAGGGAATAGTCAGATGAGCTATAATCATTTTTGATAATGAAGCCATACGCCTCTATAGCCTCATTATATTGCCTATTTAAAAAGTAGCAGTCTGCGAGTCGCTGCGTATTATCTAGGTAGATATCTTTACTGGTTTCTGTGTAGGTTTCATACTCTCTGAACTTAGCAAAGTAATTTTGAGCCTTAGGGTAGTCTTTTTTCTTGAAGTAGTTATATCCCATGCTGTAATAGCCATAGGTCTTATTTTTGCTTTTTTGCGATCCACTGCTACTCATAAATCTATTCATGAGATTTATACTTTCTTGGTAGTCATCCACCTTAAAAGCAATCTGAGATCTCCAGAAATAGGAGAAAGCTTCTAGTCTCTTATCTTCAGGATACTTTTGTGACTTTTTGAAAAATACATCAGCAGCTTCGTATTCTTTATTCAGAAACAACTCTTCAGCTCTGTGAAATGTCAGTTCTTGATAAGCCTTTTTGCTATTCTCATTTAGACTCCCTATATCTTCTAGCACCTCTATAGCGGCTTTGTAGTTTTTAGTACTTAAGAATATGTCTGCCATCATGTTTTTAGCATCGTTCCTGTACTTACTATATGGATAATCATCTAAGAACTCCTTTATAGCTCCTATTGCGGTGCTATTTTTTTGCAATTCAGCAGCTAATTTGGCGTAGTTATAAGCTGATATCTCTGTTATTTCCGTATCAAAACTTTTACGTTTAGCTTCTGCAAAAGCATTCAATGCTCTTTCTTTTTGACCACTTTTTACATCAGATACACCTAATTGATAATTGGCAGCTTGCCCTATTTCAGAGTCTGCATTTGATATAAGGATAAAGTATTGGGTAGATTTTTTAAATTTACTTTCTCCAAAGTTTGCGTCGGCAAACTGATATAATTCATCAGAACTTAGTGCTTTGATATCTCCTTTGTACTTATCAAAAAAGCTTAGAGCGATATTTTTATTACCTAGTTGGTATTGGATTTTTCCTTTGAGAAGATATATTTCGTCTTCTTGACTTTTCAGAGATAGGTTTTTTACGGTCTCATATGCTGTATTATATTCTTTTTGCTCATAGTAGATTTGAGCAAGATAGAGTTGCATAGTTTTCGGACCTTTATCTCCTATCTTAGTGAACGTGACAATGGCACAGGCGTAGTCTTTTAGGATATAGCATTGGTAGCCATAGTAATAGCTAGCTTCTATAGAATACTTTCCATCGCCATTCATTATTTTTTTAAACTGCTGCTTAGCGTTTTGGTACTCCTTATTTTTAAAGTAACTATACCCTTGCTTGAATGCGAGTTCGTCTCTTTGTATTTTAGAGATATCTGTTTCGTTTATTTTGTCGAGGTATTTTAGTGCTCTCTTGTATTTACCCTTGGCAAAATAGTACAACCCTAACTCGTAGGTGATTTCTGTATTTAGTTTGTGTTCAGGCTCATTTCTTAAAAAGTTTGCTAAATCTCTACTGGCATTTTTTTTGTCAAGTTTTAGACGTGATAAACCTATGTATGCGTTAGCCTCATATGAAAAGTTAGGACCAGGATTGTATTTTAGGAAGTTTCTAAATGCTCGAATAGCAGGGACATACTGCTTTTTGACGTAGAGCATTTTAGCTTGGTCAAAAGTGCTGATTTCGTCCGTATATACCTTTGTTTTCTGTGCGTTTACAGCTACAGACGCCAGTAGGAGAAATGTGATAATGAGGATACTTTTAATTCGTTTACGCATATTTATGAAACTATACTTCAAAATAACTGCGAAATACATTCTTATAGTATTCTAATTGCCCACAATCTATTCAGGAAAGCTATGAAATTGGCAAATTGAAATTATAATTATTTTTTGTTTCAAGTTGTGCTGCTAATTATATATTTGCAGCCGCTTAAGAGTATGGGATGTTTATTTCATATTGCTTCTGGTAAATGGTGGTTGTAGCTCAGTTGGTTAGAGCACCGGTTTGTGGTACCGGGGGTCGCCGGTTCGAGCCCGGTCTTCCACCCAATAACTAAAGGTTCGTCAGTCCGACGAACCTTTTTTTTTATACTATAAAATTTGAGGGTATAGGGCGAGAAGCATGTGCTGAGCGAATTGAAAAGTAGCCGAAGTAAGCCCGGTCTTCCACCCAAAAAACCAAAGGTTCGTCAGTCCGATGGACCTTTTTTTATGCCAGAAATATTAGAATAAAACATGGCGATAACCTTGTGCTGAGCGAATTGAAATGGAGCCGAAGTAAGCCCGGTTTGCAACTACATAAAACACTTCTTCATTTTTTATACTACAAACGTGTGTTGGGTATCTTCGGCTGTCAGTGTTTAAGATACAAGAAGCAGTGAAAGTGAATTTTGAATTCATTTTTGCATCTGTCTGCTAATGTTATTTTAGGAGATTTTATTTCAAGGAGGGATGCTTTTGTTAGTTAGACATAGTGACACTTCCGTATAGAAACTCTTTCAATTTTCGCTACTTTCGCACAAATGAAAAAGTTAATAATAATATTCGCAGCGGTAGCTATAATCTCGTGCAAACCATCTGCTACAGAATCAAAAGAAAGTACTGTATCTGAAACTTCAGATACTACAGACACTTTAGATGCCGCAGAGGAGACTGCCACTACTGGGGTTTCATTCGTTAATATCGCGGACGGTGCCACGCTAGCTTCTCCATTTGCAATAGAAATGGGAATAAAAGGTATGGAAGTAGAGCCTAAAGGCACTCCAAGAAAGGGTTGGGGACATCACCATTTGCTAATTAATGATGATTTTATAGCTGAAGGTATAGTGATCGTGGCCGATGATACACACATACATTATGGCGGAGGACAAACTTCCGATTCGATATCTTTAGAACCAGGAGATTATAAGCTTACTTTACAGTTTGCGGACGGTATGCACGTATCTTATGGTCAAGCTTTAGCTAAGACTATAAACGTAACTGTAGAATAAATAAAATGATTTTTGAAAAACTTTTCACATCAACTGTGAAAAGTTTTTTTATCAATTCACACGCTTGTTTTACGTGACTCTATCTTCGAGTATATTCATATAGATATGTTCAAACATTAAAAATGGCTTGACTTAATTTGTTTAATTTTTATCGTGGCGATAGCTCCCATATCTCAAGACCATACTAGGAAACATAGTAGCGGCATCTACCGGCAATTCTCGGATTATAAAGTATAGTTTAGCGAAGACAGTGTTTTTACATTTGATAGTGCTTTTCCTCAACCAGTTAGAGTGGCGTATTAGTAAAAATCTTCTAGTACTTGGTGGCTCAATACTAGAATTACTGCTAGTCTTACATCTAGCGAGCTAACTTCAGGGCACTGTCTATATCGGTCTAAGAACTAGCTCAGAATTATAAAAAGGTACTGGATAAGTCTAGTGACTAAACCTATCTACTTTTAAAGAATGTTTCTTTTAGCATACTCGCTTATGCATTAGACGTACGCACTGAATCATACACAGTGTGCCAACGCAATGGAGCCTTAGGCACTAAATTAGTGCTTTTGAAACTATAGCATTATAACCTTGTTCAAGGTTGTTTTATCGATAACCACTCTATTATATGTCGAAAGTTTGTTGTTTTGTATTTCATAAAAATAGGAACACATGAAAAAAACATTCTTTTTACTCAATTTACTCTTTTTAGGTATTTTGGCTAGTGCTCAGTCTTCTTTTGAATTAATAGAGAAGGTAGAACCAGTAGATGGTAAGGTAATCATACCTTATGAGAAGTACAACTTACCCAATAATGATCTTACGCTAATCATTCACGAAGACCACTCGGATCCTATTGTGCATGTGCAGGTAGCATATCATGTGGGTAGTGCTAGAGAAAGTGTAAGAAACAGTGGTTTTGCCCATTTCTTTGAGCACATGATGTTTGAAGGATCTCAAAATGTAAAAGAAGGAGAACACTTCAAAATAATAGGAGAGTCTGGAGGAACAAATAATGCCTACACTTCTTTTGACAAAACAGTATACCACCAAACTGCACCTAAGAATATGACAGAGACTCTTTTGTGGCTAGAAGCTGATAGAATGGGTACACATATTGAAAGCTTTACTCAGAAGCAGTTTGAAAACCAAAGATCAACTGTAAAAAACGAAAAAAGACAACGGTATGATAATCAACCGTATGGAATGGTTAGTGAAATTTTATTTAAATCCATGTTTTCTAACCACCCGTATGAGTGGACACCTATAGGTTACGTGGACGATTTAGACATTGCCACCTATGAGGATTTAAAAAACTTCTTCCTACGCTGGTATGGTCCTAATAATGCCACACTTGTAGTATCAGGAGATGTGAATCCAGAAGAGGTAAAAGTATGGGCTGAAAA
>Ga0306865_1000756_pt1 | contig 10437 bp, 7 predicted proteins | sample AntRauTorckE5431_FD_190441 | JGI IMG/M metagenome (GOLD analysis project Ga0306865, IMG submission 190441) | Saline lake microbial communities from Rauer Islands, Antarctica - Metagenome Torckler E5 #431 (v2) (version 2) | ecosystem: Environmental > Aquatic > Non-marine Saline and Alkaline >... | reverse complement strand
CTAGAAGCGATAGAGCCAATGCCTTTGTGGAGGAAACAATTGCTCTGGGTACATTGAAACAGTATAATCAAATCGAATCTAGATATGAAAACTTAATATCAACGCAGACCTAAACTAGAGCCAAAACCAAAAGAGCCTATTTTTTTGCCCACGCTCGGACGGACTAACAAGGAAACGAACGAAAAGTATATTGAAAAATGAGATAAACAGAAAATTTGGGCTATTTTAGCGACTTAAATTTATGCGGAAATGAACCGAATAAAGGAAGTGCTTGAAGAGAAAGGAATTAAGCAAACTTGGTTGGCTGAGAAGCTCGGAAAGAGTTACAACATGGTGAACGGCTATGTTCAAAACCGACAGCAACCAAGACTTGAAGTACTCTATGAGATTGCTAAAATATTAGAAGTAGGCGTTAAAGACCTACTTGTGGAACAGAATAATAAAAGCGAAAAATGAGCTTTCAAAAGATATTAGACAAATACAGAAAAATCGCTTTTTCAGAGCGAGACAAAGGCGACCGCTTCGAAAGGCTCATGCAAGCCTATTTACAAACCGACCCGAAATATGCTTTCAAATTCAAAAATGTTTGGATGTGGAATGAATTTCCGGGCAAAATAGAATTGGGTGGTGGCGATACAGGAATTGATTTGGTTGCTTTGACGCATGAAGGTGATTATTGGGCGATTCAGTGTAAATGTTTTCAAGAAGATGGTAGAATTGATAAACCTGCGGTTGACAGCTTTCTTTCTACTTCTAGTCGTGAATTCAAAAACGAGCAAATGCAAACCACTCGTTTTGCACAGCGACTTTGGATTTCCACCACGAACAAATGGGGCAGTAATGCCGAGCAAGCAATTCGGAATCAAAACCCACCTGTTACTCGAATCAACTTGTTTGATTTAATTGAATCACCTGTTGATTGGAACAAGTTAGAAGATGGTGTACACGGTGAAGCTGCTCGAACTCCAAAAAAAACCCTTCGACCACATCAAAAAGAAGCACTTGAAAATACTCATGAACATTTCAAAACGCATGACCGTGGCAAACTCATTATGGCTTGTGGTACAGGAAAAACATTCAATTCCCTTAGAATAGCAGAAAACGAAACAGACAATAAAGGTTTAATTCTTTTCCTTGTTCCTTCTATTGCTTTGCTAGGACAAACACTACGTGAATGGAGTGCTGATGCCAATGAACCCATTAACGCTATTGCCATTTGCTCTGACCCTGACATCACAAAACAGAAAAAGAAGAATGAAGATTCTGATTCATTCAGCGTTGTGGATTTGGCTTACCCAGCTTCAACAGATTCCGATTACATACTACAGCAATTTGAGCAAATAAAGGAAAGTGGTCGTTCGGGGATGACAGTAGTTTTTTCAACCTACCAATCCATTGAAGTAATTGCAAGAGCGCAAAAAGTATTACTCAAAAACGGATTCCCTGAATTTGATTTGATTATTTGTGATGAAGCGCATCGTACCACAGGTGTTTCATTGGCAGGTGTAGATGAATCGGCTTTTACGAAAATGCATGATTCTGATTTCATCAAATCAAAAAAACGGCTTTACATGACCGCTACCCCAAGGTTATACAATGATGAAACCAAGAGTAAAGCCGCCCAAGCTGAAGCGATTCTTTGTTCTATGGATGACCCTGCTTTATACGGAGAAGAAATGTACCGAATTGGTTTTGGGGAAGCGGTAGAACGAGATTTACTTACTGATTACAAGGTGCTAATCCTTACTTTGAATGATAAAGACGTTCCGCCTGCCGTGCAGCGTATGATTGCCGATAAGGAAACGGAAATCACCACAGATGATGCTTCCAAATTGATTGGCTGCATCAACGCTCTAAGCAAGCAGTTTTTGGGTGATGATGGGACTACCAAAGAAGCTGACCCCCTACCCATGAAGCGTGCTTTAGCCTTTTGTGCTAACATTGCTACTTCCAAAAAAATTACCGCTACTTATAACACTGCCACAGATGCCTATTTAGGCTCACTGCCTACCGAGAAAAAAGAACAAATGGTTAGTGTGGCTTCAAAACACATGGACGGAACTATGGCCGCTCCCGAACGTGACCAAATGTTGTCTTGGCTCAAAGAAGAAACCGAAGACAATGAATGCCGCATCATTACCAATGTTCGAGTATTAAGCGAAGGTGTGGACGTACCTTCTTTGGATTCTGTGCTATTCCTTTCTGCTCGAAATTCTCAGGTAGATGTGGTACAATCCGTTGGCCGTGTAATGCGAAAATCTCCAGGAAAAAAGTACGGTTACATTGTGATTCCTGTTGTAGTGCCAGCTGATGTGGAAGCCGATAAAGCTCTTGACGACAATGAACGCTATAAAGTAGTTTGGACAGTGCTCAACGCCCTTCGTGCGCATGATGACCGTTTCAATGCCACAGTCAATAAATTAGAATTGAACAGGAAGAAACCCACAAACATTTTGGTGGGGCGTCCTGAATATTCTTTTGACAATGATGGCAATCCCTTTGAAGTGAATGAAGATGGAGCAGCCTACGAAACCACTAAAGACATCAACCGACAAATGGCTTTGCAGTTTGAACAATTGCAATCGGTGGTGTTTGCTCGTATGGTGCAAAAAGTGGGTGACCGCAGGTATTGGGAACAATGGGCAAAAGATGTTGCCAAGATTGCCGACCGCCAGATTGAACGTATCAAACACCTAATTGAAACTAAAACCGACCAACGCAAAGCGTTTGATAATTTCTTGGCCGGATTACAGAAAAATATCAATCCGAGTATTTCAGAATCACAGGCCATTGATATGTTGGCACAGCACATTATTACCAAACCGATTTTTGAAGCCTTGTTTGAAGGTTATTCTTTTGTGAAAAGCAATGCCGTTTCTACCGCTATGCAAAGTATGTTAGACGCTTTAGAAGGCAACTCGGTAGCCGAAGAATCTGAAACCCTACAAAAGTTTTACGATTCGGTGCGCAAACGTGCAGAAGGCATTGATAATGCAGAAGGAAAACAGCGCATCATCATTGAATTGTACGATAAGTTCTTTAAAACCGCATTCCCAAAAATGGTAGAACAGTTGGGCATTGTTTATACCCCTGTGGAAGTGGTAGATTTTATAATTCATTCTGTGAATGATGTTTTGAAAAAAGAATTTGGCCGCAGTATTTCAGATGAAAACATCCATGTACTTGACCCCTTTACAGGAACGGGAACTTTCATTACCCGATTACTGCAAAGTGGATTGATTGAAGGAAAAGACCTTGCCCGAAAATACCAACATGAACTCCATGCCAATGAAATTGTGCTCTTGGCGTATTACATAGCTGCTGTAAATATTGAAAATGCCTATCATGATCAATTAGGCGCAGATTCGGAATACGAACCTTTTGAAGGCATTGTGCTCACCGACACTTTTCAATTGGGAGAATCTGACAATAGCGAAAAGCTTTTCTCTGAAATGTTCCCACAAAACTCTGCACGGGTAGAACGGCAAAAGAAAGCGCCTTTGCGGGTGATTATGGGTAATCCGCCTTATTCTATCGGGCAGAAATCGGCCAATGATAATGCAGCTAATCAGAAGTATGATAAATTGGATGGTAGAATTACAAAGACCTATGTCAAGGAATCTACCGCCAACCTTAAGAACTCATTGTACGATTCTTACATAAAAGCATTTAGATGGAGTACGGATAGACTTGACCCCAAAAATGGGGGGATTATTGGTTTCGTTTCTAATTCTTCATGGCTAGATGGAAATGCACAAGATGGATTCCGAAAGACTATTGAAAAGGAATTTTCCAGCATTTGGGTGTTCAACCTTCGGGGTAATCAACGTACAAGTGGCGAATTAAGCCGAAAAGAAGGCGGTAAAATATTTGGTTCGGGTTCACGAACTCCTATATCAGTTACGCTTTTGGTTAAAAACCCGAAAGCCGTTAATAAGCAGGCGACCATTCATTACCACGATATTGGCGATTATTTAAACCAACAAGAAAAGTTGGCGATTGTGAGCAAATTCAAATCGGTGGGCAATACTAATATGCAATGGAAAGAATTAAAACCCAATGATGAAGGAGATTGGCTAAATAAAAGGAATGAACTTTTTGACACCTTTATTGCTTTAACTCCAGACAAAAAATTTGACCCTAAAACGGATTCGTATTTTACAATTCAAGCACCAGGCATTTTGTCTAGTCGTGATTCATGGGTAATTAATTTCTCCATAAGCAGGCTTAAAGCTCAGTTAAAAGAAATGATTCATTACTACAATGAATTAGTTGCACGTGGAGTAATATCTAAAAATTTAAAATCAGAGCCAGAAAAAGTAAGTTGGGCTGCAAAACTAAAGCGTGATATTGACAAAGGCCAAAAGCATCAATTTAAATCTGACTATTTAAAAAGATGTATCTACCGTCCATTTAATAAAACAAATATCTATTATGCCCCTAGCTTTATTGAGCGTCCAGGTTTAATGGACTCCTTTTTTCCCTCAGAAAAATCTCCGAATAGACTGATTTGTGTCTCAGGTGTTGGCAGTAATAACCCAGGAATAGCAATTATTGTGGATACACTTATCGATTACAACTCTCTTGATGCAGGAGCAAAGTGTTTTCCTTTATACTACTACGAAGAACGAGAAAAAAGCAGTCCCGGCCTTTTTGATGCCGCAGGTGATAGCGAATATATCCGCAGAGATGGCGTTTCAGATTTTATTTTAGAAAGAGCTAAAAAGGTTTACGGTAAAAATGTAAGTAAGGAAGATATTTTCTACTACGTGTATGGCATTTTGCATAGCCCCGATTACCGCACCGCTTTTGCCAATGATTTAAAGAAAATGTTGCCGCGCATTCCATTGGTAGAAGATGTACGGGATTTTTGGAAGTTTAGCAAAGCAGGTCGGGCTTTAACAGAACTGCACATCAATTATGAAGATGTACCACCTTATGAAGGTGTAGAAGTTTCAGGAGATAGTTCAGGCTTTTTCAAAGTGGATAAGATGCGTTTTCCAAAGAAAAACCAAAAAGAAACCATTATTTACAACAGTAAGATTTTGGTTTCCAACATCCCTGAAAAAGCGTATGAATATGTAGTCAACGGCAAATCTGCTATTGAATGGATAATGGAACGTTATGCTATTACCACTCACAAAGCCAGTGGTATCAAAAACGACCCCAACGATTGGGCAGCAGAAGTGGGCAACGACCGCTACATTTTGGATTTACTGCTGAGTGTAATCAATGTGAGTATGCAGACGGTGGATATTGTTGAGAGTTTGCCAAAATTGGAATTTGATACAAACTAATCTGCTATGTCACGAAAAGCCAGATGTCAACATTTATTAGAAAAATCCGTTCATGCGGCTTTATCGGCTATCGAAATATACAACAAGCCAGATTTCAAATACCGAGAAGAGAGTTTTTCAATCCTTATGGTTAATGCTTGGGAATTGGTTTTAAAAGCTCGAATTCTACAACGTAATAAAAACAAGTTAGAAAGCATATACATAGTTGACCCAAACAAGACACGCAAAGACGGCACAGCTTATAAAAAGCCAAAATTCAAAACCAGTCGTTCGGGAAACTACTTGACAATTGACGTAACTAACGCCATGAAGGAATTAAAACTACCTGAAAGGCTGAAAGAAAATTTGGACTTGCTCATTGAAATTCGAGACAATGCGATTCACTTCATGAACGACAGCAAATTGTTTGAGAAGAAGTTTTTAGAAATCGGTACATCATCCTTAAAAAGCTATGTAAACATGGTTAACAAATGGTTTGACTATGATTTGAGCCAATACAATTTCTACCTAATGCCTATTTCGTTTTTCCACAATCACGAAATGCAAAGCTTTTCAATAAATAAAGAAGACAAACAACATCAGAACCTGCTCAAATTCATCGCAGCAAAGGAAAAATCCTTTCCGTCAGACGAATCACAAGAACACAATATTTCGTTGATACTTGAAACAAAATGGGTGAAATCAAAATCGGTCGACAGCTTAACATCATTCAAGTACGACCCAGATGATCCGCACGCCATTTCTTACAAGGAAGATTCGGAAGAAGTTTTTAGAAAGAAATACCCTTGGAGTTGGACAAATCATTTGAAACCAAAGCTTCAAACTCGTTACAACAATTTCAAGATGGATCAAAAGTTTTGGGCAATTAAGAATACTCTTGAAAAAAATAAGAAATATTCAGATGAACGATATTTAGATTGGAACAACCCAAAAGGAACTAAAATGAAGTTCTACAGCACTGAAATACTTAAAGAATTTGACAAGCACTATGACAAAAAATAGCCCAAATATGCCAGCGCTTCAAAGCCACACACATTGCCAAGCCGCTCAAGCCAGCCGCACGAGCCAAAGCTTGTCAAAGAGTGTGTCTTTCCCAACGCACGGCCAGCAGTATAAAAAACACGATTGCACAACAATGGCTATACGTAATGCGGGTTTTGGTGCTAAATTGAAAGTGAATGAACTTTAACAAACATATCGGTAAGCTGAAAGTTTTGTGGTATTCAATCCCGCACTCCGCATAGCCGAGCCGTTAGCTTGCATATAAAAGCTGATTAATAAACAAAATTGCGGGTAAAACCAAGTTCTGAATTACTAAGCAAATCTGAACTGAAAAACACACTCTGAAATACTAAGCGGAATTGAACTCAGATAATCAATCTGAAATATTAAGCGAAACGGAACTGAATAGCAGACTCGGAATTTCAAATCACCAACTGAATTGAAAATCACACTCTGAATTTCTAAGCGGAAATGAACTCTGAAACGCACTCTGAAATAGGAAGCGCAACTGAACTCAAAAACACACTCTGAATTACAAACCGCTGAATGGAAATACGCAAGCTAACAACAGCTATAAGCAATAGCGCGGGTTTTGGCTGAAACGAAGGTTTGGGTTTTATTTGCTAAGTTTGTAATTGAAAACAAAACTGAATGGCTTTTTTAGGCGCTACTGCATATAGCCAATCCGTTGGCAATAATACAAAAAACACATACAGAGAAATTGAACCATCGATTTTACAATAAGAATAAAAAAGAACAAAATAGAATATTAATTGTAATAGCAATTTGTTCTCTAACGATTATAATATTGTCAATTATTATATCAATTTATTCAGGAATTTATTTAATTGGAATTTTGATATTTGGAATTACCTTATCTATAATTGCACCATTCTTCGATATGCCTTCCTTAAAAAAAAGTGGGAGAATGATTTATTATTCGCCTTTATTTATAACAGAAAAACCTAAAGACGGACTAATCAAAATTCACGGAGGAACTTTATTTGATTACTATTTTGTAATTGAAAAAAAAATGAATGGAAAACAACGAACTGACTTTATAATCCAACAGTATTTAGAAGGACTGTTAAATCTAATCGAAAAGTATGAGAGGGATAAGAATATGAAAATTAGTGGTACGAGTTACATAATAAATAAAAGAACAGCCGAAAAAATTGGCTTTGAAATTATTAATACTGACATTTTGCAAAGATTAATTCTTACATATAATTACTTTAATATTTTGATTTCAAACTCAATTGCTAAAAATAAATTAACATTTCCGAATTTGAACAAAACCGAAACGTTTGAATCTAATATTAGGCAATTACTTGAAAGAAAAGAGTATATCGAAAAATTAAATAAATCATTGAAAAGTACTATTGCCAACACCGTGTATAATTAATTGCTTGGTTATCGCCTACTTACGAAAATCCTCGCGGATTTTCTATTCGGTTTTTATTTGCTAAATTCGTTGCTTAATCGTCGCAACTAATCATACACAACAACGTTGTGCATAATGCGGAAATCGTGCTAAAATTGAACATTGTGCTAAAAAAGCCACCGCTAAAACAGTACATTTATTTTTGCCGAACGCCACAGCCAACGCCAAAAAAAATAAAAGAGCTGTTTCTGCCTTTGCGCTCAAACCAATATTACGGATAACAGTTAGGAAAAAAACAATATTCTTGTTATTTTGAAAACCAAAACAAGAACAAAAAATATTAATGACAAAAAATAACAATATTAATGAGATTTATTGACCTATTCGCGGGGCTTGGAGGCTTTCATAAAGCACTTCACGAACTTGGACACGAATGTGTATTTGCCAGCGAACTTGATTTAAATCTTAGAGGAATATATCAAGAGAATTGGAATGTAGAAGTTCACGGCGATATAAAAAAGATTGTTGAGGAAGAAATTGAAATTATACCACCTCACGATATATTATGCGCTGGATTTCCCTGTCAACCTTTTTCAAAAGCTGGAAAACAACTTGGTCGTACTGACGACCGAGGTAATCTATTTAACGAAATTGATAAAATATTAGAATTCCGAAAGCCCAATTATTTGATATTAGAAAATGTGCCATTCATCGCCAAGCACGATAATGAGGAAACTTGGGCGTATATGAAAAATAGATTACAGGAATTAGGATATGAAGTAAGCCACGAAATTTACTCACCTCAGGACTTTGGAATTCCCCAACACCGTCAAAGAATATTTATGGTTGGTTCGTTAATCGGATTAGAACACTTTAGTTTTGAGACTATTGACCTTCAAAAAGTGGATTCTATTAATGTAAATAATTTTATAGACACAAATCCTATAGAGGCAAAAAAATTACCAGATGTCAATATCGAGTGTCTTGACATTTGGCAAGAATTTCTATCAAGTATTCCGAAAGAATTAAAAGTGCCTGGATTTCCAATTTGGAGTATGGAATTTGGAGCAAACTATCCTTTTGAAGATGTTTATCCTCATAAAATGACCAAAAAAGAACTCGCAAAATACAAAGGTAATTTTGGAGTTTCCTTAAATAATATGCCTGTAAAGGAACAAATGCAAAATCTTCCAAGTTATGCGAGAGTAACGAAAAAATTCCCAGAATGGAAAAAAAAATATATACGTAAGAACAGAGAGTTTTATAGTGAAAACCGTGACTACATTGAGAAAGTGGTAAAAAAAATATCTGAACTTCCTTCCCAAAGTTGGCAAAAACTCGAATGGAATGTTGGAGATAGTGAGAGAAATATTTATAATTATTTTTTGCAATTTAGAGCTTCGGGAATAAGAATTAAACACACAAACTTCTTCCCTTCTTTAGTATGTACCAATACCCAAAAACCAATTATAGGCTGGGAAAAAAGATACATTTCAAAAACAGAAGCTCTTCGACTGCAATCTTTAGAGAACATTTCACTACCTGAAAACGATAATGCAGCTTTCAGGGCATTGGGAAATGCAGTTAATTCATTAATTGTAAGATTAATTGCTACAGAACTTCTTATTGAACTTGAAGATGGTGAACAATTCAATGATAATACCGAGATTCAAACTCCAGAAAATTTTCAAACTACAAAGCAAATTCGAGTATGAGCAACAAAGTAAATATCCGCCCAAATGTTTCAATGCTTTCTGTACTCAGATATTTAGAGTACGAGACTTGGTTTGCATTAGCTGAATTTGTTGATAATTCTATAGCCAGCTATCAAAAGAACGAGCAAGAATTAAAAAAACTTCACGGCGAAGGTTATCAACTTGAAGTTAATATAGAAATTGACGACCCAAACAAGAAAATAACTATTAGAGATAATGCTGGAGGCATAGAAGAAGAAAATTACTCAAGAGCTTTTAGAGCTGCCGAAATCCCATCGGACACATCTGGTCTTTCAGAGTTTGGAATGGGAATGAAATCAGCTTCCTGCTGGTTTTCTGATTATTGGACTGTAAGAACAACTGCTATCGGAGAAAAAACTGAAAAAACTATCAGTTTCGATATGGACAAAATATTTGAGGATAAAATTGAAGAATTAGAATTTACTTCTATACCAGTAGAGAAAAATCATCACTACACAGTTATCGAGTTAACTAACGTCCGTAAAATACCTCGTAGAAAAGGAATAGGCAAAGTCAAATCTCACTTGACAAGTATCTATAGGGAGTTCATTCGCAATGGAACTTTAAAGCTTTTTATAAATAAAGATGAACAAAAATTCAGAGAACCAAAAATTCTTAAAGTTCCAATATACAATGACCCTGAAAGCAAATCTGTTTTATGGAAATTAGATATTGATTTTCCAATTGAAGAAGGTTTAAGCGTAAAAGGTTTTGTTGGAATAAGAGATAAAGGCTCGACGAAAGAAGCTGGCTTCGCATTATTTAGGCGTGGCAGAGTTATAGAAGGTAGTTTCGATAATGGTTTTAGGCCACAACATATTTTTGGCGCACCAAACAGCTATAGGTATCAAAGGGTTTTTGGAGAATTACATTTAGAAGGCTTCGATGTTTCTTTTAGGCTCTAGTTTAATACAGCTATTATATGTATATTTAGATTATGAACATAGATAATTTAAAAGAGGAAATACTATTATTATCCACTCTAGATCGTGATAATCTGTTAAAGGATATTACAGAT
>Ga0306865_1000755_pt1 | contig 10451 bp, 9 predicted proteins | sample AntRauTorckE5431_FD_190441 | JGI IMG/M metagenome (GOLD analysis project Ga0306865, IMG submission 190441) | Saline lake microbial communities from Rauer Islands, Antarctica - Metagenome Torckler E5 #431 (v2) (version 2) | ecosystem: Environmental > Aquatic > Non-marine Saline and Alkaline >... | reverse complement strand
GGTAGGCAACGTGTAAAAAAACCTTATCTTTGCAAACTTGAAATTTGAAGATTTACTTTTATGAAAGCAGGAATTGTAGGCTTACCCAACGTAGGAAAATCCACTTTATTTAATTCGCTATCCAATGCGAAAGCGCAAAGCGCTAATTTTCCATTTTGTACAATAGAACCTAATATTGGCGTGGTGAATGTTCCCGATCCTCGTCTTGAGCAATTGGAATCACTAGTCGATCCACAGCGCGTCGTACCAGCAACGGTTGAGATTGTAGACATTGCAGGTTTGGTAAAAGGCGCGAGTAAAGGCGAAGGCCTAGGCAACCAATTTTTGGGAAACATACGAGAAACCGATGCGATTTTGCATGTGTTGCGATGTTTTGATGATGATAATATTATACACGTTGATGGGAATATAGATCCTATTCGCGATAAGGAAACTATCGATATCGAATTGCAGCTTAAAGACTTAGAGGCTGTTGATAAAAAGCTAGAAAAAACCAAGCGCGCTGCCAAAACGGGAAACAAAGAGGCGCAACGAGAAATGTCCGTTCTAGAAAAGCTAAAGACTGGTTTGGAAACTGGCAAGTCGGTGAGGGCTCTAGAAATTTCTGAAGAAGATCGTGAGGATATTGTAAAGCCCATGCAGCTCATTACCGATAAGCCTGTGATGTATGTCTGTAATGTTGATGAAGGCTCTGCCGTGAATGGCAATGCGCACGTAGATCGTGTGATGGCATCGGTAACTGACGAAGATGCGGAAGTTTTGGTTCTTGCTGTCGGTATTGAAGCCGATATTGCAGAATTGGAGGACTATGAGGAACGCAAGCTTTTCCTTGAAGATATTGGTTTAGAAGAGGCAGGTGCTGGAAAACTGATCCGCTCAGCTTATAGATTGTTAAATCAACAAACTTATTTTACCGTTGGTAAAAAGGAAGTGAGAGCATGGACAGTAAAGGTAGGAGCAACTGCACCACAAGCTGCTGGAGTGATACACTCAGACTTTGAGCACGGCTTTATTCGAGCAGAGGTTATCAAATTTGATGATTTTGTTCACTTTGGCAGTGAAGCAAAAATAAGAGATGCTGGTAAACTTAGCGTTGAAGGTAAGGAGTACATCGTGAAAGATGGTGATATTATGAATTTTAGATTTAACGTGTAGAACACCACACCCTATAGAGCTAAAGCCCCAGTTCAAAATTTGAACTGGGGCTTTTTTGGGCTTATAAAAGGTTACACTTTCTATTTTTTTAGGAAGATATAAAGAATTTAGACGAAATAATAAGCGAAATCAAATCTTCGAAAGTAGAGAAAGTGATTACCAAAAGATTTATAATGAAATATTTACTTCTGAATAGCTTTCAAAACCTTCAAGGTTGGATATACGTGGTAATTAACTTATTGAAATGATTGTTATTGAAATTTTAAACCCGCCGAATTCGATGGGTTCAGAAATCATTATTATATTTTTTATAAGCGCTAAAATCGATAGTTTTTTCAGTAGGTATATCTTTTAAAGCACCTCCGTGAACCCATCCAACTGTTCCATCTAATAACTCAACTTCATGATAGCTCTCTGGGCTAAATATTCCTTTAAAAGTTGCATTAAAAACTTTATCACTTTTACCTTTTAAAAGTTTTACAGGTTCAGCTAATTTTATGGTGGTAATAATTTCACTATTTGGAATTGGTTTGCTTCTTACATTCAGTAAACTAACCCAACAGAAATAGGTATTACCTTCAGTAAATACAACAGGAATTCGGTTTTTCTTCTCGTAGATTTTTAAATAGTTTATCCTTACACTTGTTTTATCATTTATGCCAAATCCTATTTTGTTACCATACCACGCCCTATTTGGCATTGAACCTAAAAAACTATTATTAATTGACATGGAGACCTTTTCGTTTTCCTTCACAATACTTATAATATTAGTTGTATAATTACCCCTTTTGATGTTGCGGTTATTTTTCCAGCCGTTGCTTAATTTTATCCAATTGGCATTCTTGTTATTCCAGTCATTATAACCATATATATAATTAGAATTCTTGTTAAATCCAACATAATTGAAAGCACTCGAAGTAGCACCAAATAATAAAAATATACCACTATTTATTTTATCCATGGTTACAGTAGCTTCTATTTCAAAATTTTGTTTTTCTGTAAGTTTAGGCAAATTTATCAAATTTATTGAAAATTGCTTATCGTTCAGCTCATTCATTAGCCTAAGTTCTCCATTTTCTAATGCGGCGTTTTGTATTTAGTTCTTCCATAAACAACTTTAGAAGAACTAAATGTTTTCCAGCCATTTCTATTTGAATTAAATTGTTCATCAAATAAAAGTTCTTTAGATGGACTTAAAGATTCTTTGATTTGTAGATCTTCGCTCACCGTAAAGACTCGCTCAATTGGAATCATTCCTACAGAATTTATAACGTAGCCAACTTTTGCACCTATGGGAACTTTAAATTGATTTTTTTTACCACCAAGCATTCTTGTTTTTTGAGATCGATTGCCGAGACCATAAGAACTTATGTTGTGAGATTTGTTTCCTAATACATTTATACTTATTAGTTTTAAATATTCAGAATTAGGATAAAAGCTAATCAGGCTAGTAAAATCTTTAGCATCATTGTTTTCAATTGCTGTTCTATATAGCTTGTTTTCTCTAAGTTTGTTAATTTCAGAATCATCACCATACTTATTTAAATACCTAGTATAAGAAGATACAGAATTGCTTCTAAGCGCATTGGTTCTTGCTTCAGATTTTTCATAGGCTTTATATCCAAAATAGCTAGCAGTACAAATTATAAGAAGAGAGATGCCAATAATAATTATCTTCTTTGTTGTTTTCTGGTTCTTTATTTTTTCTTGTTTTCTAAATCTTTGTCTTAAAACAGAAGTGATGTCTGTGTTGTATTTTGTTTGCTCTAAAATATCAATTTGCTTTTTTGCCAAAAGAAAATTATTCGATTTGAGAACTGTTTCAGTATGCGAAGCAATAATAGATTGAGTTTTTGCAATAATTTCGTCAACGCTTTGAAGTTCTAAGGTGTAATTTGAGGATTCGTTGGACTTAATTTTTTCTAATTGGGAACTTAGTTCTTGAACAGTAGGAGCAAACTCTTTATGAAGTATTCCTGAACTTTTAAGCAATTGTAAAGTTTTTATTGAATTGAAAAAATATGGAATAATATTCGCGCTTTTAAGTGCATTTCTGCTTTTTCCTGAAAGCTTTTCATTTTCAATTAATTTTTTATAACCTGCACTTATTTTATTCTTATCCTTGAGATTTAATATTTTATGAATAGCTTCATTAGCTTTATTATTTGCAATTAAAAAAGGAGCATAAATAAAGGTTTCTTCTTCTGTGATTGGCATATCTAAACTGTCCATGAGATTAAGAGCCTCAATAGGTCTGTTCTCTTCTAAAAGTATATTTGATAAAGCAATTATATACGCATCTTGTTTTTCAATGGGAATAAGGTGTATATATTTGTTAAAATGAGCAATTCCATTTTCAAAGTCTTTTAAACGTAATTGTGTTTTTGCTACACAAAAATGAGCGTCATGTAATGTTGGATCATTAGCTATTGCTTTTTCGTATTGTAGCAAAGCTTCTTCAAATAATTTAATTTTGTAAAGCTTGCTTCCATCATTAAAATAAATAATAGCTTGGTTCTTTATTGCGCTCATAATTATATTTTAATCAATTGAATAAGTCATTTGTATTTGCTTCTTCTTTTGTACCTGATTCTTTAGTTTCGCTATGTTTTTGTTGATTGTTTTTTTTATCGAATGACTGTACTATTGGCTGATCAATAAACAATATAAGTGAGGTTATAATTGTTAGAACAAGTCCAATGCCAACAACATCTTGTAAATTTTCAACTATTATATTTGCGAAGTCTCCCAATTCTTTCAACCCTAAAATTATTGAAACTACAAGGAATAAAAGTGGTATTTTTTTCAAAATATGAAGTATTACAACTTTCCCAATACTAATGTTATTACCTAGATAAATTAGAAAAACTACTATGGCACAAATAGGAAATATTAGAAGTACTAAATAATTTAGTGTTTCAGGGTTTCTTTCTAAAAGCTCTAAATTTTCAAAAATTTTCAAAATCATTTGGTAAGGTGATCCTCCAAAACCAAAAGCATTTATCCATGGCATAAAAAAAGCTAATAGTAAAACCAAAGACGTTATGATGTTTAATATTTTTTTGTTCATTTTTATAAGGTTTAATCAAATAAAGTATCAGTGTTAGCTTCTGTAGATATTTCTTTGTTTTTAGGTTTATCTGATATCTCAGCATTTGTATAGTTGTCTATTACTTCTAGTCTTGAGAAGAAATACTTAATCTGCCAGTAAATCCAATACGGTGTAGCCAAGCCAAAAGTGATTATAGATAATAGCATTAACCCAAGAGATATGATAAAGTATTCACCAAATCCTCCTGTGAATTTCACTCTCTTATCACCCACTTGCATTCTAGTAAAAAAATATTTGTAAGACCAATAAATCCAATAGGGTAATGCTAGCCCAAGAGTGATAACTGATAATATAAATAGGCCAATAGACATAATAAAATATTCGCCAAAGCTTCCTTTAAAGTTGATTCTTGTGTTCATAAGTAATTTATTTAGTTCGGTTTCAATGTATCATCGGTATTATAATGGCTTACTAAACAATAGATGGCAAATGGTATAACAATAAAGGAAGTTTAATTGATTAGCTTTGCATTAAAAACTAGATCAGAGTAAACAATCTGCTTTAAATTGTTCCTATTGCATTCACCTTTTCTAAATTCTATCTATATATTTTAATTTATCCATTAAAAAAAGCATAAAAAAACATAACGAGCATTGCAATAGTGGTAAGTGAATGTTTTCTAGTGAAAATCTACTAATTGGGATGTTAATCCTAATGTTAATAAAAACAACTTAACTCAAATTTGTGGTAACTAAATATTTTTTAAAATTTGAAACAAAATATAGCTTCTTAAAAAACATCAATCCAATGGGCAAAAAATAATTGATTTTTAAGGTTATTATTTTATAAGAGGAACTGAAATTTATTGATAGAATGAAAGCCCAATAAGCTCTTCACTTGTATCTAAATATGCAGCAATTGCTTTTTTGTTTTTACGGCCGTTTACGTCACATATTATTTCGTCACTAACAATATCTCCCTTGAAGATACATTCTTCTATTTTCCCTTTGATTTTGAACTTCCTATCTTCTACTAATGAGTTATCTGATGACATTAAAAGGAATTTCATTTTCTTCACATTAATAAATTGCTCTGGTTTTTTAAATACAATTTTACCTTTTTTAGCTGTTTCTAACCGCACAAAATTAATTTGTATAGGTTCGTATTTAAAACAATTTCTACTACTGCTTTTTTAAAGTCTTTAGTGCTTCATTAAGAGCCTCAGCATCATTCATGTTATTTTTGTGACTATAACTTTTTGAATTTAGATTTAAAGGATAATCAAAAGAATATGGATTTGGTTGGTTGTATGCGCCCTTAACTTTTCCAGCTACTGATATTAAACATTGATAACCAGTTTCTTTAAAGACAAAATCTACCTTAGATATAAAAGGAAAATAGTCTGCTTTCATTTTGACTGGCTACATCATCATCGATACTACAGGAAATAATAGTTAAAAACAGGATCGAAAGTGTTATGAGTTTTTTCATTTCTAAAATTATTAAAATATTCGTTTTATTTAAGATTTAGTTTTTTAGTCTATTCTCGAGTTAATATTACCCAGATTATAGTTTTTTGTTTTTATGAGTGCTAAAACAAATAGCTTTTTTAATAAGGTCTTATTTTACCGATTACAAGAATAATTAGTTTATTCTAGGCAACTACCATTTTTTTAGTGTTGGATATTTTTATTTATTTCCCTGCACCAAGTACCAATCGACCCAAGAGTCTAATTGTTGCACTGAATTTGGACGAAGTATGATCTCTCTTTTGTCATCCAATAAATAGATGGTTGGAGTGGCAAATACATGGTAATTTTTCACAATAGAACCTTCCCATTTTTTATAATCACAGATGCTGATAAATGGAAAAACTTTGGTAAAATTTTTAAATATTTTCTCGTCTTCGTCTAATGACACAAAGATCACTTCAACGCCTTGTGCTTTCCATTTTGGGTACGATTTTGCTATTTTCGGAAGTTCTTCCACGCATTTGGGGCACCAACTGGCTCCAAATACCACCGCCATGTATTTGCTTTTGAGATCTGACAATTTTTTGGGCAAAGCATCCTTATTATAACCTGGAGCCACAAGGTCTCCGCTCAACTGAATATGAGGTGCCATATTTCCTATTTTCATGGCACGGTAGCTCTCTAGCTGAATGGCAAGGTCATCATCAATGGTGCAGTTCACTTCATTCAACACCTTTATTGCTAAGTATTCCGATGATGTAAACAGGCTGCGTTCCTCCAGCAGTTTAAATAAATACTCTGTAATTTCATTCAGTTTTTGATTATCTGATAAAAGGTTCTTTATCAAATGATCAATTGATTTATTCATTGCTACATAAACTGAATCTAAAGAACGACCGCTATTTTCAATGAGCCAGAAATGGCTTTTGATGGTTTCTTTGAGCAATCCACTTTTATATAGACGGGCGTCTGTATAATCCAACTCTCTGAATGCTGCAATGGTTTGGGGTATTTCTTTTGTGCGATATTTGGCAATAGTAGACACCGAACTCACCAATTTACGAAGGGGCAAATAATAACTTACGTAAGAACCTTTGGGTAAACCTGCCAAAAACAAACGGTCTTCGCTTTTAATGCGTTGTTTTTCATTTGTTATTGCCTGTTTGGTAACCTTATGAACGACAAAAAGCGAGTCTTTTCTGTAAATTTTTGAAAGGTAATCCCATGCACTCAAAGTTTGTTCCCTTCGTGGATGTTCTAAGGCGTATTGCTCAAACAGTTTATTTTCTTCACTCTCAACTATTTCAATGCTCTCAGCAAAAGCAAAACTTTCTCCTTTTACCTTTAAAACTTTATCATTCTCTTTTTTTCCTGCTAAAATTACAACAAAGCTTTTATTGTCTTCTGACGAAAGATAAGCCATGCCAAAGTCGGTAGTGCCGAAAGACAACTGAAATTCTCCTTTTTCGTTGGCTTGAATGCTGTCAATTAGATAAGTGTCAAAACTCTCAAAACCTACAAGTTTAATTTGTTGCCTGGCAAGGCCAGGAAATGTGCCTGTGATACTGTTTTGTGAATATGCATAAATACAAGTAGACAACAAAATAATAAAAGGTAGTATTTTTTTCATAAAAACCATTTTAAATTTTTCACAAAAACCATTGCATCTTCATTGTAACATTTGTGGAACAAACCCTCCCAGTAAAGGGTTACAGTTGTAAGGTTTGTACTGCTGTTAATTTTATCTACTATAGTTAGTACTCAAAAATAAATCAAAGTGTCAATCCTTAAGGCAACGAACAGAGAATGCGTTAGTTCGAAAGCTCGAGAACATGCCTGCATTACCACTATCGAAGAACTCCATGAAGCGAGCGCCAGTGCCGTCTACCGTACTGGACCAACAGAAGCCGTAGCTGCCCACATCGCGGAGCGAGCCATTAACGAAGTAGCGGTTGCCGGCCACAGGAAATTTAAGTGGGGAGGCAAAAGCACCTGCGATGTTTTTACTACTCCAACTATCTCGCTCGGCAGCTAACTCTGTTTCTGTAGGTAAGCGGTATCCACTTGGACAAGGGTTATTGATGCCGTTTACGCCTTGCCAAAGGTCGTCGTTTTGTGGGCTACGCCAGTCATAAGGGCTGCTATTGATTGTAATAAAATCGCCATGCCCGGGATTGTCTGTACTGCTCAATGTTGAAGTAAGGCTTGAGTTTCTTTTCTCGTGCCCATCAGCTGCGCGTCCCCATTGGTATAAATCACCATAAGCAGCTGCATCTGTAATACTTGTGGCTGCTTGACTGGCACCTAAATTACGGTCCATCCAAGTTTTGCCTGTTATTGGGTTTAAGACATCAACAACAGCAGTCCCACCGCTATTTGTAGCTGTTGTAAAGCTCCATATTGGCGAAATCGCTAAAACGTTTCCTGTATTACTTATGGTTTCTACTTTCCAGTAATAGGGTGTTGCCTCTTGTAAGTTGGAGTAATTTAATGTATTTACGTTTGCATCAAGGTTAAATACGGTGTTTGGATTTGAACTCGTATCAAAATATACTTTAAATGTTGCATCAGTTGGCGTGTTGTTTCCTTCAGTAAAAGATAGATTGCCGTTTAGGCTTATATTGGTAGAATTGTCGTTTGGTATTGGATTTTGCACTGAACCAACATTGGTTGCATTTGTACCAGACCCAGTTATTTGGAATTGATTTATATCGTTAACGCTATTTACAGCGTTACTTTCAATTGTTACAATCCCATTATAAACTATCGGTTCACTAGGAGTAAATGTTATAGATATATTTTGACTTTCTAGTGGTTCAATAAAACCTGAACTCCAAGAAGAATTATAAACATTAAATGGAAACTCGATTGATGTTATAATAAGAGATGAGTCTCCAGTGTTGGTAATTATGATATCTATTGTCTCAGTTAAACCTATTCCTGTTTCTGGAAAATTTACTTCTTCGGGGAATTCTATCTCTGGTCCATCTTCAATACATAAAACAGGAAAAGCATCATCATCATTTTCCCCATAATTAATTTCATATAAAGTCGTTTGAATGTCAAAACTATTTAGCCACTCGGGGAGCACACCATTTAGTTGTGATTTAAAATAGAATTCAGTTTTGTATTCTAAACTTGTGTTTATGTCAAAACAATCAGTCGTTTCATTATAAATAATTTCTCCAACACCTTCTATTTTAAATGGACTAGCAAATACGCCTACAAACTGTTCTTCCGAAGTTGTAAATTGGGGTATAGATACTTGTAAGCCAATGTCTAATGGAGATGCTTCAAGTGCAATTTTTCCAGAAATTAAAAATTCTATATCTAAGGGTTCTTCATTTGCTTGATTAAAGTTGAATTGCCATTTTTCTTCTCTATCACCAATAAATGAAACATCATATTGATATGCGAGTTCTTTACTAAAGACCAAACTCAATTTGCCGGCAATACTTATTTTTAACTCAGCAAAGAAAACAAGTTGTATACCAACACTTAAATTACTATCTCCCGATACACCTACTATTGGAACACGTCCTATATTTATTTTTTTGTTTAATAATTCGTTGAGCATTTGGTCTTCGCCATCAATTGCATCTTGTAAATCTATTCCAATTTCCGATCCATAACTCAGTGTCAAAGATGGCTCTATTTTAGTAAAGCCATTTACTGCAAAAACAGTATTTTCAATATTACCATCGCTAAATAAAATCACTACAGGAGGAGCTGGGGTTTCAATAAATAAACTTCCATTTATACCTATTTGGTCAAAGGTTGTATCAAAGTTATTATTTAAATCAAAAGTCACACCTAAGTCTGCAGTATTCTCTGTTGCGTTAAAGTCAAATTTAAAACCAATTGTTCCTGTTGTTAATTCAATACTGGTGTTAGTAACAGGCTGAAACAAACGCATATCTACTGGTGCAAAAGTCTGAGTATAATCTACTAGTACAAAAGTATCCAGCCAAGGAGCTAAGTTTGTTATAAAAGTTATGATTTGCCCACCTGATTTTTCAACAGCAATTACTTTTCTTGAAAATCCTGATTCAGATTGCGGGATTGGTCCTGAAATTAAAATATCACCAACTTCTACAGCATCTAAAGAAGGATTGTAATTTATTTTAATATTTCCCTCATTTACTTCTACTATTAGACTTTTTAATTCTTGGTTTAACGAAATTACATTAGGTTGATAGCTTACTGTTCCAAAGCTACCAGTTTCTGTAATTCCTTTTACTAAGTTCAAAGGGTTTTCGTTTACGACCACCGCATCGTCATCTTCAACGCAAGATACTGTAAAGAATATCATTAAAATAAAGAGTAGACTGAATTTTAAAGTTTTGATTGTTTTCATAAATAGATAGTTTAATAGACTGATTATAAGAAGAATTGTAAAAAGACCAATTATTAATAGAATTTTTACAAAAAATATAAACCTTTTTTATATACATCTTCAGCTTTAGCTTGTGAAGTAATGAATTTATAATTATCACCATTATTTTCTATTGAAACTATTTTTATAGCAAAACCTCCAGCAGCTAGTTTTGTTTTACTAGAAAAAAGCACACCGCCTACTGCAAGCTGTGAAAACGAATTTGAGTAATTAAAAATCAAATAAATTTGATTGACTTCTATTAAATTTGTTTGGCTCTAGTTTAATACAGCTATTATATGTATATTTAGATTATGAACATAGATAATTTAAAAGAGGAAATACTATTATTATCCACTCTAGATCGTGATAATCTGTTAAAGGATATTACAGATTC
>Ga0306865_1000754_pt1 | contig 10460 bp, 7 predicted proteins | sample AntRauTorckE5431_FD_190441 | JGI IMG/M metagenome (GOLD analysis project Ga0306865, IMG submission 190441) | Saline lake microbial communities from Rauer Islands, Antarctica - Metagenome Torckler E5 #431 (v2) (version 2) | ecosystem: Environmental > Aquatic > Non-marine Saline and Alkaline >... | reverse complement strand
AAATCCAATGAATATTCGATACTTTTATTTATTACAAAATAATCAAACCGAAGCCATCGAATAGTATCAAAAAAGTATGCCGTTGTGGGATGATGTAACTATTTTTTTTGGTGGAATAAAAAGGGATTACGAACATTTAAAAATGGAAGGAAAAGGGATTTCAAAAGTGGTGTATGAGGGGGTTTTGGAAAGGTTGAAAGGAGGAAGTTGAGTTTTTAGTTTTGGTGAAAAAGGGTCGGACGCTTTGAAAGCGTCCGACCCTTTTTCAATACGAATCACAAAACCAAATCCTCATAACGCAAACAAATATCAAAACCTCTATCTGAAAAATATTGCTTCGTTTCCGCTTCGGAAGCCTCGCTGGTGACCAAAACAAAATCTCCGCCCCACGCACCGAGAGATTTTACTTCGCCCCAAAAGTCCTTGAAAAACAAGCGTTTGGCACGAGCTAAATTTAAAGTCGAAGAAACAATAGCTTCATGTTCTTTTATCAATTCTTCAAAATCGCTTAACCGCAGCGTTTTTTGCATTGCCTTTGTGATTGCCGTAATATCGTTGATTAAAACGCCTTTTTCTTTCACTAACGAGCGATACCGAGCGATGCCGTCCCGAGAATTTTGTTTTTTGGTTAGATAAACAAAATACAATTGCGACTTAAAAATTGGGTCGAAAAAGACTTCTTCGTATTGCGGTTCTGGTGTTTTTTGAAAGGTAATCGGCTGTTTTGCACCAGCACAAGCAATATCGTAACCAGAGCCGCCAAAAGTCATTTCTAACAATTCAAACGGGTCAACGGTTGCCCATTGTGCAAGGTTATAAATCAGCGTAGAACTCGTACCTAAGCCCCAATTTTTCGGAAAATCCAAATGCGTCGAAACTTTGAAAGCCTCTAATTCTCTCAAAAATTGTGCATTCAGCGTTTGTCCAGCTTGAAAAATTTGTTGTAAACGCAAGCCTGTTGACCGGTCTGTTCCTTGCAAATATAGCCCAGAGTTCTTTTCAAACGTACCTTTGAACCAGCTTTCACCTTCGTTATCAAAACTTTCCCATTCTAATAAATGGTCATGTCCGACCGCCGATTCGACCGTCATGGATTGCCCTTGTTTCGTTGGTACGGCGAGTGCTAACGCTCCGTCAAGTACGAAATATTCACCTGAAATTAGGAGTTTGCCGTTGGCTTTATATTGGAATTTGATGGTTTTATGTTTGACCTCACCCCTAACCCCTCTCCTTAAGGAGAGGGGTTAGGGGTGAGGTGAATTTAAACAAGTGTTGTTCTAAGAGTATTTAAATATTCTCGCACTGCCGTAAACGAAATCGTTTTACCCTCGAAATAAACCGACGTTTGTTCGGCTTCGGTTGCATTAGCTTCTAAGTGATTGAGGATATTTTGGAGGTGCATTTTCATATGTCCTTTTTGAATTCCTGTCGTGACCAAAGACCGCAAAGCAGCAAAATTTTGAGCCAAACCAACGACTGCGATAACTTGCATTAGTTCTTCTGCGGACGGATTACCTAAAATTTCCAGCGTTCGTTTTGCCAACGGATGCAAGGAAGTCAAGCCGCCGACCGTGCCGACTGCCAATGGAATATCCAACCAAAATTTGAACTTTCCATCTTTGATTTCGCATTGCGACAAGCTGCGATATTGTCCATCACGAGCGGCGTAAGCGTGTCCACAGGCTTCGATTGCTCGAAAATCATTGGCAGTTGCCAAGACAACTGCGTCGATTCCGTTGAAAATTCCTTTGTTGTGCGTTGTTGCTCGATACGGGTCGAGTCTTGCGATTTTGACCGCTTTTTCAAATTTTTCGGCAAAGGTCGAATTGTCTTTTCCGTTGATATTAAAAGCTTCTAACGGACATTCTACCCAAGCACGGACGACACATTCGGGCGTATAATTGGATAAAATTGCCATGATAATCGTCAATTTCTCCTCTTCATCTTGAAAATCATCGTTTTCTAAAACATACATTTTTAACGATTGCCCAAAGGCTTCCAAGACCGAATTAATGAAGTTTGCACCCATCGAATCGCAGGTTTCAAACGTTGCCCGAAGTTGATAATAGTCGGCTTCTGCTTCCGTAAAATCCAATAATTCGATATTCAGAATTCCACCACCCCGTTTTTGCATATTTTGCGTAATTGGTTGCGTATCGTGTCGTAAAACGGTTGTTATTTTATCAAAATGTGCTTTTAATTTTTCGCTGTCGCCTTTCCAAGAAAAATGAACTTGACCAACTTTTTTTGTTCCCAAAACCTCCGCTTTAAAACCACCTTTGTCGCTCCAGTATTTGGCTGCACTCGCTGCTGCTGCTACTACAGAACTTTCCTCAATAACCATCGGCACAGCGTACATTTTATCATTAATAATAAAATTTGGTGCAATTCCGTAAGGCATCATGTAGTTAGAAATCGTGTTTTCGCTAAAGCCATCTAAGATGTTTTGTAGCTTTTCGTCAGCGTGCCAAAAACTTTGCATATCGGCAACGGTTGCGTCTGGATTTTGCGTATAAGTGTTCGCAATCCATTCTAATTTAGCAGCTTTTGATTGTTTTGAAAACCCTTTTGTGAGTTGGTGTTTGTTGTTCATTTTATCTTTTTATTTCGACACGAATTTGCACAAATTTCACGAATTATAACCTTATGCTTTATTTATCAACTTTGTAATTAAGCAATCCTGCATCTTCTTCAAATATTTTTTTTTTATAAAGTTGCGGTTTCTAAATCCATTTTGATTTGAATTTCCGTAAGAATATTCTTTTATTAATTTGAAACACGAAATACGAGCTAATTTTTCCTACACCATTCTGGAGAATGGTGCTACCTCACCTTCAAGAACGCATTTGCCAATTCCAAACCCTCAACCTGTGCATTCACATAATCGTATAATTCCTCGTAAGAACCTCGTGCGTGTTTCAAAAAAGCAGAGGCTTGACCATAAACGCAGTTGGTTTGTAATTGATTGATTAAATAATAACCATCTAAAAACGTCTTGATGCCACCCGAAATAATGACTTGTTTACACAAAGCTTTATCACCCAATTCCATCAAAATCCTGTTGGTAATATTGACCATATCTTCGGCACTGTGACCGACGTTCGCCAATTGTCCATAAATTATTTGCTTGATTTCGCTACTGCGGAGGAGTTCTAATTTGGCGAAGTTTGTACCGCCATTGGCTGCAAAATCTACGGCTTCCAAGGGTAGTTCAAACAGAGCTTTTAGGCTTTCGTAACCCATTCCCTGCCCTACTTCTTTGACGATTATCTTCAAGTCTAATTTATCAATTAATCGCTTAATCGTATCAATCGGAGCGTATTTGAAGCGGTCGCCTTCTGGTTGTAGCCATTCTTGAAGCGGATTGACGTGAACGATTAAACCATCCGCATCTAATTTGCGAATTAGATTTTTAATCACGTCATATTCGTTATTATCAATCAATTGCTCCAACTGTGCGATGCCTAAATTTGCGTAAAGCGGCAAATCGTCACCTATCAACGGTCGCACATTAAAATCCTTCAAATATTCATCAGAATATAACAGCGAACGACACGAACCCAAACCCATGCCCATTCCAAAATCTTTACATGCACGAGCAAGGTTGTGATTGATTTTGTTTGCCAATTCCGTCCCGCCAGTCATGCTGCTGACCCAAAGGGGTGAACCCATGGTTTTTCCTAAAAATTGAAAATTTGGAAGGGAATTTTTATCTGGATGCTTGGATAAAATCGGCTCGTAATAAAACCGATTATCGACTTGATTTTCTTGAACTTGTGACTTAAATGCCAACTGAATGTGGTCTTTTTTGCGGGTGACTGCGTTCGTATCCTCGGCTGCTAAAACGTCCCTCAAATTAGTAGTGGTTTCCATATTAGATTGTGTCTGTGTTGTTGGTATAGCAAGATACCAAAATTGTAGGCTTGAAACAAAGGTATGATAAAATGGTTTAATATTTTAGACTTTAGACCACTTTGCTTTTGAATTTTAGTCGTTAGATTTTAGATTTTAGACCGCTTTACTTTCGGATTTTGGTCGTTAAATTTTAGACGTTGGATTTTAAATTGTTTGACTAAAAAATCACGTAAAACTTGATTTTTAGGGAATAAATTGAAAATTATATCGATTAGATAATCTTTATTTCTTCCAAAATTATTTGTTTTTTAATGGTTGGAAATGTAAAAAAAGGTGATGCCTTCATCAAGTACCAGACTCACAACGAATTGTTCCACCATGACTTTCCGTAATTTTTTTACAAATTGCTAAACCAATTGTTTACCCATATTTTTCTTCATTATGTAATTACTTGAAAAGCAAAAAAGCCTTTTTTGGGTACTTCAAATCAATTCCAATTCCATTATCTTTTACCCGAAATTCTTGAAAATTATTATCTATTTATTGATACAAAATTTCAATAATTAAATATTTTTATTAATTCTGTCCAAAGTCTAAAATTGGTTGCGGGATAAAAACTAATAAATATGTATTTTGGAGCAGATTATTAGATTTTTGTCACTTAGGAATTGAATAAAATCCTAATTGAATAAATTGCCGTAATTTTGACCGGTTTACGTTTATCTTCCTCAATTTTGTATTTAATTTAAGGCTCTTTGACAATTTCTGCACGTAGCGGCTACTTTAGCTTCCGAAAAGTCTCAAAATCCTTGCGGCAGCTAAAGACAGCCGTTACGAAAATCTCAATTTATTCGAATTTTGCAGAAATTGTCAAAGAGCCTAATCTAATTTGAAAATTAACAAATGAAAAAACTACTTTTTATACCACTTTTTTTATTAATACAAAACCTTTACGCCCAAAGCGAATACGTCGTTATTGATTCGATTCAGATAACGGGACAAAAGAAAACTCGGACTAAAAATATCTTGCGAGAGTTAGATTTTAGAATTGGCGATACTTTGCAAACAGGGACATTAGCGGAAGGGGTGGAACAAAATCGTTTGTTATTAATGAGTACTGGTTTGTTTTCAGTGGTCGAAATTTCGACGCAAAATACGGCAGTTACGAAAACGATAATTAAGGTAAAAGTCGAGGAATCTTGGTATTTGTACCCGTTTGTAAATGTTGAAATTGGAGATAGGAATTTTAATGTGTGGTGGGTGCAGCAAAATCATGCGTTAAATCGGCTAAATTATTCGTTTCAAGTGAATCATCGAAATCTGACGGGACGAAGGGATTTATTGCAAGGAAGCATTCAACTTGGTTACGAACCAAAGTTCTTGCTTCGCTATGATTTACCTTATTTTAATGAAAAACAAACGTTGGGTTTTAGCGGCGATATTTTTTACGCTCAAGCGAAAGAATGGGGATTGAATACGGAATCGAATCTATTGGATTTGACGAGTAATCAGGATTCAGTGATGATTCGTCGGTTTCGATTGGCGGCAGGTTTACGGTATCAAAAAGGGGTATTTTCAAAGCAGGAAGCCGAAATTCGTTTTCACCAACACGAAATTTCAGATTTTGCAGCAGAATATAATCCTGAATTCTTTTTAGAGGGCAGAACGCTGCAACGTTATTTTGCAATTACGTATAAATTCACGACGGATTATCGGGATTTTAAACCTTATCCACTTGAAGGTTATTTATTTTCAGTCAGTCTAAATAAAGAAGGTTTAGGCGTTTTTGGCGATATTAATACCCTCTATATCGAACCAAATTTTGCGTATTATCAACCGTTGAGTAAGCGATTTAGTGCAGCGGTTAATATTCGTGGAAAAGCGAGTATTTTGCGAAATCAAACGCCATATTTTAACAATCGTTCATTGGGTTATCGTCCAGATTATATGCGAGGTTATGAGTATTATGTGGTTGATGGAATGGATTATATAATGGGTCGGGTAAGTGTGCGTTTTCAATGGTTAGATAAGAATTTAAGTATTAATAAAAAGAAAAAAGATAAGCGGCGGCAGTCTTTTCCATTAAAAATTTACAGCACGATTTTTCACGATGAGGCTTTTGTAAATAATCCTTTTTATGCGGATAGCAATACGTTTGCAAATCGGCATTTATGGTCAGTCGGGACGGGCTTGAATTTGGTGATTTATAATGATTTTGTAGTGCGAATAGAATATACGGTGAATCATACGGGCGAACATCAGCCGTATTTGCATTTTGCTTTACCGTTCTAAAAAAAGCTATTTGATAATTTCTGCAAACTTCGTAAATTTTTGTATAAATAATACTTTGAAAGTATTAAAAATAGTGATTTAGTGAGTAGGTGACTTTTATAGAAATTGTAAAAGAACCAAAATTTTAAACAAAATTTAACCTTCAAAATCGGTCTTAAAAGTAAAAACTATCAAAAAGTTAAATATTTTGCTCGCTCAAGTGCAACTTCAAATATAAATTCAAGTATAACTTTTAGTACAAAACTTAAAAGTAAATTTATATGCTCACGCTGAGTAGAGGGTATAAATTCCCAGATTTAAAAGCACAAAATATGAAATTAGGACTTTGTTTATCCGGTGGAGGAGCGAGAGGTATCGCTCATATTGGCGTTTTGAAAGCCTTGGAAATACATAATATTTTTCCACAATATATTTCTGGATCAAGTGCGGGAGCGATTATCGGCGTATTGTATGCTGCGGGTAAGACGACTCAAGAAATTATAGATTTGGTGAATCAGGCGAACCTATTTAAAGTATTTCGATTTGGTAGTTTTGTAGGCGGTTTTGCAACGCATGATTTTTTACGAAAAATCCTATCGGAAAGTTTGAATTTAAAAGATTTTAAGGATTTATCCTGTAATTTTTACGTTTGCGTTTCTAATCTTAATAAAGGAAAATGGACGATTCTCAAAGAGGGAAACGTGATTGAAGCGGTAGCGGCTTCGAGTTCGATTCCGTTGGTGTTTGAGCCCGTAAATATTAATGGTGAGTTGTACGTCGATGGTGGTTTATTGAATAATTTTCCTGTCGAACCGTTGGTCGTAGAATGTGATATGATTTTGGGATCGAATGTCATGCCGAATACTGTAAAACGAGATATTTCTGGAGTTGGAGGTGTTGCTGAACGCTGTTTTGATTTGGTCGTTTGGAATAATTCTGAAACTCGTGCGAGCCAGTGCGATATTTTAATTGATATTGAGGGTATAGGTGACTTTGGAATTTTTGATTTTCAAAAAGCAGAAGAAATTATTGAGTTAGGATATAAAGAAACCATTAAACGAATAGCGGAAATCAACGAACGAATTGCAGAATTGGAATTTTAAATCATTTTAGCAAAAAAAATATGTGAAATTTTACACAAAATATTCTTTTTTATCACAAAAAAATGAAATATTAGATAATATTATTATACAACAATTGCAGTAATACATACAAATTATTTTAGTTATTTTCTGGATAAATATTTATGTTGTTGATTTTCAAATTAATATGTATTAATAAACAATTATATAAGTATAAAAACAATTGGTTACTGTAATAATTGTGATTTTAATATTGGTAAAAGTACTCCACAATCAGACACATTTTTTTGGAATTAATATTTTGGTTACTTCATATTATGAAGATTAAAATATAACATAATTTGCTTGTTGTTTCAAAAGTATAGAGCAGCGTGAAAGATTATTTATTGAACACTATGTATTAAGTCTTGACAGTGCAAATTGTATTCCAAGATTTATTTATTATTCACCTAAAAGTACACAAAACTTATTCTATGAAAAGTTCAATCATTACATTAGATAGCATAGAAGAATTTTCAATGTCACTCTCTGAACATAACCTCAGGTGGATGTTCGAAAGTGCACAGACTAATGGAATTTCTCAACAGGTAAAAGACGAAATTACTCCGTTACAGCCAGAAGCTGCACAATTTCTTTTGGATTTTAGAAACTTACAAAACCATTTGACGAAAGAACTTTTCAGAGATGCAAGAATAAGCAAGAAAGAGACTGCATTTATAAGTAGAAAAAGAAAGAAAGCAGAAGTTGAAAATTGGCTTACGGAGCGAAATATTCCATTGGATAGAAAGGTGTTTTGGGTCAATCAGTTGAATGTTGCTTTTGTGATAACTTGGAGAATGGTAATCAAGTTTTCGGATGTTTTGTTTTTTGGAACAGATGAAACGATTTGGGATAGTAGCATGAATTGGATGTTGACTTTCGAGTCTGACGAAATTTTTCGATTTACCGATAATCTGATGTTTAATCCGGCAGTGAAGGTAGCTGAAACGAAAATCATAAATGCAATACTGGAAGAAACACTTCAAGCGAAAGTAATGGAAGAGTTGGCCGGTCAGCCTGCAAGAATGAAGGATACGGAAGCAATGAGTAATCCGGGAGTGATGCCCAGAAATACTGTGCGAGAATCGTCACAAAGGAACGAGGTACGAACAAATTTACATTTTTGACTCGTCTTTTTTATCCTTAATTTCGTTAAGGATACTCGCCATAGCAAAGGCTATGGCTGCGTTTTTTATCTCGTTGAGAACGAAAAATACTTCGTCAAATTATGCAAGTTTATTTATATCTTTATTCCAAATAAATGTGATATAACGATTTGTTTTGGCAAAAAAATATTGGGATGGTCTTATTTCAGAGAAGACCAGTTGATAGGATTCTTAAAAATACCTACCTTCGCGTCGGTTTTTAAAACCAATATCCAATAACCAGTGTTTAGCAGTCAAAATATGAATATACAAGAACATTTTGAACATTTAGAAGATTTATTACGACTCGAAAAAGAAGAGGACTTACGTCAATACAAGGAATTAATACAAAATTTACCGTTGGCCGAAAGGCGAAAAAAAGGGGTAAGTTGGTATCCGCTGGTGGTTACGAAAACTGGGTTTACGATAGGTGACAGAGCCTTTGTAACCGTTGAAAAAACGGCGGATTTCAACGTATCGAATAAGTTTCGAGAAGGACAATCTGTCCAACTATTTACCCAAACTGCTCATATTAATAATCCGAATCGAGATGGAGTCATTTATACCGTGAATAAGCGGAAAATGAAAATTGTCTTGAATTCAAGTTCGCTGCCCGATTGGTTAAATCAAGGAAATTTAGGGGTCGATTTATTATTTGACGATAGGACTTATCGTGAGATGGAAAAGGCGTTGAAGATTGTCAAGACGGCTAAAAAGGGTCGAATTGTCGAATTGCGGGACGTTTTGGTTGGTCAAAAAGAACCGACTTTCGAACCGATTGTGAATCCTGTTACGATTCCTGAATTAAATCTTTCACAAAATGAAGCGGTGAACGATATCATCGCAGCTCAAGATATTGCCATCATTCATGGGCCTCCAGGAACTGGAAAAACGACTACGCTGACTTATGCTATCCGACAAGTTTGTAAGAAAGAAGCGACCGTTTTGGTGACTGCTCCGAGTAATTCGGCAGCCGATTTATTGACGGAACGATTGAGTAATTTGGGGCTGAATGTGATTAGGATTGGTAATCCGTCAAGGGTCGATGAATCGTTGATACAGCACACTTTGGAAACTCGTTTAGCTCGTCATCCCGATTACAAAAATGTCAAAAAAATTAAAAAAGAAGCAGCAGAAATGTTGCGAAAAGCAATAAAACTTTCCAAAAAAAGCGGTTGGCAAAATCGTACCGAAATGAAAGCATTATTTAAGGAATCGGGCGAAATGCGAAATTGGGCAAATCAATTGGAAGAAAATACGATTGACCAAATCTTGGCTTCCGCTAATGTCGTTACGTGTACGCTGGTCGGTATTACAAATAAATATGTGGAAAAGGTCAAATTTGAAACGGTATTTATTGACGAAGCCGCACAAGCACTTGAACCCGCAACTTGGATTCCGATTTTGAGAGCAAGACGAGTAATTTTGGCAGGTGATCCGTTGCAATTACCGCCTACGGTAAAATGTAAAGAAGCCCAAAAAGGTGGTTTTGGCGTTACGATGATGGAGCGAGGAATTGAGTTTTTGCCTTCTACTTTGTTGAAGATTCAATACCGAATGCACGAGAATATTATGGGCTTTTCGAACCAACAATTTTATGAAAATAAATTAGTTGCGGATTTGTCCGTTCGCCACAAAATATTGCCACAAGCAAACGGTAATCATTCGGCGTTGGAATTTATTGATACGGCAGGTTGTAGCTTCACAGAAGTTGTAAATCCCGAGTTCAAATCTCGCTACAATCCTGACGAATACAAGATTTTGAGAGAGCATTTGTATCAATTAATTGAAAATGCAGACCAAGAGAATTTACCGTCAATCGGCATTATTTCGCCGTACCGAGAGCAAGTCATTCACATTCAGCAAGATGTGGAAAGTGATGAATTTTTGGTGGATTATCCGAATTTAACGATTAATACGATTGATGGCTTTCAAGGACAAGAACGGGACGTGATTTACATTTCGTTGGTGCGTTCTAATGATAAAGGTATCATTGGTTTTTTGACGGATTATCGCCGTATGAATGTTGCAATGACGAGGGCAAAACAGAAGTTGGTTATCGTTGGCG
>Ga0306865_1000753_pt1 | contig 10464 bp, 9 predicted proteins | sample AntRauTorckE5431_FD_190441 | JGI IMG/M metagenome (GOLD analysis project Ga0306865, IMG submission 190441) | Saline lake microbial communities from Rauer Islands, Antarctica - Metagenome Torckler E5 #431 (v2) (version 2) | ecosystem: Environmental > Aquatic > Non-marine Saline and Alkaline >... | reverse complement strand
GTTAACATTTTCCAATAAATTAATTTCACCGTCATCTCCCCAATTTTGAATAATTTTATTCGCTTGTAGCAACTGGTTATCCGAAACAGTCAGCTTTCCTAAGGTGTGCGTACGTTTTGATTTTCTTGTAAGGTATTGATTACTAAGGTTTAATGCTTTAAAAGTCTTGTGATTTATGGCAATATTTTGAACATTATCGGTATTTCTAAGTTCATAGGTTTTAGAAAAGTGAGGAGCGGTCGAATCTCGTCCGTCATTGAAAGTGTTAAAGTTTAGCGAATTTTCACTTTTTTTAGTTGTTGGCTGTGATTTTTGAGCGTTAAAAACGACCAGTACGAGTAAACAGATAATTAATAGAATTATTCGTTTGAACATGATATATCGTATTTTGTTATGTTTCGTAAATTGCTAAAGTATAGATTTTTATGAATTAATGACGACGTTTTCAAGAAAAGTCTTGTATCAGAAAATAAATTTTAAAGTTTTTCTAAAAAAAAGTAATTTTTTTTCCCTTTGACCGTCACAAATCGTGTTTAGATTACGTTAAGTTAGCAAAGCCAAACCGAAAATTATATTATCCTCAAGTTATTAAAAAGTAAGTCATGGAAAAAGTTGCACAAAAAGAGGCGTTGAACCTTGCGGCGCGCCTACAAGGAAAGTTTATTGACAAGGATTGTCAAGATGTAGTGGTTATTCGTGAAGGCGATGTACAAATCGACCAAATTGGGTTTAATTTAACTCTAACGTCAAAAATCGTTTGGATTAATGAGACACAGTATGAGCTAATATTGGAAGAAGTTAGCGATGAAACTGCTGATGTTGGTCTCAACGTTGGAGATGTGATGGTTGTAACCGTTGCGAAGATTACAAATGAATATTACGTTGCTGATTGTGAATTTAATGGTCAGAGAGTAAGTACAAAACTTTGGTTTTCTTAGGATTGTAAAAAAAGAAACGCAATAATCAAATTATTAAAAGGTGATACTTTCCGGGGAAAGCATCACCTTTTGTTTTTTGTGGAAAATGGTAATCAAACCTATCGGGTTTGATTACCCCATAGGTTTTTCGGCTTCTACGAGATTCGTCAAAGAACCTTTGAATTCAAACACTAAATCCAATAAATTTTGTATTTTTCGGAAAACTTGCAATTTGAAATTTATGAAGGAACGATTAAATACTATTCTGAAAAACATTCCGGAACTGACTCGCTACTTAATTGCCGCAGCGACTATTTTTATTATTAGTTTACTTTTTCCAAATCACCAATTATTTAATTATTCTTTTGAAATTGGACAACAATGGAAAAATCGTGATTTATATGCTCCTTTTGATTTTGCGGTGCTAAAGGAACAAGCCGAGATTAACCAGCAGTTGGATTCTTTAAAAAAGACCTTAGTACCTTGTTATGAGCGAAATGCGTTTGTTTTGAATCAACAAACCGTAGTACTCACCGAACGATTTAATAAAAAATTAAAAACGGTTTCAAAAGATAATTTGTATAGCGATATTACAACGAATGCGGAGGAATATCTGAATACGTGTAAGGATATTTTGACGAAAGTCTATGAAGTTGGCGTTATCGAAACGGAGGTGGATTTTGGAAAGAAAACGCCTACGAGTGAAATTCTGATTGCAGAAGAGAATAAAAGAATTCGACACGCTTTCGCTGAATTTCGATCTTTGAAAGAGGCAGAAACGGATTTTACAAATGAATTAATGAATAGCGGACTTAAAGATGGTGATTTCCTTTTGACGATTTTGCAGGAAAATCCAAAGCTGCTGATTCCAAATATTACTTTTAATGATACGCTGACTAATAAATTTCATGAATCAACACTCGAAAATTTTACGAGAGGAAGGGGAATGGTTAAGGAAGGGGAGCGGATTGTGTCCAGGCGGGAAATGATTAATGAAAATATGTATCAAAAATTGTTGTCGTTGCAAGATGCTTACGACAAAAAACAATTGGAAGATACTGGAATTATTTGGATTAGAACTGGCTATTTTGTCTTGGCTTCATTGGTTATTCTGTTGTTTATTTTCTTTCTGAAACATCACGTCACAGCGGTTCAGCGTAGTTATACGCAGTTGTTATTTATGATGATGTGGATCGTGGTTTTTACCTATTTAGTGTATTGGATAGAAATCACGGATTTGGTGAGTCTTTATATTATTCCGTTTAGCATTGTGCCGATTGTTATTAAAAATTTCTATGATGATATTATTGCCCTATTTACACATATTGCGGTTATTTTGATGGTGAGTTTGTTGTCGTCATTGGGTTTTGAGTTTGTTTTTATGCAAATTTTGGTTGGTGTTGTGGTAATAATTGCGAATGTGAAAACTCGGTATTGGTCGAAGTTTTTCTTTTCGATGATTTATATATTTTTGACCTATCTAATCATATTTGTTGGCTTGTCGATGATTCATCAAAGCACTTGGGATATTGATAATCCCGAAACGTTAGGATGGTTGTTTGGCAATGTGTTTTTGACGTTGTTATCCTATCCTTTAGTGCCGTTGTTGGAACGGTTGTTTGGTTTTACATCTGATATTACATTAGATGAATTATCGAATTTAGACCAACCGCTTTTGAAAGAATTATCTATGAAAACGCCTGGAACGCTGCAACATTCCTTGCAAGTTGGGCATTTGTCGGAAGCTGCGGCGGCAGAAATTGGTGCAAACGCATTATTAGTAAAAGTAGCGGCGTTATACCATGATATTGGTAAGATTAAAAGTCCTCAATTTTTTATTGAAAATCAACAACGGCAAGGTAATCCACATGATAATATTTCGCCGACAGAAAGCGCGCAAATCATTATCGGACACATCACGGAAGGTTTGAAAATGGCTAAAAAAGCTGGTTTACCAAAAGTCGTTATTGAGTTCATTGCTACGCATCACGGGACGACTCGGGTGGAATATTTTTATCGGAAAGCACTGGAAGCGAATCCTGATAAGGAAATTGCGGAAAAGGATTTTCGCTATCCTGGGCCGAAACCAACTTCAAAGGAACACGTCATTATGATGTTGGCAGATTCTATCGAAGCGGCTTCCAAAAGTATTCAAGCACCGACGGAAGAAAATCTTGAAAACTTGGTGGAGAAGATAGTCGCAGGAAAAATTACGAACGAACAATTGATACATGCAAATATTACTTTTGAAGAATTGGATAAAATCAAAAAGGTATTTAAGCGAGTTTTGAAAAGTATCAATCATGCAAGAATTGCTTATCCTGAGGACAAAAAGTAAGTCGAAAATTCGGGTGATATATTGGTCGTTTTTATAATACGGAGTAAGGCGTATTTGTATTTTATCGCTTGAAATGTCCTTATAAAGTGATAAAAACTATTTCTACTAAAAAAGTTTAGTAAATTGCCTTTTTTTAATGAATTGATTATCAGTTTATTATGAAATTTATTTTTAAAAAAATCATTCTTTTTGTAAATTAAATCTTTATTAAATTTATCTTTGCACCGTTTTTTTTACAAACTATAAATACATTACAATTATGTCAGAAATTGCAAAAAAAGTAGCATCTATCATTATTGATAAACTTGGAGTTGAGGAAAGTGAAATTACTCCTTCAGCAAGTTTTACAAATGACTTAGGAGCGGATTCATTAGATACGGTTGAATTAATTATGGAATTCGAAAAAGAATTTGGTATTGAAATTCCTGATGAAAAAGCAGAAGGAATCGCAACGGTAGGTGATGCAATCACTTACATTGAAGAGAACGCTTAGTAGTTTTCTTTTGTATCAAGACCATACGTTAGTTTCGTATTATTAAACAATATTTCAAGCGATTGAATAAAATTAATAAGGACTAATGTGTGGTCTATTTTTTTGGCGAATTATGTAAGCATAGTTGGTAGTGTATTAAGTATTAAAGCGTTATTCTAATGATTTGAAAATAAATTTTGAAAATTTTAGAAAAAACACTTCAATTTATTTCTTAATGTATTAGTTTGTAGTGTTTTTTACAATCAATATAAATATAACAGCTTACTTAATTAATAAACCTCAATCTATGAAAAGAGTTGTCATTACTGGATTAGGAGCAATCACACCGATTGGAAATACCCTTGAAGCATATTGGGAAAGTTTAAAAAATGGAGTAAGTGGTGCAAAACCAATTACTTTATTTGATGCCACGAAATTCAAAACAAAATTTGCTTGTGAAGTTGCTGATTTTGATGTGGAGCAATTTATTCACCGTCGGGAAGCCCGTCGTATGGATAGATTCACGCATTTTGGAATGGTCGCAGCGGACGAAGCAATTCACGATGCAGGGTTTGATTTTGAAAAAACGGACTTGAATCGAGTTGGCGTTATCTTCGGTGTTGGAATTGGTGGATTAAGAACGTTAGAGGAAGAGGTTGAAAAATTTGAAGCAGGTGACGGTGAACCTCGTTATAGTCCTTTTTTGATTCCGAAAATGATTTCGGATATTATTCCTGGATATATTTCTATTAAATACGGATTTAAAGGAGTGAATTACGCTACGGTTTCGGCTTGTGCGTCTTCTTCTCATGCTTTGTCTGTTAGTTATGACCAGATTTGTTTGGGACGTGCAGATATTATGGTTTCGGGCGGTGCGGAAGCAACGATTACGAAAGTGGGTATGGGCGGATTCAATGCGATGAAAGCGCTTTCGACTCGTAACGATGATTATAAAACGGCTTCTCGACCTTTTGACTTAAATCGGGACGGTTTTGTGATGGGCGAGGGTGGTGGTTCTATCATTTTGGAAGAATATGAACACGCAAAGGCCAGAGGTGCGAAAATTTACGCTGAAGTTGTAGGCGTTGGTGCTACGGCAGATGCTTACCATATTACCGCTCCTCACCCAGAAGGAGACGGTGCAGCGAGAGTCATGAAAATTGCATTGGAAAGTGCAGGCATGCAGCCTTCTGATATTGATTATATCAATGTTCACGGTACTTCTACGCCTTTGGGCGATGTAGCGGAACTGAAGGGAATTATGAAAACATTTGGTGAAGCAGTTTATGATTTGAACATTAGTTCTACCAAATCAATGACGGGTCATTTGTTAGGTGCGGCTGGTGCAATCGAGTCTATCGCTGCAATTTTAGCGGTCAAACACGACATCGTTCCGCCGACAATCAATCACGAAACGGCTGACCCTGCGATTGACAAAAGGTTAAACCTAACGTTAAATAAAGCACAACATCGGGTCGTTCGTGCAGCATTGAGCAATACTTTCGGTTTTGGAGGACATAACTCTTCGGTTATTTTTAAGAAATTTGAAGATTAAATTAGTTGCGGGGTTGCGGATTGCGAGTTTTATCGTTTTTACGTGATTTTGATGTGATTAAGGAAGGTTTCAATACAAAAAATCTAATTTACTCGAAACCTATTTTCGGTTGGATTTGGATTTACGGTTGAATTTAAAAATGAGGTTGTGTTAAAATAACACAATCTCATTTTTTGTTTTACCTTTGGGAACGAAATTTTATTAATTGTTACGATTGTTTGGTTGTAGATTATTGGGAAAGCCTGATAAATTCATCAAAACAATCCAACAATCTTAACATTCATGACAATCATTATTTTATTTTGGGATTAGTATTAGTAATTAGAAGAATTTACAATTATTACGTTTCTCCCGATAAGGCATTTACAAAGCGATTGGCTGCTTTAGTTGGTTTTATTCCAGCAAATGTGAATTTATTTAATTTGGCATTTTCGCACAAATCAACCAGTAACCCAGAGCTTTACGCAATCCAAAATAATGAACGATTAGAATACCTCGGCGACGCTATTTTAGGGACAATCGTAGCAGAATACCTGTTCCGAAGATATCCGAACAGAGATGAGGGATTCTTAACCAAAATGCGGTCTAAAATCGTTAACCGAAAGGTGATGAATCAAATCGGAGACAGTATGGGGTTAGACCTTTTTATCGTTCATAATAATAACAGTCGCCTGAGTCGTTCGATGCTTGGGAACGCATTAGAAGCCTTAATCGGAGCCGTTTACTTAGACGTTGGGTACAAGAATACACAACGGTTTGTATTTAAAAAGATACTTAAAGCTCATTTGGATATTGAAGCTTTAGAAACCTACGATGACAATTACAAAAGTCAGCTTTTGGAATGGTGTCAGAAGAACAGAAAAGATGTTAGTTACGATGTAATCGAGAAATTCAAATTGGATAATCGAGACAGATTTAGAGTTGCTGTATTAATTGATGGAAATAAAAGAGCGGATGCGGAAGATTTTAGCAAAAAAGCCGCTGAGCAAAAAGCATCTCACAAGGCATTATTAAAAATCGGTGTTTTGGATGTAGATGATGATGAGTAACCGAATGAAAGATTGTAAATTATTTTATGAATAGATAGCTTATAATTTTAAATTCAAACAAAATTATTTTTATAAAAAAAGGTCGTTCCAATAATTTGGAGCGACCTTTTTTGGTTTTAACTATATTGGTGAAATAAGATTACATGGGATTCAGTTATCAATCCCAAATACCTAAACTTTTTTAAAAAAAAGGCTGTTCAATTATTTTTTCAAAGTTATAAATTTTTCAAATGCTGATTCAATCAATTATTGTAACATTACTCTCTTTATTCAGTTTTACGACGGAGCAAAATCACTCCTTAACAGTTGAGGTGACAAATATCAAGGAAATCAAAGGACATATTGCGATTTCTATTTATGATAAAGCTGAAAATTTTCCGAAAAACGAAAAGAAATATATATTCCGCTCGGCAAAGGTCAAAGTGACTAAAAACAGCGTCAAATATACGTTTATGGATTTGCCACAAGGAACTTATGCGATCGCCCTTTCTCACGACGCTAATTCTAATGGAAAATTCGATTCTAATTTTATAGGAATGCCTTTAGAAGGCTACGGTTTTTCTACCAATTTTGTCCCAAAACTTTCTGCTCCCGATTTTGAAGAGGTGGATTTTGAATTGGATAAAGCAAAAACGATTGGTATTAAAATGATTTATTAGTACAAGACATAAAACTAAAAAAACCGCTATGCAAATTTTTTGTACAGCGGTTTTTATTAAATCAAAATCTGCGAAATTAGCGAAATTTGTCCCGAATAAAAATCTGGACAAATTGGGAGTAATGTTTAAAAGTTCTCCACCAAAAACGCCTTAAATCCTTCATAATCAATCCCCATTTCCACACTCACTTTTTCCCTGTCCGACAATTCCGCCAAACGCTGCGGCACGTCAATTTCGTGACCAAAAATTGCCTCCATGTCAGGTTTGAATTTTGCAGGATGTGCCGTTTCTAAGATAATCGCCTGTGTATCAGGGTTTTCAGATTGATATTCTTTGACTGCCAAATACGCCACCGCTCCGTGCGGATCCATTACGTAATTGTATTTTTCTTTAATTTCCAAAACAGCCGCACGAGTTTCATCGTCATTATAAGCGTAACCGTGAATATTTTCAATCATATCATTCCAAACCGAATCGTACAAATCTAACATTCTCGCAAAATTTGACGGATTACCAACATCCATCGCATTTGAAATCGTGCGAATAGAAGGGCGAGGAAGGTAGCGACCAGTTGCCAAATATTCGGGAACGACATCATTTGCGTTCGTTGCAGCGATAAAACCATGAACTGGCAAACCCATTTTTTGAGCCAAAAGCCCAGCCGTCAAATTGCCAAAATTACCGCTCGGAATCGCAAAAATAACTGGTTTTTCTTTGTTTGCCAATTGTTTATACGCCTCGAAATAATAAAAACTTTGGGGAATCAAACGAGCGATATTGATAGAATTGGCAGACGACAAACGAATATGTTTTAAATCTTGGTCTAAAAACGCCTGTTTTACCAAAGCCTGACAATCATCAAACGTCCCGTCAATTTCCAAAGCCGTGATATTTTCGCCCAAAGTCGTCAATTGTTTTTCTTGCAAATGACTCACTTTTCCACTCGGATATAAAATAACAACCTTGATTCCCAACGATTTATAAAAACCAGCGGCAACTGCTCCGCCAGTATCGCCAGACGTTGCGACCAAAATTACGAGTTCTTCCGTTTCGTCCCGATTAAAATAACTCATCAATTGCGACATGAATCTCGCCCCAAAATCCTTAAATGCCAAACTCGGCCCGTGCCACAATTCTAACACCTTTTTATCGTCCTCCAAATCCACCAAAGGAGCAGGAAACGATATCGAATTATTAATAATTTGCTCTAAATCTTCCGTAGGAATTACGCCATCAAACAACTCATCACAGATTTCAAACGCCATTTCCGCAAAGGAAAATTGGTCCAAATTCTTAAAAAATTCCTTAGGCATTTGTGGAATATGCGTTGGCATAAACAAGCCATTATCATCGGGCAAACCCTTCATCACCGCCTCGGCAAGTGTCACCGTTACGCTTCTATTTTTTGTAGAATATAATTTCATTTTATAATTTTAAATCTTCTATTTTTTATTTTTATTTTATTGCAATTTAAAAAAAAATATATCAAAGCGTCATCAGATTTTCATAAATTTCAACGTCTAACGGCTAAAAAAAACTAACACCGAATTGCTCCTTCATTATTAATTTCCGAAATATACGTTTTGCAACGAATTTTTGCTTTTTGATAAACCGCTTTCATCGCTTGCTCGATATGTTCCGCCTCCAACGAATTTTTACTCATCGCAAAGATAGTCGGTCCAGCGCCCGAAATACTGCAACCCATTGCCCCAGCTTTCAAAGCCGCTTCTTTGACTTTATAAAAATTCGGAATCAATTTCGCCCGTTGCGGCTCAATCATCACATCTTCCAAACTTCGACTAATCAAATCAAAATCGCCGCTCATCATACCTAAAATGAAATTAGACAAATTAGCCGATTGCTGAATCGCTATTTTTAATGGAACGGTATCGCTCAAAACTGCCCGTGCATCTGCCGTCAAAATCTCCACATTTGGATAAACCAACGTCAAATACAAACCCGAAGGCGTATAAATTCGGTGATAATCCAAAGTCGGATTATCCCGAATCAAAATTAATCCGCCCAATAGGGAAGGTGCAACATTGTCAGCGTGATAGGCTTTGGAAGCCAATTGTTCGCCTTGCATCGCAAACGGCAAAAGTTCTGGTTTTTCCAAAGGGTTTCCCAAAAATTCATTCACCGCCATCGCTCCCGCAACCGCCGAAGCCGCACTCGACCCCAAACCGCTACCCGAAGGCATCTTTTTACGGATTTCTAAATCAATACCAATTTTTGTTTTTAAATGATTCAAAACCCCTTGTGCTGCAACACCTGCGGTATTTTTCGCTGGGTCAAGCGGCAACGTTTTTCCACCCGTTATTTTTGAAATTGTCACGCCAGGCGTTCGACTTTCCTTGATAATAATTTCATCGCCAGGATTGGTCAAACACAATCCTAACACGTCGAACCCGACCGCCACATTCCCGATACTCGCTGGAGCAAATACTTTCATTTTTATTCTGATTACTTGTTTCTGGTTGCTCAATACTGATTTACAAACCGAGTCGATTTTCAAAACCGACTCGGTTTAATCATCAGTTGCCACCATTTTCAATAATGTTGATTTTGGCTGCAAAGGTAAATTCTTTTACTAAATAATTCGGAAGTACAAACTTCTATATTTTAAGAAGTATTTTACCACCTTTATTTTTTGCTAACTGATTTCTGGGTTATTGATTATTTTTTTAGCTTTAAAAATGCTATTTCGACACACGTTTTTTTGAATGTTGGCGGAACGCAGGCTTGTATGTAAGTTTTGTCAGGCTCTGCATTTTCAACCGTTTGATAATCCCTAAAACTTTTGGGTAACTCATTTTAAGCGAAAGCAAAAATTCATGTTCACCAATAAATAAAAATACAATTTCATTTTTTTAATTTAAAAAAAGAGAAAAAAATGTTGATTTTAAGCGTAAGTCGTTGATAGTCAAACCTGTCAGGTGGAGTATCGGTTTTGAATGTTTTTAACAACAAAAGTTCGCCCCAAAAATGTCAGTTGCATCGTGCCAGAGCTACGCTCTTTTGTTTTTTTATGATACTATTTACGACAAACCGAGTCAGGGCTATGCCCTTTTAACCTATTAAGGTGCAGCGCACCGACACTGCCTGTAATTAAGTTACTGCAACGTGTCCAACTTTACGTGGGTAGCCAAACCATCCTACCAAACGCAAACCAGTATCTTTTGACAACAAAACTCAAGGCTATTAAAATTGAGTTCCGTTGCCTTCGGGAGATACCGAAACGGGATTGGTATGACGGTTTTAATTTATTTTTAATATGCGAAATTTGCCCGAAAAAAAATAGGGGAAACCATAGCAAAAATCTATGCCAAATACGTCGCAATCGAAATAATTTCCGCAAAAACACCTGCTGCGGTCACTTCCGCACCAGCTCCTGGACCTCGCACGACTAACGGGCGTTCTTTATACCGTTGTGTCGTAAACGAAATCATATTATCGCTGCCGCTCAATCCGTAA
>Ga0306865_1000749_pt1 | contig 10525 bp, 9 predicted proteins | sample AntRauTorckE5431_FD_190441 | JGI IMG/M metagenome (GOLD analysis project Ga0306865, IMG submission 190441) | Saline lake microbial communities from Rauer Islands, Antarctica - Metagenome Torckler E5 #431 (v2) (version 2) | ecosystem: Environmental > Aquatic > Non-marine Saline and Alkaline >... | reverse complement strand
GCCGCCGGCGCGCGTGACCGCGCCCGAGAAGAAAGCCGACACCAAGCCGGTCAAGCAAGATCGCGCCGGCGACAAGATCGAGGACTTCGGCCAGAAGCTCGAGGGCGCGGCCAAGGACCGCTGGGGCAAGTATCGCACCCGGCTTGAAGCGATCCCCGACGACGACATCGCCAAGGAGCCGCTGTCCAAAACGTTCCCAGAGCCGGATTACGCTAAGCTGATCGAGGATGGCGCTGATCCATGGGTGGTCTCGTTCGTGCGATCCGCGCGCGATCACATCCCGAACAAGCCGCGCCGTGGTCTCACGGTTTGGGCAGAGCAGGTCCGCGCCATGCGCGACTTTGCCCGGAATCTCTTGGATGGCGACATAACGAAGGCGCAGGTCGAACAGAAACTGGACGGCATGCCCCGCCTGAAAGACGCGATGATGGGGACCATTGACCTGTATCTCGCTGTGGGGCATGAAAAATCGCTCAAGGGGATGAGGCTCCAAGAAGCGCGCTATTCCTTCCTACAAGGACAGGTGCAAGACCCGCCTAAGGTCGTCTGGGAGGTGCAGAGCCCGCGCAAGGCGACCGCGTTCTCGAATATCCCTGCCGTCGTCGCCAGCGGCGACACCAAGGCCAAGGCGATTGAGCAATTCAAGAAGGTCTACAAGACCCTGGACGAAAAGCCAAAGGCGCGCGGCGGCACAAAGTTTGGCGTCTACAAGCGCCGCGGCACCGATCAGGTGTTTGTCGGGACAAAGGTCGGCCGCGAACCGAACGCGCGTGAGCGTCGAGCAAGCCGTGATAAGCAAGCACGATTGCAGCGCCAACAGGATCACTTCCCCGACGCCACAGCGTTCGCCTACTTCAACGGCTGGCCTTTAGAGCATCGGATAACGATTACATGGGCGGCATGTTTCGGCGGCGAACGGATCGAAGGCAATATCATTGGCCTGAACGATAAAACACGCAACGAACGCCTTCGTTCAGAGCTGGCGCGTTTGCTGAGAAAAGCAGGGCATCCGCTTGCTTGCATTTGGTCACGTGACGAAGGCGCACGGCTTGGCCTTCATGTTCACCTCGGCTTGTATTGGCCCCTTCCCGACGATGAGCTTGTGAAGCTGTTGACGCGGCTAACCGGCAGTCCAGCCTCATATGCCCGTTTAGAACAAGGTGTGATGGCGCAATCTGAATGCGGCGGATGGCAGATCAAGCGCAACATTGCAGTGTCGCGGCTGGAAAGTGCGCAAAGGTGGGCGGGATACCTGGTCGATCAGGGGAAGCGTCATTTGATCGTCCCGAGGATCAAGGGAAAGGTGATCGGGGTGTCGCGGTCTATCCATTATGCCCCCGTAGAGGCGCAGAGAGAGGCACTAGAGGCGTGGAAGCGTGCTGTTGGCTGGAATGGTGCATAGAGCGCAGGTGGCCACTGATACCAACCTGCAATGATCAGAACTCTTGTGCCCATTGGCGGCATCCGATGGAGGCGATGCGGTCGGGTTGGTCGATCAGTTTATTCCAAGCATCACAGCAATGATCGAGGATTTCATCATAGGAATCGAAGATGCGGTTGGAGAGCCAATTATCGCGCATGAATTGCCAGATGTTTTCGACTGGATTGAGTTCGGGACATTTGGCTGGCAGCGGGATGATGCTGATATTGTCGGGTATGACGAGCGCGCCGGTCATATGCCATCCAGCCTGATCCATGAGCACGACGGCATGAGCACCCCGCGCCACGGTTCGGGCGATTTCGGCAAGATGCAGGGTCATCGCGTCGGTATTGCAGACCGGCAGGACAAGCCCTGCGCCCTTGCTCAGGGCCGGGCAGATCGCTCCGAAGATATAGCTTGAGATGGTGCGCTGATCATGCGGTGCCGATGGGCGTGATCCGCGCTTTGCCCATCGGCGCGTGATCTTGTTTTTCTGACCGACGCGTGCCTCGTCCTGGAACCAGACCTCTATTGCAGTGCCTTGCGGGAGGCCTGCGCGCACCTTTTCCAGCTCGGTTGCGAAGCCCTTTTTTTAAACGCCTCCAGCGCTTCGATATCTTGCGCATGGTGGCGGGGCCGCGCCGTGAGCTTCACATAGCCGAGCTTCCTGAGTTCCCGGCTCACGGTCGTTTCGTCAAGCGACACCGCAAATTCCGCATGAAGCCACTGGGCCAGGTCGCTCAGCCGCCAGCGCACCACCCCATGGACCTTCGGCGTCGGACCGCTCTCCACGATCGCCGCAAGCGCCTGACGTTGGGCATCGTCGAGCTTGGGTTGCCGGCCGGGCGCCTTGCCATCGATCAGACCATCCGGTCCGCGGGCATTGAACCGCAGGACCCAGTCGCGCACGATCTGAAGACCCACATCCCCGATCCGTGCAGCATCGCCCCGACTGCCGCCATCGTAGATCTCGGCCAGCGCCAGCAGCCTGCGGCTCTGGTTCGCGTTCTTCGTCTTCCGGGCCAGGCACCTCAATGTTGCGCCGTCAAAGTCCGCCCGTAATTCTATTGCTGCACCCATGGCCACGTCCTCCTGACTCTATGGGGTAGATTCCGGTAGGGGGCAGGATCGTATCATAAGGCCCTGACGCCCCCTACTTCCTTTCAATCTGAGCTCTGTGGTCGCCTTCGTTGTGGCCATGGGCATGTTGCGCCCGTTTGGTGGCCGTGAAGGTGGCAAGAAATAGGGATGATTACTTCACAACTTTGCCCCGCCTTGCCGCCGCCACCGGTATTCGCCGGTGAGCAGGATGTGGGCCCATCCAAGCGGCGAGATATGCGCGAGCAGAGCGGGGTCGCAATTCAGCCCGGCCCGCTGCCGCGCGGCGACGGCCTGGCCGATGTGCTTGGTGTTCCAGTAGATGATGATGGCGGCGAGCAGGTTCAGACCGGCCATGCGGTAGTGCTGACCCTCGGCAGTGCGATCCCGGATTTCACCCTGTCGCCCGATGCGCAGGGCGTTTTTCAGGGCGTGATGGGCCTCACCCTTGTTCAGGCCAATCTGGGCCCGCCGCTGCATGTCGGCGTCGAGGAGCCATTCGATGACGAAGAGAGTGCGCTCGACGCGGCCGATTTCACGGAGCGCCAGGGCCAGCTCATGCTGGCGCGGATAGGCGGCGAACTTCTTGAGCAGCTGACTGGGCGGCATGACGCCTGTCACCATGGTGGCTGCGGACCGCAGCACGCCGGGCCAGTTCTGGACGACAAGGCCCTCGCGGATCTTGCCGCCGATCAGGCTGCGCAATTCGTTTGGCGCTGACGCCGGGTCGAAGAGATAGAGCCGTCTGGATGGCAGGTCGCGGATGCGCGGGATGAACCGGAACCCGAGCAGCGACGTCACGGCAAAGACGTGATCGGTGAAGCCGCCAGTGTCGGCATACTGCTCTGTGATCTTCCGCCCGGCCTCGTTCATCAACAGCCCGTCCAGGATGTATGGTGCCTCGCTCACGGTGGCCGGAATGTTCTGGGTCGCGAAGGGGCCGAACTGGTCGGAGACATGGGTGTAGGCCTTGAGGCCCGGCTCGGAGCCGTATTTCGCGTTGATGAGGTTCATGGCTTCGCCCTGCCGGGCGGCGGGAAAGAATTGCCCGTCACTGGACGCAGTCATGCCGCCACCCCAAAACCTGGCCATGGGCAGCCGGGATTGCGCCTCGATCACCATGGCGAGGGCCTGGTTAATAGCGTCGCTCTCCACATGCCATCGCGACAGACGGGAGAGCTGGAAGTAATCATGGGTGTTGGTCGCCTCGGCCATCTTGCTGAGACCGAGGTTCAGGCCTTCGGCCAGCAACACCGTCAGCATTCCGATTTGGTCTTTGCAGGGCGCGCCGGTTTGCGAACTGATGAAGGTTTCCGTGAAGCCGATATCCGCATCGACGTCCTGCATCAGCTCGGTGATCCGTATGGCGGGCAGCCGGTCGTAGAGATCGAGCACCAGCTCGTCCGCCTCGTCGGGCACCGCGGCGGTCAGGCGGTCGAGTTTCAGGATGCCGTTCTCAATCGATCCGCCGGGGATGGCCCCGGCACGCGCCGCCTTGGCCAGCCGCGCCAGGCCGTCGGTCATGCGTGCCTTGCGGTCGGCAAGCCAGGCTTCCGGATCAAGCGGCACGGCCAGTCTTGGTATGTTCTTCACCGCCTCGGCGGGAACCAGAGCCTGCTTCAGATCGCTGTAGCGCCGGGAATGAGGCACCCAGATATCGCCCGAGCGGAACGCATCCCGCAAGTGGAACAACACCGCCACCTCCCAGAGCCGGTGGCCATCTTCCTCCTGGGCATTCAGATGGCGATGCCATTTCGAGCCGCGCCGCAGGAAGCCAACCGGTCGTTCCTCGGGTCTCTGATCGTCCGCGATCAGCGTGCTGGCCTGCAGCAAGGGCGCTGTGACACCCGCCGCCTGGATATCCAACGCGCGCAGCATGCGCGGGGCATAGCGCCGGAACCGGTGATAGCCTTGGCCAACATGCGCCAAGGGGTCAGCGGCCATCGTGTCCGTCAACTCGGCGGCGGTGGCAACCAACCCTTCAAGCCGTTCCCACCCGCAGGCCAGCTCCGTCGCCTGATCCAAGGGCGCGCCATCGCTTCTGGCGTCGAGCAAGGCGGCACCAAGGGATTTGAAGGCGCGCAGGGTGTCCTGCACCGCCGTCTTTGCGTCAGCGATCTTGGCATCGCAGAGCTTTCTGGCACCCTGCCATGTCTTGCCAACAATCCGGTCGTGGGTCTCGATCACTGCATCGGCAAGCACCGCACGCCATGCGACCGAGCAGACCGCGATGATGGCCAGACGGCGATCACTGCTGATGTCGCGCAAGCCATCGGCAAAATAGCGTTCCCCCTGACGCTGCAGGCGGCTCACCCGATGGGGTGGAATGCCCGAAAGGATGTCAGGCGACAGGTTCATCTCCTGCAGGAATTCCAGCCGGTTGAGCAGGCGGGTGGCATCGGCCGAGTTTTGCCCCACCTCGAATTGACGCAGCCAGACGAACCGGCTGACTTTGCCCTCGACCATCTCCGTCAGCAGCGCATCAAGGCGGGCTTTCAGGGGTTCATCCAATCGGGCTGCGATGGCGCTATCGATCCGGCGTTCCGCCGCGACAAGCGCATCCGCGCAAAGGCGCTCGATCACGGATACACCCGGCAGGATGGTCTTGGTCCGGCGGCACTCATCGACAAATCGGCGGGCCAGATCATGATTGGTGGTCGCGTTCTCCGCCTCGCCCGCCAGCCAGGCCTTCAGCTCGCGTGCGCGGTGACCGGAGAACATCTTGAAGCCGTAGACTTGGCGCAAATCGACCAGATGCCTTCGCCGCGTTACGTCGGTCTCGGCGTAATGGGAAAGCTCATCCATCTCTTCGCCAAGCTGTGCGGCGATGAAGCGACTGACGGCCTCTGGAATGACCTCACCCGACACCAACAATCGGCCAGGATACCGGAACGCACAAAGCTGAAGGGCAAAGCCGAGGCGATTGCGTGCATGGCGACGGGTCCGAATGATTTCGATGTCATGATCTGACAGCATGTAGTGGTGGAGGATGCTCGCCTCGCCTGTCGGAAGGTCGAACAGCGACGCGCGTTGGCGCGCGGTCAGAATAGAACGTCTTGGCATGTGGTTTTGTCCTTGTTAGTCATTAGTCTGTTCAGGACAATTCCCGCACCAGCAAAACCAACGACTTACAAGGCCAGATTCCAAGGGGGTTCAAATGGGACAGCGCGCCGCTATCTACGCCCGGGTTTCCACGTCCGACCAGTCCTGCGAACGCCAGGTCACGGAGCTCACCGCGTTCGCCGAGCGCGGCGGGTATGACCTAGTGGGAGTGTTCAAGGAAACAGCCTCTGGCGCGTCCGCCAATCGCGTTGCGCGCAACCGGGTACTCGACCTGGCGCAGGCACGACAGATCGACGCCATCCTGGTCAGCGAACTTTCTCGATGGGGGCGGTCCACTCAGGACCTGCTGGATACCATGAACAGGCTCGGCGGCTGGAAAGTCTCCGTCGTGGCCATGAGCGGCATGACATTCGAACTGGACACACCTCATGGCCGGATGATGGCCACTATGCTGGCCGGGATCGCTCAGTTTGAACGCGATCTGCTCAGCGAGAGGGTGAAATCCGGGCTCGCAGCTGCAAGGGCGCGAGGAAAGAAGCTCGGTCGCCAGCCAGGCCAACGCCCGAAATCCGACAAGCTCGCGCCAAGGGTCGTTCAAGCCGTGGAAGACGGTCGATCATACCGATGGATCGCCCGCGACCTTGGGATCAGCAAAAATACTGTGCTCGATATTATGAAACGGCGACGACAGAATTCCTTGTGATACGATCCTGCCCCCTACCGGAATCTACCCCTCTATCCCCATAGAGTCAGATTTGCAGCGCCTTGGGAATCCCTCGTGAGTCAGCCTTCACGCGGCTTGGTATGAGAGGCCCGCTTATCGCCCCTTCGAGGGCATCGGGCATCTTGCCAAATGATTTCGGAAAAATCTGTGAGGGGTCATGGGGGTAGATTCCGGCTGGGTGCAGAATAGTACGTTTAGATCGCTCCAGACCGTGTAAGCTTATGATTTTATATGACGTACGTTGCTTTGTGTTGCAGATACGTACCTCAAACGCAGGTTTGTGAAAGATCCGGATGGGATCTCTGTGACGCGGGTGCTCTAGCCATGCTGCCGGTTCAGACAGGCGGAGGCCGTCAGCGGTATCCCCGCTTGCGCTTGGCCGTCACCAAGTCAGCCAAGGCATCCACCGCCCTGCCCTCGTCCGGATGATGATCGATGCGGACCTGGCCCGACCTCCCAAAGCGCCCCCATTCCCGGATCAGAGACGCGCCTCCGAACAAGTCCCGTTGGACCACCATCCGGTAGAAGCGTCGCATGTTTTAAGACGCGTCTTCGCGCCGTAACCGGATCTGGTCGGGGAAAATTTCGAACTGCATCGAGCCACCATATCTTGTGCTTCAAGGCCGCTGAATAACAGCTTGGAGGAAGATAAGCTGGAACTTGCATGGATCGCAAGCCTCCAGGAGCGCAAATCGCCGAGCATTTTACAGCGCAACTTATGAACTTGACCCGATTGGACGCGGCGCTTTTGACCATGAATGGTTCTCCTAACCGCCGAACCCTGCAGTTCGCAACTATGTCCGGTAATATTGCATTATCGGACATGATGAGGGCTGGCATGTATCATGTGGACTTCTACCCACATGGGGCCTTTTGCCGAGACTGTGGCCTGTCGTCAAACCAAGCCGACGGGTGTCGCCCGGGTTTGGCTTGGCGACAAGACAGCATTCATGCGCCGTCCAGATCGTCGTAGTAGACCAACGCTGGAAGATGTCGCCGCTGGTGCAGGATGCGCAGGACGACGAGCGCGCCACCTGCCGCGTCAACGGGCGAAAAGAAGATGATGTGTCGACCGTAGTTCACCGAGCGCATCCCCTTGCGGAACAGGTCACGACCGCGTCCCGACATCGGGTTCGCCTCGATCTTCTCCAGCGCGCCCACCAAGCCGCGGTAGCAATCGAGCCATTGCGCCCTGCCCCACCGTTCCAGCGTGTAGGTGCGGATCTCCTCGAGATCCTGGCGCGCCCGGTGGGAGAGTTTCACCGTCAAATCAGGCTATGACGTGAAGGCATCGGGCTCGAAGGCTTTGGGATCGAAATCGGAGAACTCGCCGCCCTCGGCTGCGGCTGCGGCATCCTCGAGATCGGCCTTCAGCGCGTAGAACTGACGCGCGCCATCCTTTTCCATCAAAAGTCGGATACCGGCCCGTACGACCTCGCTGGTGTTGGCGTAGGCACCGGATTTGATCTGCCCCTGCACGTATTCCTGCATGGGGTCAGTCAGATGAACGTTGGGCATGAGATCGTCCTCCATATGCGTGATCGTGGCAGATACTGCCATAGGGCGTCAAGGCGCTTTGCACGCCTGGTCGCGGCACGGTACGGGATCTACTCGCTAACAGGACGAACCCAGCAGCGAGTCCACCCGTTATATTTCCATGCACATTTCTCGCCGCCTCCTGACGGTGGAGGGGCACTCGCAGATATACGCGGGTCATTCGGAGATCCGTTCTGGGCTGAAAGTAGAGCCTACAGGCTGTGACTAAGCTGGTAGAGCAAAAAATCGAGGAGAACTTCAATTGAAGCATGCTTTCACATCACATGATTTCAAATGATGTCATGTGATGTGACATCATTCGAAATCAGTTGACAACACATCTTGCCAGCGTGCTTAGTACCAAAGACAGAGTATCAGGCGGAGAACCAAGAATGCCGGTCATCTCATTCGCCAACAGCAAAGGCGGTTCGGGTAAGTCGACTTCGGCACTGATCATCGCTTGCGAGCTCGCTGAAGCTGCAGATGTAATATTAATTGATGCAGATCCGAGACGACCACTGGCAGCCTGGGCGCAACTATCCGATCCGCCGGCGCGACTACGGGTCATATCTTCAGGCGGCGAACGCACCATTCAAGACGAGATCGACGAAGCGGCAGCAGAAGTGCCCTTTGTGCTTGTCGACCTCGAGGGAATGGCGTCACAACTCGCCACCTTTGCGATGTCTGCGTCTGATCTCGTGATTGTTCCAGCGCAAGAGCAGCATCAAGATGCGCAAGCGGCTATCGACACCCTCGGTGCCGTGCAGCGGGCAGGGAGGGCAGCACGACGGGAGATCCCGGCAGCAGTGCTCCTGACCAGAACACGTGCTGCGGTGAAATCGCGAACAGCCAGACACATCGGTGAGCAATTGAGGAGCCTGGCGGGAATCCTTGTGATCAGACCTGAACTTGTTGAACGCGACGCATTTGCCGCCCTGTTCAGTTCCGGTGGCGGGCTTCGACAGCTCGATCCGCAGGAGGTGAACGGCATCGACAAGGCCATTGTGAATGCTTCGGCCATCTCTGGCGAAATCATAGAAATACTTCGAAACAAAAAGGGGGCTACGGCATGACCAGAAAGGGTCTGAACCTTGAAAGTCTCAACGACTTTCAGCCAAGGCGACAACAGGCGTCTCAGGAGGCAGAGAGCGTTGTAGATGACCCCGGCAAGGGCTGGTCCCGACGTGAAGCGCCCAGAGAGAGCCAGTTCACCATCCGCGCCCGCGTCGACACAATCGAGCGCTTCAAACAGTTGTGTCGACCGCCCGGCGGGGGGCGGTTCACTTATGGGGAGATGCTCGAACGATTGATGGACAAGGCTGAGGGCCGAGACTGATGGTGCAGCCCTTTCAGTCCATGATGCAGGAGCAAGCGGGGTGAGCACTCAAAAGGAGCAACTCGACCTGTTTGTTGCGCTCGTCGGCGATGTCCCGCTACGCGATGATAGGGAAATGATGAGCGCCCCGATGGTTTCCATCGCGAAAAGGGGCCAAGAGAGGATCGAATGGCAAGGTCCATCAGGCCAGCAAGTATTCATCACCTCGACCTCTGACGACGGAATAGCAACCATCTGGGATTTCGATGTCGTGATCTGGGCGATCAGCCAGCTTAACGCTGCAGTTGAACGAGGAGAAACGCCGTCTCCTATCATCACCTTCCGCCCTTACGATCTAATGAAGTCAATCGGCTGGTGCGACAGCATGGGCAGGGTCGGCGGTCGAGATTATGAGCGGTTCAAAGCAGCCGTCAGCCGTCTACGCGCAACCCGGATTAGGACATCCCTACGCCGCCGCGGAAAAGAGCGCTTCGAGGATTTCAACCTTCTCAGCGAATTCCTGCTTGATGAAAAGGACGGCCGACCGCTCGGCGCACGCATGACCGTGCCTGCTTGGATCTACAGCGCCGTCACAGAAAGTCGGCGTGACGTTCTGTCGATCACGCCGCTCTATTTTGAGCTGACGTCCGGTATTGACCGTTTTCTATATCGACTTGCCCGGCGCCACGCTGGCAACGGTCTCGACAACCCAGATGGCTGGGTTTTCTCTTTTCGGGATCTTCACAAGAGATCGGGCAGTTCGATGAGATATGCTGATTTCGCAAAAGCGCTGCGAAGAGCCTGCGAGAAACAAGCCATACCGACATACGAACTAATCGAGGAAAACGGTGCAAACGGCGACTCGCTCATACGCATGCGCTTCAGAAGACTTCTTCTGTGACCAAGCTGCTTCTCCTCGCGAAAACCAAGTTTTACTCCCCATGCCACAAGCAAACATGGCACGGGTTTTTACTCCCTCAGGCCTCGCAGCCGTAACACGGGTTTTTACTCCCTCATGCCTTGCACCCGTAGCACGGGTTTTTATTCCCCTCTTGCACGGGTGATTATTCCCCGAACCACGGGTTTCCGTTCCCCGACGGTTCACGCAACCATCTGATTAATAATATTAAAATGTCACTTCGATTCGGCTTAACTACTATAACAATCTTTATAACGAACATGTCTTGGGCCAAGCGAAGCCTTAGGCTGTGGATAAGTAGCCAAACCCATGCCCTGCGCGACGGAGCGCCCTTAATGAATTCGGAGGATCCCAGTCGCGCTAGGGGCAATGCATCCGAAAGGACGCACCTTGAGATGAAGAAATCCGGCTATAGGGGACGATGACGTGGGATATTCACCGGAACGGAAG
>Ga0306865_1000746_pt1 | contig 10537 bp, 5 predicted proteins | sample AntRauTorckE5431_FD_190441 | JGI IMG/M metagenome (GOLD analysis project Ga0306865, IMG submission 190441) | Saline lake microbial communities from Rauer Islands, Antarctica - Metagenome Torckler E5 #431 (v2) (version 2) | ecosystem: Environmental > Aquatic > Non-marine Saline and Alkaline >... | reverse complement strand
AAACACATGATAGCAAACAGAACCGTGACGCCGACCATCATTGGTAAACTAAATTCTACGATTTCTGCTGGAATCTCAATTTCTCCAAAAAACCTTGGAAAACTCATTACCGCAAAGGTGTTGAAGATATTTGAACCCACGATATTACCAAAAGCGATTTCGGTATTACCTTTTCTTGCTGCGGTTACACTGACCAAAACTTCGGGAAGCGATGTACCTAAAGCCACCAAACTCAATGCAATAACGCCAGTTCCGATGCCTAATAATTCCGCAATATTTTGAATAGATTGAACGGTATAAGTCGCACTAAAATAGATTAAAGCACCGCTACCAACCACCAATAAAATGGTTTTCCAATCAACTTTTTGGCGTTCAGTTTTTTCTTCCGAATCATCATCATCCGATTTGCCAAAAGTATAAGCTAAAAAGATGAGCATTCCAGCTATTAAGATGAAAGCATCTACTATTGTTAGTTTTAAATCAGCGATGACGAGCCACAAAATCAAGGAAGAAGCCACCAACATCGGCATATCGACATCCATGATATTCCGCTTGATTACGATTTTTTCTTTTGAAACCAATGCGACCAAACCCATTACCAATAAAATATTAGTAATATTTGAGCCAATTGCATTTCCTGCGACAATCTCTGAACTGCCCATTGTCACGGCAGAAATGGAAGAAGCCAATTCTGGTAAAGATGTTCCGACTGCAACGATGGTTACCCCAATAATGAATGACGGAATACCTAATGCAATACCGATTTTTTCCGCACCATTAACGAACCAGTCTGATGCTTTTACCAAAAACGCTAAACTGACTATAAACACTCCTGACCAAAACAACAAATCTATAATATTTGATTGTGATTTTAAAATTTACGGCATAAACCGAGATTAAAATGACTGATTGAAATGATAAATTAGCCTAAATCGTAGCATATTATCAATTTACATACTATCATTTTATTAAAAATTTATTCCTGCCTTTCCAAACGAATGAAAATTTTCAATTCTAAATTTAAAACTACAAAAAAAGACGTAACTTTTTGGAGTTACGCCTTTTTTGTAAATTATTTACGAATTTCCCTTATCAATTTTATGGTATTAAAATTAAAAGAAAACATCATTTTGCATTTATGCACCACCTTCTGCCGCCGCTGCTGTTTGAGCAGAACGTAAAGCACGAGGAATTTCGACAGATGCTAAAGGAATTCCTGAAGAGGTCATCACTTCTATATTCTCAACAGCTTCAATATCACGAACTCGGATTGATTTACCCAAACCTAAAGTTTCGACACTCGCAGATACGTGATCTACTAAGTGTTCAGGAGTCGTCTTGATTTTCACCTTACGAGTAATGTGCATCAATTTACCCCCTAATTTTACACCTGGAGCCGTTCCAAATAATCTTACAGGAATCTCAGCGATTAAGTTGTGACCCGGTCGTAAGAATAAAAAGTCAGCGTGTAATAATTTATCCGTCACTGGATGGTATTGTGTATCTTTTAAGATTGTACTATACGTTTCTCCTTCTACAGAAACTTCAACAAGTTTGAAATCTGATGTAAAAATTAACGTTTTGAAAGCAGCACTCTGAGCCGTGAAACTAATTGTTTTTCCACCACCATAAGCAACACATGGTACTAAACCTTCTTTTCTCATAGCCTTTGTGGCTTTTTTCCCGAATTCAGTTCTTACTGTACCCTCAATTGCGACTGTTTGCATCGTATTTAATATTTTTAATGTTGTTAAAATTGTTAGAATTTCCGACCCTAACTTGTTTTATTTCAATATGTTAGCTCATAATAATGTGTTATGAGCGTAACTGCTTTTCTAAAAGCGAGTGCAAAATTAGGAAAAAATATTTATCTAACAAGAGGTTATAAAATATAAATTAATAATACCTTATATTTAGTCGAATTAATTAAAGTTTCTTTTGGATTTAAACATCGTTTCAATATATTTAATAATACTGCTATATTTGTAACTACACAATAATTTTTTGTACAAAATCGGAAATGAAATTTATTAGTGATTCAAAATATTTATCTTAACAAATTGAAATTTCATTAGTATTAAATTATAAAATAGGTATTTTTGCTAAAATTTTAATTTGAATCTCAAATTAGATCTATTTTTTCATTTAACTAAAAGTCAGAATAATATGAAATATCTCATAGTTGTAGCGGGACCAACTGCTTCAGGAAAAACAGAGTTAGGAATTAAATTAGCACAGCACTTTGACACTTCTATTTTGTCTGCTGACAGCAGACAGTTCTACCGAGAAATGATCATCGGTACAGCGAAACCAACGGAAGAGGAATTAGCGCAAGCGGAGCATTTATTTATTAATAATCTATCCATACACGATAATTATAGTGTAGGAGATTATGAAAGAGATGCGTTGAAAGCATTGGATGAAATTTACAAAGAAAAAGAGGTCGCCGTAATGGTCGGTGGTTCTGGTTTGTATATTCAAGCGGTGTGTGAAGGGTTAAATGAGTTCCCAAAAGCATCACAGGAGATTCGTGATGAATTAACCAAGACTTACGAAAAACACGGTATTTGGATGCTTCAGAAAGAATTGAAGGAAGTTGATCCAGATTATTATGAATTCGTAGATACGAATAATCATCAGCGATTAATTCGTGCTTTAGAGATTTATCGTGCATCAGGTAAGCCGTATTCTTCTTTTAGAGATCAAGAAAAAACGGAACGTTCTTTTATTCCAATTTATATTGTTTTGGATTGGGATAGAGATGACCTTTATGATAAAATCAACCTTCGGGTAGATGTCATGATGAAAGATGGTTTGTTAGCAGAAATGGAAGGTCTTTATGACCATAAAGATTTGAATGCGTTGCAAACGGTTGGTTATCAAGAGTTTTTTGGTTACAAAAACGGTGATTACGATGTTTATGAGGCGATTCGCTTAATAAAACGGAACTCTCGTCGTTATGCAAAACGTCAAATGACGTGGTTCAGAAAAATCGAAGAAGCAGGATTTTATCATCCAGAGGAAATGGACAAAATCTTACGATTCGTTAAGATCGAAATGGGGATAGAAGTACCGCCTTTAGAAGACGAAAACAGTGTGGATGAGGGGGACGAGGAAATGGATGAAGAGGTGGATTTTGAGCCAATTGATGATTTTTATACTGACTAATTATGGTTATAATATTCATTAAATATTAGTAACTTATCGCAATAATTTGAAAATCAATACTTCAAACTTAAAAAAAAGTTAAGTTTATTTAATATTCTAAAAAGGTAGAATTGTACTCAATTCTACCTTTTTTATTTTTTCAATTAATACCGCAATTGATTTTTATAAAATCAAATATTTTAAGCCTAAATTCAATAAAACGAAACGAAAAAGATGGAATTTTTAGGAATTGATATCGGTGGCTCAGGAATAAAAGGAGCGATTGTAAATACCGAAACTGGTGAATTAATAACGGAAAGATACCGTATCCCGACACCACAGCCCGCAAAACCAGAGCATATCGCTCAGGTAGTCAAGGAATTAGTCAATCATTTTGAATGGAAAGGTGCGGTCGGCTGTTGTTTCCCGACGGTTGTCGTGAATGGTCAATGTCGTTCAGCAAGTAATTTGCATGAAGACTGGATTGGCGTTCAGATTGATGAGTTATTCAGTGAATATTGCGACGGTTTGCCCTTTTTTGTAGCGAATGATGCGGATTTGGCTGGGGTTGCAGAAATGGAATTAGGTGCTGGAAAAGGAATAATGGGCAAAGTCCTAATGGTCACCATCGGAACTGGATTGGGAACTGGCTTTTTCTTTAATGGTCAATTAATTTCCAATGCGGAATTTGGACACATTCGATACACCAACGGTAAACCGATTGAACATTATGCAGCGGATTCTGCACGAAAAAGAGAGGATTTAAAAATTAAGGATTGGGCAAAACGTTTTGATGAGTTTTTGCATCATGTCGTTCGTGTTTTCTCGCCAGATCATTTTATTATTGGTGGTGGAATCAGTAAAAAATATGAGAAATTTGAAAATTTGCTGACTATTGAAGTACCGATTGAGGTCGCTTATTTTAAAAATAATGCAGGAGTTATTGGGGCAGCTTTGTTTGCGAAAGAAAACAATGAAACGAATTAGCAAAATCTACCTTTCAAGATTATAATTCTTTAATAAATACCGTAGAAAATAGAATTTCTGTTTTTGTTGAATATTTTCGTGCCACGAATTTACATGGATTATACAGACTTTAAATAAAAAATATCCACATTTCTAATATTTTTATGTGATAAATAATTGGTGAAATTCGTGAAAATTCGTGGCAAAAAAATTCTAACCGAAGTCTAAAAAATTATTTTCTCTCTAAAATAACCTCCTTTAATTTGTCATTCTGACATCAAAACCTGCCAAACTGCTGCTTTATTTCAAGTGGTATAAATTATGACTGAGAATAACCCGTTAAGAAAGCCTAAAGCCTACTTTAATTCGTTACGTATAACAATGTAATTCATTATATTTGCGGCACTTTGTAGAAAGGTTTTAATGTTTTTGGTAAAAAAAATAATTCTACCAAAAATATTTCATTCAGAAAATAATATTTTTTTTAAATAACAATACGTTGAAAATAGTCGGACGTGTTCAAACCTATAAGGTTTTCCCGAGTTCTCGGGACAAGTCCCTGAGTTCTCGGGACAAGTCCTTGAGTTCTTGGGAAAAGTCCCTGAGTTCTTGGGACAGGCAGAAACCTTATAGATTTCTATCGCCAACTAAAAATCAGCGTTTCAAGAAGCGAAATTATTATGCTTAATTTTATTACTAAACTATTCGGTGGTAACAAACAAGACAAAGATGTTAAGTCGATGCAGCCGATTGTAGATAAAGTAAATATCGAATATGCAAAGCTGGGTCAATTGTCAAATGATGAGCTTCGTGGCAAAACACTTGAGTTTCGGGAAGCAATTCAAGCACATTTAGCAGGTATTAATGAGGATATCGAAGCTTTGAAAACACAGGCTGCGGAGGAAAAAGACTTCGAGCAAAAAGAATATCTTTTTGAAGAGATTGATAAATTAATCAAGGAGCGAGATAAGAATTTAGAGGATATTTTGGAGGAACTTTTGCCAGAAGCTTTTGCGGTTGTGAAAGAAACGGCAAAACGTTTTACGGAAATGGGTTCGGCTTATACTCGTAATGGTGAGGAGTTGGTGACGACGGCAACGCAACACGATAGAGAATTGGCAGCAACCGGAAAATCGTATGTGCGAATTGAAGGTGATAAGGCTTATTGGAAAAATCATTGGGATGCCGCAGGTGCGAAAATCGAATGGGCAATGGTGCATTACGATGTTCAGCTAATGGGTGGTTATTCGCTGCATAAAGGTAAAATTGCGGAGATGCAAACTGGTGAGGGAAAAACCTTGGTCGCTACCCTACCCGCTTATATCAACGGTTTGGCAGGTTATGGCGTTCACGTTGTCACGGTAAATGATTACTTGGCTCGACGTGATGCGGAATGGATTGGCCCAATTATGGAGTTTTTGTTATTGACGATTGATTGTATTGATAAATATGATTCTCATTCGGACGGTCGTAAAAAAGCCTATAATTGTGATATTACTTACGGTACAAATAATGAATTTGGTTTCGATTATTTGCGGGATAATATGGTTCGTAATAATGAGGATAAGGTGCAAGGAAAACATCATTTTGCGATGGTCGATGAGATTGATTCGGTTTTGATTGATGATGCGAGAACGCCTTTGATTATTTCGGGCCCGATTTCACAGGGTTCTGATACTCAAGAATATAACGGCTTAAAACCTCGTGTGGAAGCCTTGATTGATGCCCAAAGAAAATTAGCACAGGACTTTTTGAACAGTGCGAAAAAGAAAATTAGAGATGGGGACGCTGGGCCTCAAGAAGGCGAAGGTGGTTTGGATTTGTTCCGTGCTTTCCGTGCAATGCCGAAATATCGTCCGTTGATTAAATTCATGGGAGAGCTGGGTATGAAAGCGATTGTTGAAAAAACGGAAAACTTTTATTTGCAAGAGCAAGGTAAAAATATGCCTTTGGCAGATGAGCCGTTGTATTTTTCTATTGTTGAAAAAAATAGAAGCATCGACTTAACGGATAAAGGAGCTGAGTTTTTGGCAAAAGGTCAAGACGATATAAATTTCTTTGTAATGCCTGATATTGCAGCAGTTATGCAAGATATTGAGGCAACGGAAACAATGACACACGAGGAGCAAGTGAAGGAAAAAGAACGTGTGCTTGAAGATTTTTCTATCAAATCACAACGTTTGCATGCTACGAATCAATTATTAAAAGCCTATACGCTTTTTGAAAAAGATGTGGATTATTTGGTAGCAGATGAGAAGGTGAAAATCATTGATGAACAAACAGGGCGTACCATGGATGGTCGTCGTTATTCAGATGGTTTGCATCAAGCATTGGAAGCCAAAGAAAATGTAAAAATCGAAGCTGCTACACAAACTTACGCAACGGTTACGCTACAGAATTTCTTTAGAATGTATCACAAACTTTGTGGTATGACGGGAACGGCAGAAACGGAAGCTAAAGAATTTTATGATATTTACGCCTTAGATGTGGTGGTCGTTCCTACGAATAAACCAGTAACTCGTGATGACCGTGAGGATTTGGTTTACAAAACAGAGCGTGAAAAATTTAATGCAATTATCGATGAAATCGAATCATTGGTAAGCCAGAAGCGTCCAATATTAGTGGGTACGACTTCGGTTGATGTTTCGGAGCGTTTGAGTCGAACGTTGCGTTTACGCAAGGTTGAACACAACGTTTTGAATGCAAAACGCCATCAACAAGAAGCACAAATTGTTGCGGACGCCGGTAAACCTGGTCAAGTAACGATTGCAACAAATATGGCTGGTCGGGGTACGGATATCAAGATTTCGGCAGCCGTGAAAAAGGCTGGTGGTTTGGCGATTATCGGTACAGAACGCCATGATTCTCGTCGAGTGGATAGACAGTTGCGAGGTCGTGCAGGTCGTCAAGGAGATCCTGGTTCTTCGCAGTTTTATGTTTCGTTGGAAGATAAATTGATGCGGATGTTTCACTCAGAACGCATCACGAAATTGATGGACAGAATGGGACATCAAGAAGGGGAAGTGATTCAACATTCAATGGTTACCAAATCTATCGAACGAGCGCAAGAGCGTTTGGAAGAAAATAATTTTGGTACTCGTAAGCGTTTGTTGGATTATGATGATGTCATGAATATTCAGCGGGAGGTAATTTACAAACGCCGTAGAAATGCACTTTCGGGCGAACGTCTTTCTGTTGATATTTATAATATGTTGACGGAGTTTGCACAAGAATTATTCTTGACGCACAAACACAATAGCGATTACGAACATTTTGAGCAAAACTGTTTGTTATTTTTAGGTATTGAGCCGAACTTCTCGGAAGCGGAGTTTAATGCTGGAAGTGATCTTAATTTAGCGGTTCAGTTTGAGGAGCAAGCTGCGGAGTTTTACGCTAAAAAAATGAGTACGATTCGTAAAACGGTTTTACCAACCATCAAAAATGTTTTTGAAACTGAAGGCGAACGTTATAAAAATATTGCGATTCCATTTACCGACGGTAAAAAAGGTTTAAACTTGGTGGTAAACCTTGAAGAAGCCGTCGGTTCAGACGGGGGAGCGATTGTCACAGAGTTAGAAAAAGGAATTACTTTAGCCTTGATTGATGACAATTGGAAAGAGCATTTACGCTCAATGGATGAATTGAAAGATGCTTCATTTGCGGCACAATTCGAGCAAAAAGATCCGTTGGTGGTTTATAAAAAAGAGGCTTACGATTTGTTCAAAGAGTTTGTGAGCGATGTGAATCGGGAGGTAACGAATTTCTTATTAAAAGGAACGATTCAATTAGCAAGTCCTGATGATGTGAAAGAAGCTCGTGCGCCTCGTCGTGCAGTCAGCAATAAAACGAAAACGAATAGAACTGATGAACAACCGCAAGGCATACCAGAAGGTGCTTCGGGCGGTGGCGAAGCGGCGAGAAAAGTCGAAACGATGAAAAGAGAGCAGCCGAAAGTCGGTCGTAATGAGCCTTGTCCTTGTGGAAGTGGTAAGAAATTCAAACAATGTCACGGTAAGAAGTAGAAAAGACGAGAGTTACGAATTATAAATAAAAAAAGAGTCTGCTGTGATTTTCTTGCGAAAATTTTAGCGGACTCTTATAAGTTACTAACTACTTTTTTTGAGGTTATACAGGTTTTAATTGACCAAATCTTATTATTTGTATCAACTTATTAAAACCATTGTAATCGTTGCTGATTCTATTAAAAGAAACATCGTAAGCATCGTATAATCTATTTTTGGTAATGGTTAAAACCAAACGATTATACTAAAAATAGAAGGCTGTGTAAACTGATTTATCTCACTATCTACTTATACAAACCTAACCGGTCTTTTTACTAATAAAAAATGTATAGTAGCGTGACCTTTGATTTAAGTTGTAATGATTAAACATTTTCAATAATTTTGAAATAGTTTTTGGCTCTTTGACAATTTCTGCAAAATTCGAATAAATTGAGATTTTCGTAACGGCTGTCTTTAGCTGCCGCAAGGATTTTGAGACTTTTCGGAAGCTAAAGTAGCCGCTACGTGCAGAAATTGTCAAAGAGCCCAGTTTTTAAATAAATTTTACGGATGCGACTGTTTAATTTCTTTGGGGGTTATACAGAAAGTCTTATTTTTCTCTATATTTTCCTTTTTTTAATCGCTTACTTGTAGTTCCGTTCTATCGCTAAATAGTTTGGATAAAAACAATGATAAATTGTATTCGCATTGTTCCTACTTTAAGTATTGATTATTAAATAAAAGGAAGGTTTGATATCGTTACATCCGTATTTTTTTATGTGCAATTGGACTCTCTTAGCCGAAATTCTATTTAGAACAAGTGATTTGATATTTAGGTAATCTTTCCTTTGACTGTTTAAAAACTCATTTATGCAATTTTGTATCTAACTTTTAGTGATACAATTACTTTATCCTTCGTGTTCTATAATAGTCACACGATAACATGACTTTTTTTAATATTTATTAATCTTTTTTTAAACTACCTATTTACAATGCTTCCAGAGCATAAAAAAAGCAACACTACCATGAAATAACGTCGCTTAATAATTAAGCCCTAAATAAATTCACTTTTTTATAATAATTCATTCCTATTCCGATCATTATTAAGAATGAAAAAACGCTACAATTTAATTGTTGTTAATTTGTTTCATTGAGTTTATCTCTTAACGACCGAATTAGTCACACCCAAAAGTTATTTTATTTCAATATTTTTAATAAATAATTATTCACAATACTTCAAAACATAAAAAAAGCGATGTTATCTGGAGACAACATCGCTTGAAAAATTATTAATAATCATTTATTTCTTCAAAAACGATAGCATTTAACGGCTACCATCGTTGTACATTGCATGTAAATAAGACGGTCTTTCTGTCAAAGATTCTACCTCAATTTGAACCGCACGCTTTGAGTTTGATTCGTTGTGAAGTTTATTGAATCTTGAAATAATTCAAAGATTTTTTGTCATTTAATAGTCACCGCATTGAAGTAACAATACGACAGAAAAATCGAATAAAAAACGACTGCTACCCAATACTTATCTCTAAATTGACGCTTGGTTTTTACGTTTTTTATAATGCTTTTATCAATTCTATTAATTCTTTTTGTGTACCCAATGTTTTGTCCTTCGCATACCACAATTGTAACGCTTTTTGAACGTCGGGATAATTAAAATCTGGGCTATTTTTAGCATTCGAAAATAACTCTTGAGCACCAACAGGTCGAGGTCCCCAACTTCCCAGAACTTCTAAAGTTTCTTTATTTAGCACAATTAATTTAGGGATAGAACGTCCGCCATTTGTTAGAAACTCGTCCATGATTGCTAAATTTTCATCCCGGAAAATTAATTGGAGGTCGATATTTGGAGTTTCAGCAGCCATTTTTGCCATAATTGGAACAGTTTGAGCGGCATCACCACACCAACCTTCCGTCAAAACCAACCAAATCAAAGGCGTTTTAATATTTTGAAGTGTCGCCGAAATTTCGGGCGTAAGTTTCACCGTTTTATCCAAACGTTTCATCCGTTTTTCATTCAAATCTGTATAACCAACCATCATTTCGCTGTGATTCGTACCTGTTGATTGATTGTTTTCAAGGCGTTCGGCAATGAACGTTCGGTATTGCTCATAATCCATGGATTGCGCAATCGTCTCTTTGGTAATTATTTCCGTTTGTTTCGTCATTTCATGTAAACAACATAAGACAGCAGAGGTTGAGTGATAAGTGTCGTGCAGCCGTCAATAAGAATCTATTTTAGAATTGATAAGCATTATTAAGATTACGGAGGGATTTAAGGGTATTTTTCAAAATCTGTGAAAATGGTTTAGAATTTTTGATTACGATTTCGCAATTTTAATCCCGAAATCTCTCCTAAAACTAAGGTAAATCGGGAGAGGTTAAGGTTGTGCTATAATCCTTTATAT
>Ga0306865_1000740_pt1 | contig 10563 bp, 7 predicted proteins | sample AntRauTorckE5431_FD_190441 | JGI IMG/M metagenome (GOLD analysis project Ga0306865, IMG submission 190441) | Saline lake microbial communities from Rauer Islands, Antarctica - Metagenome Torckler E5 #431 (v2) (version 2) | ecosystem: Environmental > Aquatic > Non-marine Saline and Alkaline >... | reverse complement strand
GACAGCCGTTACGAAAAGTCTCAAAATCCTTGCGGCAGCTAAAGACAGCCGTTACGAAAATCTCAATTTATTCGAATTTTGCAGAAATTGTCAAAGAGCCTATTTTTTTACTTGCAATTAATCCTTATAAAGTCCAATTCACTAATTTTAATTTGCAATCGTCCGAATTTTCAACAAAAATCTAAAATTATGAATTTATGTGAATCTTACCATTCAAATTTCATTTTGAACTTCCCAAGTATCTGACAAGACTCCAAAGGCTAATTCAAAAATTTTGTGCCTCAAAATAAGAATCCCTATCGAAACCGAAGTTTTGATAGGGATTTATTTAAAATCGGTCACCCAATCTTAAAAAACTAAAGTAGCATTAGCTTTATAAATAGAAACACAAAGTAACAATACGAAGATGATTGTTAGAACAGTATAAATAAAAAACCCTTCTGCTCCTTTGGTACGTTTTGGCTCAATAGATTTCATAATGATAATATTTTATAATTAGCAAATAATTCTCAAAAATAGTTTCTTGTAAATCTCCACAAAATTACTGTAAGAAACTGTAAAAGGCAAAGATTTTAGGGAAAAGCGTTTTAATTTGTCTAATTATGGAGATTATTATTCCTATTCCTCGTGTGAACAGCTTTTTTGTAAAAAAATTAATTGACCGAATCACACTTTTTTGTTTGCTTAACAAACGCTTTTAGACAAGATTTATTCAACCGCTTTTTTGGTTGAATAATGACAACTATTTAAAAGCGTAAAAATGCTGCATAAAAGGAGTGTAAATAGGATTTGCTTTTTCATTGCCCTACGGTTATTGCTCGGGCTTTCGCCAAACCTTGACCAAAACCGACCCATTATTTCTCGCCACAATCACCGCCGAATTATCGCCAATTATCATCATTTTCATCGCTCGGATTTCGCCCGAAAGTGTCCAACCACTTTTTCGAGGCTCGATGTCTTTAAAGTTGCCTTTTCCGTCGCCTTGCAAATAATTTCCGTAAGACGCATCGTAGCGACCGATTTTTGGAATCGCACCATAAAAATTGCCGCCTAAAATAATATCTTGATTGCCGTCGCCATCAAAATCTTGAATCAAAATACTACGTATCGGTGCGAATTGTGCTTCGATAGGCAAGGCGTGAACGATGAATTTGCCTTTATTATTTTCTACCCAAACCGTTCGCAATTCATTTGCTGTCAATTGTTTGGCTTTCGCCAATATTGCCTTATCAAATACACTTTCGATTTGACTTTCGGCATATTCATCATATTTTAAATACGCTTTTCGTTTGGCTGGCAATTGCGAAATCAGCTCATCTTGTGACGCAAATGGATAAGATTTTTCACCGTTATAATAACAAAGCATTTGGTCTAAACTACCGTTTTCGTCAAAATCATGGACGTACATCGTCAACGGTTTTGCCACACTTGCCGTCAAATCACAATTTAAACCGTGATTCCCAACCACAAAATCAAAGTCGCCGTCATTGTCCAAATCTGCCACTTCTATCGTGTTCCACCAACCGTTCGTATTGGGCAACGCAACGCCTTTACCAGTTAAATTTCCACCTTTATTTTCAAAAATTATGATCGGCATAAACTCGCCGACGATGATTAAATCTGCTTTTTTGTCGCCTTTTACATCTGCCCAAATTGCGTCTGTTACCATACCCAATTTTTCAAAAGTTTGAGCGATGGTAAACTTTCCTTTGCCGTCATTTTTCAATAAATAAGCATTCGGTAAAACGCCGTAACGTCCTGCAGTCACACGACTTCCAACAAATAAATCCATATCACCATCGCCATCAAAATCATTTGGACGAACACAAGAGCCGTTGTCAAAAATCAGTGGTAAATTTTTCGATTTTATGAACTTTCCTTTGCCATCATTAAGGTACAGACGGTCACGCAACGCTTCCGCTTCTCCCTGCCATTCATTTCCAGCACTGACCACGTACAAATCCAAATCCCCATCGCCATCCGCATCAAAAAATTCTGCATCAACATCTTCGCAAATTGCATCAAAATCTTGTATTTTCAAGACAAAACTCCGTACTGCATTTTCCTTTTTTTGTGTAAATAATTGCCCATTTTTGCCCTTTGCTCCACCGATAAAAATATCGTCCAAACCGTCACCATTCACGTCACCGATTGCCAGAGCTGGTCCTTCCGTAGAAAGTACATGCGTCATTAAACGCTGAATACTAAAATCGGAAAATTGATTTTCTTCGTGTGCAATTTTCGTATTCAGTTCTTTGGTTGCGTCTAAAAAAACAGGATTTATAGGTTTTTGAGGCGTATAAATAAAAAACCTTTCTGCATTTTTTTGACCGAAAGTCACCGTTTGATTGGTCGGTACTTGCGTTTTTGTTTCATAAATTCCATTTGTCCAAATTACTGTAACTGAGTCAACTACGGTAATATCATTCAACCCAAAGTTCAAACTATAATCTACTGACGACTGAAAACCTCGTGTCGGAGATTGTTCTTGATAATATACTTTTCCCTGATGCTGAATCAATACTTTCGCACCGATTCCAAAAGTATTTTGATTCTCACCTTTGAGTTTTATTTTTAAATAATTTGCTTTTTCATTCGTATTATTATTATAAATTTTTGCGGTTTCGTTGATGTTATTCGTGATAATTTCCATATCGCCATCACCATCTAAATCAGCATAAGCCGCCCCATTTGAAATACCAACGTGTTCCAAACCCCAGACTTTGGTTACGTTTTTAAATTTTAGGTTTCCTTGATTCTGGTAACAATAATTCGATACTTTTCCACTCGGCATTTGGTTCGCAATTTCCAAATCTGTGGCGTTTTGTTGGATAATTCCGTTGGATTGAAATTTTAAATAATTCATATCATTTGGGCGACGAAAAATGCCGTTTGTGATAAACAAATCTTTAAAACCGTCATTATCCAAATCCGAAAACAAAGCCGACCAACTCCAATCGGTCGCATCAATGCCCGACAATTGACCAATTTCGCTAAAAACTGCCGCCCGACCAAACAACGTTCCACGGTTTAATTGCAAATTATTTCGAGGATATTGATAGTGAAAACCGTCTTTTAATTTTAATAAATAAACCTCATAAGAATCCGCACCAACCGACTTTTTGAGCGTTTTCACGTCTTCTGGTTTCATGTCCAACGTCACCAAATCTGGCAACGCATCGTTATTAAAATCAGCAATATCTGAACCCATCGAAAAGTTGGACTGATGCCCTAAAGAGAAAGTCGAACCTTCCCGAAACGTGCCATCACAATTATTATAATATAAATAATCGTTTTCTCGAAAATCATTAGAAATATAAATATCCATACAGCCATCTTGATTCACATCGCTTAACGCAATACCCAAACCATAACCAATTTTGCTACTCAAAATCCCAGCCGCAGCACTCACATCGATAAACTGCGACCCATCATTTCGCATCAACCTATCCCCCGCAATTGCGTTCGGAATCGCTCGAAAACTTGCATCATATTGCCGACCTGCATCATGCACCGAATGATTCAAAAGGTAGCAATCCAAATCTCCGTCATTATCATAATCAAAGAAAGCCGCTTGTGTCGCCAAACCTTGAAAAGCCAAATTAAACGCTGCCGCTTGTTCCGTAAAAGTGCCGTTTGTGTTATTAATAAACAACTCATTTCGACCTGTGAAACCCTTGTAATTACCGACATTACAAACGTAAATATCTAAATATCCGTCCCCGTTTATGTCCGCCATCGTGACGCCAGTCGTCCAGTTCCCTTTGCCGCCAACACCCGCCGTTTCGGTCGCATCTTCAAACTTCATTTTTCCTTTATTCAAATACAGTTTATTTGAACCCTGATTAGATGTAAAATACAAATCGGGCAAACCGTCATTGTTTAAATCTCCTGCCGCAACGCCGCCACCATTATAATAATAGAGATATTGAATGATATTATTTTGCTCGTCTTCGGTGATGTTATTCGCAAAAGTAACTTTGGTTTTTTCGGGCGATAATTCGGTAAAAACCGTATCAGTATTATTTTTTGATTGGCAAGAAAAAATAAAAAGTAAACCTAAAAAAAAGTAAATATTACGGTAATTCACGAAAGTATTTGTCATTATATTGATGAGTTTGGTTTTTTTGTAGTTCAAAATTTTATAAAAAATCCCTTTACTAATGAATTTGATTTCAGATTGCAAAATTACGGATTGCAAATTAGGAATCCATCTTTTAATGATTTTTAAAGGTTAAAACAAAAACAACGTATTGCCACAGTTTAGCAATACGTTGTTTTATTATTTAATTGATAAAATATATTTCTTATTCCTTAACTCAAAACCAAATCTTCCTCACGTACTAAGTCTTCAATGTAATTTTTGATCTGTTTTAACAAAGCATAAATTTTGAAAATATCACTTCTGGAACTAAGAAAAGGTTTACTTTTTGCGTATGTTTCGCCATCAAAAATCACGAAGTAAAAGAATTGACCAATCACATAAACACCATAAAGCGGAAACTCAAAATTATCTCTTTTATTCGCTTGATGAATGGCAATTAACGCAATCATCAATTGTCCCAAAGGATCTTTACTTCCGGTAGGGTCAGGTTTATATTCGTACATCGAAAAGAAGGGTGAGCGGGGTTCTTGCCGTCCTCTCGCAATCATAAAGTCAACCGTTCCTGATGCTATTTCACCATTTTTTTCAGCAACCAAGGGGCGTTCCATAAACGTTCGATAGTCGGCAGTATTATAATTGACAAGCAGTAAAAGTGGCCCTAAAAAATTCATTTTTAATTCCGCTTCGTTCCACAAATCTACATTCTCATCTAATAACAAACGAAACTCTTCCAATCGCTCTGTTTCCTTATCGGAAATTTCAAATTCAGCCTCCAACCATTTTTCTAATAATGGATGTTTTCGGACTTCTTTAACACCAAAAACCTCCTCAACTTCCTGTCTTATCCAATGCCTAAACGATTTCATAAATTGATATTTATTATTTTTTGAATATCCGTAAATATATGGTTTTTTGATGATTTTTCAAAACGCACAAAAAATAATTTATCCCGAGGTTTTACACAGTTTGTCCCGATAACTCTGCGAGTAATTAGAATGAACTGGAATCAGGTCAACTTCAAATAAATTCGGATTTAATGTACCGACGACTTTAGTCGTCGGGTAATATATTACCGTTACCTGACGACTAAAGTCATCAGTACATCAATTAGGAATCCATCTTTTAATGATTTTAAACCATCATTTTCCTAACTTTGCAAATTAATTTTTCGATGCATTAGAAAAAGTTAAACGAATTGAAAATTTGATAAGATAATTCTATTGTAATAAACGCTCGAATGCGTCAAAAAAGATGTTTTTTTGCTGTTTAATTTAAAATAAAAATATGAAATATATTGCTTTATTATTCGTATTGATCACGGTTGGCATTTATAGCTGCGACCCTTTTTATAAGTGTAACGAAGTCGATACATTAGAAGTATTTGACGATTTACGGAATTTGGATAGTATTGCTTTTATGTCCGACCGAATTCTTGTGGCACAAGTGGCTTTTGATACATTGTACCCTGAAATGAAAATTTTTATCAATAGTGATTCTGCATATCAAGCGATGAAACAACGGGCGACGACAAACGGCTGTGTAGATTGTGCATTTCCAAATATCGACTTTTCAAGGCATACTTTAATTGGACGATATTTCGAAATTGGCTGTAACGACTATTCCGTTCAACGATTCGTGACCACTTCCGATTCTACTTTTGCTTTTTATAATAAATTTATCAATCAAAATCAATGTTCATTCAGCAGCTGTCCGAATGAAACCTATAATTGGGTATTAATACCAAAAATCGAATCTATCGACCAAATCGAATTTTTATTCGGACGTTTTTATTATGAATGTAATTGTTGATTCCAGACGCTTATTGGGTGATTTTTGTTCAACAGAAATCTAAAATCAAATATCAAACGCCTTCCAATGATTAATATCTAACGGTTAACTAAAACCAAAATATGAAAAAATTACTATACATTTTACCAATAATTTTGCTGTTTAGTTGTAAGGAAACAATTAAAGAAAATCCGAATTTTCAAACAGATGCGGCAAACCCTGAATATGTCCACCGCACGATGAAAAAAGTGACGGACGTTATCGTTCATGATATTTTTTCGCCACCAGTTGCCAGTCGGATTTATGCCTATGTGAGCATTACAGGTTATGAAACGATGCTGGCAACTGATGAAAAGTACAAAACTTTGGCTGGTCAATTAACGGATTTCAAACCCGTACCAAAACCGTCCGCAGATACCGAAATTTGCTATCCTGTGGCGAGTATTCATGCGATGTTAAAAGTCGGAAAAACGATGATTTTTTCAGAAGAAAAAATTGATACGTTTGAACAAATTATAACCGAAGAATTTAGACAATTGGGCGTTCCTCAAACTGTTTTGGACAATTCTATCGCTTACGGCGAAATCGTTGCAAATCACGTCTTGGCATGGGCTGGTAAAGATAATTATAAACAAACTCGGACGTTTCCAAAGTTTGAAGTTAACCTTGATAATGACGAACGTTGGCAGCCGACACCGCCAGACTATATGGAAGGTATTGAGCCGAGTTGGAATGAAATTCGCCCATTTGTAATTGATTCTGTGCAACAGTTTCAACCGCCTTTTCCAACCGAATTTAGCTTAGATAAAAATAGTTTATTTTATAAAGAACTAATGGAAGTTTATGATATCAAGCAAAATATGACTGTTGAACAAGAGGCTATTGCTAAGTTTTGGGATTGCAATCCCTTTGTTTCGACCCACAAAGCACACTTGATGTATGCGACCAAAAAAATCACGCCAGGTGGACATTGGATAAATATTATTTCGATTGTCGGACGTAAAGCGAATTCTAATCTTATGCAGACTTTGGAGGCTTATACCTTGACTTCCATTGCTTTAGCAGATGGTTTTATTAGCTGTTGGGATGAAAAATATCGTAGTAATTTGGTGCGTCCTGAAACTATGATTAATAAATACATTGACGAAGATTGGCTGCCGCTTTTACAAACGCCACCGTTCCCAGAATATACCAGCGGACACAGCGTCATTTCTTCCGCTGCTTCCGTCGCTCTAACGAGTATTTACGGCGAAAACTTTGCTTTTGAGGATACTTCCGAAGAGGAATATGGTTTGCCAATGCGTTCTTTCAAATCATTTTACGATGCTTCCACAGAAGCGGCTGTAAGTCGGTTATATGGGGGCATTCACTACCGTCCTGCTATTGATAATGGAGTGACACAAGGTAAGGCATTAGGGAATTTTGTTATTGAAAAAATAAAATTAAAGTAGGGCAAGCGGCATCGCCTTTGCCATTGAAAAACGGCATCGCCAATTTCAAATGCTAATAATTATTCCAATCCTGTCAGGTTTTGAAAACTTGACAAGATTTTACCATCATTTCTTGGGAAGTTAGTTCACCACGAAAATACGGTTGGAAAATCCGAAAGTAGAATTAAAGTGGGCAATTTAGAAAGCGGAATGTATTTTATCGCTTTAAAAACGGCAAGTGTAACATTGACTTCAAACTTGATGGTTTTAGAATAAGAAATATGCAATTACAAAATTCAAAAAGTGCCATATTTTATACAAAATATGGCACTTTTTGATGGTGACCAATGACGATTCCCTTATCTCAAAAGTAAACGATTTTCATTTGTTTAATATCTGTGAAAAAGCACTCTTTTTTAGATAAAAGATAAAGATATATTGTTACACTTTGGTTATCAAATAAGAGGATAACCGAAGCGTTGACCTGTAATTTAGTAGAGGTAATATATTACATAAAAAACTAAGCAAAGTAAAAATTTCATCTGTATGTTCCCACATCTTTCGTCTTTTACAAAAAACAAGTAAGTGCAGCTGTCCGAATACAATCCCGAGTACTCGCATACGCATCAACACTAAATTTCGTAATATTTAAAATGCCAATAATTAGCGTTTTAAGTTATTGAAAAAGGATTATTTTTCTGTCGGAATAAATCGTGTCGGTTTTGAAACCGATACGGTTTCAAAAAAGCGAAAATAACAATTTTTATGAATAGCTATTCGCAATACTTTACAACTTTAGGAAAACGGAATATTATTATAAAATATTAATTATCAATATAATACGTATTATAAATTTTAGTGTTGATGCGTATGCAAGGTTTCCCCGATATTTCGGGGTAGATTGGGACAGGCAGGCTTCGGTTGTAGAATGAACGCAAAACAAATATATCAAGGTACGGAGTACCAATCCCATTTATTACTCAACTATCTATTAATCAATATATTACATGAACATATTGTATAGATTTTTAAACTAAGAATGGCTAACAATTAAATCCCAAAAGAATCAAAAGTCAACATAAATCTTTACGTTCCGTACCTTTAAAAAAGAATTGAGGATGGGTTCAATCGTAAGACTTTTCTTACGATTACCATAACCATTCATCTCGTTTTTCATTGTAACAAGAGTAATTCATAAAAAAATAAAGATGAAACAAGTTATTCTGATTTTATTAATAATAATAAGTGGTTTAAACCTATCCGCACAAGAATGGAAAAACCTACGAACGTATCAAAAGGTAACTGGCCAAGAAATATTAGAAGACGGGAATTGGCTCAAAAAAGACAGAACTCGAAATACCGAAAGATGGCAAACTGCCAATGAATATCATATTACGAAAGCAAATGGTTCTGAAGCCTATAAAACGATTCCTCAACGAAGTGATTTTTATAAATGGTTCGATGAATGGCGAACCGAAAAAGGACACGAAATAAAATGGGTTGGTGTGGCAGCAATTGTTGCTGGTCAATTTGCGAATACAGAATCTTGGTTTGTTCAGAAATTTGTCATTAGAAATCAAGCGATTATTGATTTTGCAGCAAATGGAAATCAAACGATTTTGAAGGATGTTTTTCCAGAATTACAAAAGATTTATCTTTTAGATACTTTGCTAACTGGAACGGCTGCAGCCAATTGGGATTCAACTTACGGCTATCGAGAACAATGTGAAATCATTCAGCCATTTTATGAAAAACAAACCCAGAAAGCCACCGATAAACTTCAGAAAATGGCTACAGGAAAAGGAATTTTTCTTTTCGTTGTTCCAAAATCAATTCGATTTAAGGGCGATATTACCAATTGTGAAGATAGATTCAAACATGGAAAAAATGTACTGCCTGTTTACTATCAAAAAAGCAAAAAACGTTAAGATTATTGTCAGCGTGGACGAGTTTCCAATATTTTGAAAACGTTTAATCATGTCAATATGGATGTGATTGTCGATTTGAACGAGTGAATTTGATAACGGGAAAGAACAATACCAGGAAATCTACGATTTTAAAAGCAATAGAACTTTATGCGACTTTTGGGCGATTTGATGTTTTACTCAAACAATTGAAACAGCAAGGATTATTTAATCAAAAAGAGGAAAGCGATACGGAAAGGAATTTACAGGCACTGAAAAGTTTGTCTTATAATTACAATGCTGATTTTGATATAAAAATTGGTTCGATAAGTCATCATTTGAATATAGAGTTAATTTATTATCGAGAGGAAATAATTAAAAAAGAAGATGGTTTCAATCATTCAGAATGAAGATATAAAAGTAGGTGTTTGGTTAATGCCAAATAATGAAATGAGTGGAATGATTGAAGATTTTATTAATTTCCTTGTTCCTGAAGCTGACGAACTATTACCAATCGTAAAAACGCATTTAGAAAATATTGAAAGTCAAAAATTAAATCAATATTCAGAAATTCACCGTTCAAAAGCCAAAATTTATTCATGGTTGGCGGTACAAGAAACATCTGGAATGCCGGTGGGTTTGGCAATTACAAAACGCTATTTGAATACTGATGAAGCGACTTGCCAAGTTTTTATTGTTTGGTTGAGAAGATTGTTTAATTAAACGCTTAAATCACACTTCAATTTCCAAAACCTCAATAAAAAAGTATTTCTTTCAACTCCGAAGTCCTAAACCTCACGGATTTTTTTATATCAAAAAAAAAGCACCTATTAATAACAAGACCCAAAAAAAATGGTCACCTTCTAAAATAGAAGGCGACCTTGTCAAGATTTAATCGTTCGAGCAAACGTTAATCAAGATTAAAGAGCTAATCCATGCACATGCCACTATGTCTCTTAGGGGTTATACAATGTTATGTTATATGAAATCACTTAAGTTTTAACAATTATATTAATTGTAGATATTTTCTTTCTTTGTTCCTTACAAATCTATGGGCATTGAGTTTCTAATGTAAGCGTAATAATACGCTAAGTAAAAAACAGGTATTTTTACCTGTTTTTTACTTGAGTGGTGTTGAATCAATCCTTTATCCTATACTTTGTAAAATAAGTATCTTATTTTGCAGCGAGGGAAATGTAAACCAAAGTTATATTCACGATCTCAGCATTTTAAATGGTTGAATTATGAAAAAAGGACTAAGAATATTTTGTTTATATTTATTAGGAACTTCGATTATGGCAATACAATCCTGTGAACTAAAGGAAATAAATCGTCA
>Ga0306865_1000739_pt1 | contig 10567 bp, 8 predicted proteins | sample AntRauTorckE5431_FD_190441 | JGI IMG/M metagenome (GOLD analysis project Ga0306865, IMG submission 190441) | Saline lake microbial communities from Rauer Islands, Antarctica - Metagenome Torckler E5 #431 (v2) (version 2) | ecosystem: Environmental > Aquatic > Non-marine Saline and Alkaline >... | reverse complement strand
AGGCGAACACGATGCTGCGGATTTGTGGACGGAAATTAAAACGCCACCGACTTTATTTGATAGTTAAAATATTGGCAATTGGACGGGCGATTTGAAGTCGCCCGTCCGATAATTCAAATACTTTTTAAATTTAAATGCTCTATTCCTAAAAACAGCTAAAACCCTATCTTTGGGCGACTAAAAGTCATTAATAACCTCAGTATTTTACATCTCAAGCCACTCAAAAAGATAAATCAAACCTAAAATAGACGGAAGCGGAACGATTCCGTGCAAGTCATTTTTGTAAAATCGCCATTCGCGCCATTCGATGTGTAGATTATTTTCGGTTTATTTTAGCAATTTTTCATTCTAAAACCCTTCTTAAAACTTAGTCCGCTTTTTCGACACTTCAGCACAATAAAGCGACACTTCAATTCACTTCGTTTTCATTATCAATACTTTACCCTCATATTTGAATCATAATTATTAACAAACTGAAATACCTTATAAATAACATAAAATCTAATAAAAATGAAAAACGGAATCACTTTAGTAATCGCATTATTTTTGACAACTTTCGCTTTCGCCAATAATCCAACCTATGAAATAGCAATGCAAACGGCATTAAAAAAAGTAAATGTTGAGCACCCAATTTGGACGGAAGTAGCGGAAGATTTTGAAACGATTGTGGCCGACAATCCAACCGAATGGCTGCCTTTATATTATCATGCTTTGGCGAATACAAACGCTTCTTTCGACGTCGATTTGACCCAAAAAGATGCGTACTTAGATAAGGCACAAGCGTCATTGGATAAGGTTTTGGCGATGCAGCCAAATGAGGTCGAAATCACCGTTTTACAAGCAAATATTTATATGATGCGAATCGCAGTCGAGCCGAATAGTCGAGGAATGGCGTACAGTAGCAAAGTATTTGGAGCGTTGAGTAAAGCAAAAATACAAAATGCAGAAAATCCGAGAATTTACGTACTTTGGGGTTTGATGGTTTACAATATGCCTGAGCAGTTTGGTGGCGGAGCGTTGGCGGCAAGTGCCTATTTCAACACTGCAAAAGCAAAATTCGCTACTTTTGAAGCGGCTTCTGAATTACATCCAAATTGGGGCGAAACGAGCAATAATAAAATGTTGGCGTCTTATAAATAGTGATTCGTGATTCAATTGCTACGCAATTTCTCACCATTTTAAACACGTTATTGCACGTTTGCCGAATACCGAGTAACAAATCACGAATACCAAATCAAAATAAAAAATGAATTTCTGGACAACATATCGCAAAAAAATAAGAAAGGATTTGACGGTAATTATTGGATTTTCCATGATTGTTGGTGTGCTTTTATCCGTGTTCTTTTACTTCACCTCAGATATCAAACAATTTTTGATTTACTCCATTCATGGGTCAATTATTTCAATCGTAATTTGGTGGGGAAATGCGTTTATTGTCGATTTTTTGAATTATAAATATTCGTGGTTTGATGACGCAAAAATTCGAGTGACGTTGGGCATATTGCTATCACTCATTTATACGATTATCGGATTTGTTTTTATTCAAACCTTATTGAACTATTGGCTTTATGATTATCCTATCAAACAAAGCCTCGCCAATATATCTGTTCGGAGTTTGTATCTGCCAATTGCGGTGACAGCAATTATTACTTTGACGGCTCATTTAGTCACTTTTTTCAATAAATGGCGAAAATCTGAATTAGAAAAAGAAGTACTGAAACGAGAGCATTTGGCTTCAAAATTTGAAACCTTAAAAAATCAAATTAATCCACATTTTTTGTTTAATAGTTTGAATGCACTTTCGGCTTTGGTGTATAAGGATCAGGATTTAGCAGCTCAATTTATCCAACAATTATCGAAGGTTTATCGCCACGTTTTGGATACGCAAGATAAAGAAATTGTGCCGCTCTCGGTCGAGTTAAAAGCGTTGGAATCGTATATTTTTTTATTAAAAATCCGCTTTGCCGATAATTTAACGGTGAATTTAGATTTGCCACAAAAACAGGATTTTCGTATTGCTCCGTTGGCGTTGCAAATGTTGGTCGAAAATTCGATAAAACACAATATCGTTTCTAAATCAAGACCTTTGACGATTGATATTTTTATTAAAAATAAACATATCGTGATAGTAAATAATTTGCAATTAAAAAATAATGTTGGCGAATCATCGGGCATCGGTTTAGCGAATATTCAAGCTCGTTATCAGTATATTGCGAATAAAAAAGTGGCGATTGAAAAAACGGAAACAACGTTTCGAGTAGAAATTCCTTTATTGGACTTGCAAAGTGTTGCTATTAAACAATTTATTATTTTATAATAAAACAATATTTTTAATTAAATATAATAAAAAATATTGCAATTATTACTTCGATGTTATTAAAGGGTTTTCCTATAAAAAAATGACAAGCATATTTTTAATATTTTGCTTCGCAAAATGTTTTTTCTGACAGGATAAACAGGATAAATAGGATTTTTGCTCTGCAAAAATCTAAATTTTATGGCTTTGCCATAAAATTATCCTGTAAATCCTGCCTGTCCCGAAACCTCGGCGGTTTATCCTGCCTGCCCCAGTTTATCCCGATTTCTCGGGGAGAACTCGGTGGTCAAAAAACGTTTACGAAGTAAATATAAAATAGAATTCCGTCGATTCAATTTTTTATAGAAAAACCCTTGACATTATTATTTTTTTTGTTGTTAAAAAAATATAACTAACTAACAGTCAATAAATTACGATATTCATATTTTGATTACTAATTAATTATTAATCAATTGGTGATTAAAATATTAAAAATGTAGAATAATGAATATATTCACAGTTATTTTAAAATATTCACGATGCAAAATGAAGTGATAGCAATACGTTGCAAGTCTATTAGATTTCACCACAGCATTTTAGGCATTTTTGAAAGCGTTTTTATACTATTATGTTTAATTGAACCACAAAAAAATAAAGCCTTACAAAGTGTTATTAAACTGACTGTCAAGGAATTGTATTTATTCATTTTGTGTCTTTGTGGTTCTATTTTTTATTTTGTGTCGTAATACGAAAACGCTTTAAAAAAACTAAAATACTGCGATAAACCATCCAAAAAAAATGAAAGTACTCCTAATTGAAGATGAAAATTTAGCGGTAGAACGATTGAAAATATTGATTCAACAATACGATGATTCGATTGAAATCGTAGAATGGTTGGATTCGGTGGAAGATGCCGTGAATTGGCTGCAACGGAACGAAATGCCAGACTTACTGTTCTTTGATATTCAATTGGCAGACGGGTTGAGTTTTGAGATTTTTGATGCGGTAGAAGTGAATGCTCCTGTCATTTTCACGACGGCTTTTGATGAATATGCCTTGCGAGCTTTCAAGGTCAATAGCATTGATTATTTGTTAAAACCGATTGATTTTGAAGAATTGGCGAAAGCCATTGACCGATATAGATTGCACTACGAAAAAACGGTGAATCCCCTACCCGATTGGTCAATTTTGCAGGAAACTTTGAAGGCGATTAAAACTGGAAAAGATTATAAAACTCGGTTTGCAGTCAAGCAAGGGCATCATTTGAACTCCATTCCTGTCGCAGAAATCGCTTACTTTTTTTCGGAACATAAAATCTCTTGGCTAAAAACCAAAAATGGAAAAAAATATGCCGTAGATTATACGCTCGACCAATTATCAGAATTATTAAATCCTAAAGATTTTTTCCGTTTGAATCGAAAATATATTACCGAAATCAATGCAATTCAAGACGTAATTACTTACTCCAATAGTCGTTTAAAAGTACATTTGCCCGGCTTACCAAAAGAGGAATTGATTTTGATAAGTCGAGAAAAAGTTAGCGATTTTAAAGATTGGTTGGATGGGTGATTGGGTAATTGATTGAAGAAACGCAAACCAAACCAAATTTCGTTAACTTAAACGATTTTCACCCATCCCTAACCTTTCTCATTAAGGAGAAGGGAACAATACTCAGATTCAATCAAGTTGAATACTGCCGTCTGGCTTCTTTCCCCTAAAAGGGAAAGACCGAGATAGGGTTCAATCGTAAGGGCGATTTCTTAAATTGACGATATTCGGATTTTGGCGAGTTCAAGCTACAACTTAAACTCCCCAAAATCCACTGCCGTCATCAGCCATAAATAATGCCCAAATTGACCTTCATTTATATTGATATTTTGAATAAATTCTAAAGAATTCGTCGAAGCGAGGAAGGAATAACCGAACGATAAATTGATGTTTTTTTGTGGTTGATATTTGAGAATTAAATCAAATTCGGAAGCCAAATGTTTGTCCAAAACTTCGGTATTATTATTCAAAATATTGTTTTGAGAATTGAAATAATGGTACATTCCTGTTGCTTGAAATTGCTTGGATAATTTCACATTCAAATCAATATAATAATCAGTTAAACCACCGCCGCCAGTATCTTTTTCCAAATTTCTAAAATAATTCATCCGTCCATAATAACGGAATCTTGCACCTTGTAAATTATCAAAAACATGGTTTGTATTTTGATAATTTGCATCAGAATTAGTGGCATCGTGTCCAGAAAAAGTTTCCATTCCAAGGGTAAATTTTACTTTTGATGTGACTTGGTAAGCCGCTTTTAAAGTGGCTGAATAAGCATTTACGGAGCGTCCATCTTTGTGTTTTCCACCTTGATAAAAAAGTTCGGAAGATGCAGAAAATTTAGATTTTTGATAATCTAACTTCGTCCCAATAGTTTGCTTAAAAAAAGTTGTATCGGTATTTTCTTTTTGAAAACCTAACGAAATACCCGTTATCGCAATATCAAAACCATTATTAAAATATTTTTTAAAATATAAAAAATTAAAATTTTTGAATTGAGTCGTTGCGTAAGCATAGGCATTTCCATTTACGTTAGCTTGACTATTATTAACCGAAAATCCAATATCGACATACAAAGAATCTTTAGCATATTGCAAAAGCAAAGCATCATAATAAAATCCGTCTTGTCGGCGAGGTCTTCGAGAAATCAATCTGCCATCGTCGTAATGTAATTCTTGACGACCAAATTTCACGGCAAAACTATTGGAAATACTATATTTTGCCCATGCTTCATAAAGCGAAAGTATATTATCGCCACCCCAAATTCGAGCATCTTGAAAGGTAAATTTCCCTATCAAATCATCTTTCATCAGTTTCACCCCTAAGCGAGTTTGTTGAGAAACAAAAAATGCAGGTTTGTCCGCAGCCGTTGAAATTTTCGTAAAGCCATCTCGATATTCTACACGAGGGCGAATTATTCCATCAATAATTACTTGTGCGGAAGTAGATATTGTAACAAAAAATAAAAAAATAAAAAATAGAATTGATTTCATAACTTATTGGTTTCCTGCTAAGTTATGAAAAAAAACAGGCTTTAGAATAATTCTAAAACCTGTCTTTGTATCGTTTATCACACTTTCAATTCCAGCGTATATAAATCTTTTCGTCTATCCTTTAAGTTCTTGACACTTCCGTAAATATGCAACTCTTTCAATAAGTCCATATCGACATCCGCAATCAAAATCATTTCTGTATTTGGCGTTGCTTCGGCTTTGATACCATTCGTTGGAAACGCAAAATCACAGGGCGTAAATACCGCAGCTTGACCGAATTGAATATCCATATTATGCACCTTAGGCAAGTTACCGACACAACCCGCAATCGCAACGTAGCACTCGTTTTCAATCGCTCTTGCCCTCGCACAATGACGGACGCGAGAATAACCATTTTGTGTATCCGTCAAGAACGGAACGAACAAAATATTCATGCCTTCGTCTGCCAACAAACGACCCAATTCTGGAAACTCGACATCGTAACAAATCAAAACCCCAATCTTACCACAATCGGTGTCAAAAGTCTGAATTTTACTGCCGCCAATCATGCCGTAAGCCTTGCCTTCATCTGGCGTCACATGGATTTTTTCATACTCCTCAAAACTTCCATCTCGGCGACATAAATACCCAACATTATACAAATGCCCATCTTCTCGAATCAACGGCATCGAACCTGTCACGATATTAATATTATAAGAAATCGCCAATTCCGAAAATTTATCCCTAATCTGAATCGTATAACCTGCCAACTCTCGAACCGCTTTTTCAACTGGTAAATGATTGTAAGCCGCCATCAACGGAGCGTTAAAAAATTCTGGAAATAAGACAAAATCACTTTTATAATCCGAAACCGCATCAACAAAATATTCAACCTGTTCAATCAAATCCTCGAACGTCTTGTAGGAACGCATTTGCCATTGTACCAATCCCAAACGGGCAATCGGTCGATTAATCGCAAAACGTCTTTTCTTTTTGGTATAATAAATATTATTCCATTGTAACAAAGCCGCATAACCTCTCGATTCTTTATCATCATCTAAGTAATTCTTAATCACTTTTACGACGTTAAAATCGTTTGACATTTGGAATGTTAAAACAGGGTCAAAAAGCTCTTTATACTTCACTTTTTGAATGTAATCTTTTGGCGATAAATCGTCAGCATATTTGTGATAATTTGGCAAACGACCGCCAAAAACAATCGCTTTCAAATTCAATTTTTCACACAATTCTTTACGCGCTTCGTATAATCGACGAGCCAACCGCAAACCACGGTAATCCGGGTGAATAAATACCTCAATTCCGTACAAAACATTCCCTTTCGGCGTATGTGTATTAAAGGTATAATTTCCCGTAATTTCTCGATAAGAATGTTCTCCATCAAAATCATCATCATCAAGAATCAATGCTAATGCACAGCCGACAATTTTTCCGTTTACCTCAATTCCCAGCTGACCTTGTGGAAAAATATCCAATAATTTCTGAACGTGATGTTCCTTCCAATGAGCATCCGTCCAATTGGAATACGCATCAATCATAGATTGCTTTAACTCCTGATAATCAGTTATTTGCAAATAACGCACCCGTACTTGTTCAATCGTTTCGTTTGACATATTGAGCAATTAAAATTTATAATTTTTGTATTAAAATTACTATTGAAAATAATTTGTAAAGGAACAGCTAAATTTGATTATTTTTCTTTTTTTGTTAATTTTTTTTTAAAGAACAAGCTTATTTTTTTGGATAAATAGGATGGAAATATTGATAAAATAATTCCCCCAAAATCGACGAATTATTTTATAATTATCACTTAATTGAGTGCTAACGCTTTCGTACTAAAAAAAGGCGTGAATACTCACATTTTGGGCAGTTCAAAACAGAAAGCAACGCCTTCTTCAACGTTAGAATTAATCGTAATCGAACCGTTCGCTCGTTCGATTATTTTTTTGACAATTGACAAGCCAATTCCTGTACTTTCGACCTTGTCCCGTGCTTGTAACATTTGAAAAACTTCAAAGACTTTGACGTGATATTTTGGGTCAATACCAGGCCCGTTATCTTTAATTTCAAAATAATATTTATCCCCTTCATCTTTCCAAGATAATTCGATTTTACCGACAGGTTTATCATTATATTTTACGGCATTGCTAATTAAATTTTGAAAAACTTGATACAATTGGATTTTATTAAAATGAATAGATGGAAAGTTCACTTGTTTGATAATTTCAAAATTTTCAGGGATAACTGTTTCGATAACTTCGTTTAATAATTGGTCTAAGACAATCAACCCGACATCCTCCTTACCCCGACCAATACTTGAATATTCCAAAATTCCATTAATCAAACTATACATCCGATTCGTTCGTTTAGTCATCAAATTAAAGTAATTATCAATATCTTTTGAAGTCGCTTCACCGCTTTCCATATCTTCTTTCATCATCATAATCAAGCTACCGATAGAGCGAAGCGGAGCTTTCAAATCGTGCGACGTGATGTAAGATAATTGTTCTAATTCTTTATTCGTTTTTTCTAGTACTTTATAATATTCTCGAACGACTTGTTCCGCTTCTTTCTGTTTGGTAATGTTCCTAATGGATAAAACCGTTCGTTGCAATCCGTCATTATTAATAAATGAAGTCACCGAAATAGATATGTCAATAACGGTTTGATTGTTTTGTAATTTAGACTCTGTTATCGTACCACTTAAAACCGCATTAATAATTTCATTTCCAAGAATTCTACTTGGCGACTCCTTATACAAATCTTTCAGTTCAAACCCAGTTATTTCCGTGACCGCTTTATTAATACTCAATATTTTATGATTTTCATCAAGCACCAAAAGCATTTCTGCCAACGCATCAACGACGTTATCCAAGTAGTTTTTTGAAACCGTCGTCGATTCAATATTTGCCATCATCAGATTAAAATCCTTGTACAACCTTCCAATTTCATCTTTATACGAGTTTTCTTCGATTCTAATTTTATAATTCGCCGTTTTTACGACATCATCAATAATATCAACCAATTTAAGAATCGGTTGTGTAATCAACTTTTGTAACTTTGAACTCATGAATAAAAGTAGCAAAAAAGAAATAGCACTACCAATAAAAATACTGACATAAAGATTTTTTAATAAGGTTTTCAGACCTGAAATATTAGAAATGACGACCAAAGTACCCAACCGTTCTCCCTTGTATTCAATCGGTTGATAATTGGTAATTTTGTCATTTTTTTTATCTAAAATTAATTTATTTTCTAAATCGGTGGGAATGAAATCGACATCATCATTACCATAAGTCACGATTATTTTATTGTCATTATTCAAAATGCAGGCATAAACGATATTCGGAAAGGTATTCAAACTTTCCAAAGTCGTCGATAATGCGTCCATATCATTAAACAATAAATCCGGCGTAGCGTAAGCCGTCGTCAATTGACTAATGGCAACGATTTCGTCTTGCAAACTCCGCTTTTCATTCTCCGTAATCCAATAAATACTAACGATTGTAGCGATTAAAATTACCGGTAAAATCGCCAATACATTGATGAGAATTAATTTTTTTGTAAATGATAACCTATTAAATAAATTAATCATTAGCTCTTTTTAGGTATTAAATTTCAACTTTAATTATTTCGGTTTTACATAAAAAGCCCCCATTCCCAAAGCCTCTAAAACTTTATACTCCGCTTGATTCGTTTCCACTAAATTCTCAATCGGGATTTTTGCGAATAAGGCTTTTGTTTTCTCGTTTTGACTCATCGCCAATAATGCACCAATAATTTTTTGTTGCATTATTTTATCTACTCTCGGGTGCATGACAATTGGGTGCGGTGGTGTTTTTTGAGTCGTATAAAATATCCTAAGTTGGTTTTTTATATCATCGCTCAATTCATTAAACGTTCCCACCACACCGCCTCCAGCACGGGTTTTTCCTTCCAAAACGCTAAGGTAACAATCCGTATGCGTATTTACATAAACTGGTGTAATATCAATGTTTTGCATCGTTTTGAGTTCCGTTCGCATCAAAAGTGAAGCCCCCAAAGCATTCGGCGAAGGGAAAGAAATTTTCGCACCGTTTAACTCCGAAATAGCTTGAATCGAATCTTCCTTTTTGACCGCCAAAACGCCAAACAAGAACTTACTACCATCTCTCAAAACCGCCTCATAACCTTGCGTTTTGTTCGCTACAAGCGAATGATATGGATTCATATAAGCCATATCAAATGTTCCTTTTTCGTACTCTTTTTCAAATTCTGGAATCGTCGAAATCCCAACTATTTGAAATTTATAGCCAGTTTTCCTTTCCAGTTCTTCTAAAATCGGCGCCCAAATCGATAAAATTCGCTTCGCCGAAAACTGCGGCACAACACCAACTTTAAACACTTTTACATCCGTTTGCGTAGCCGTTTTTTTAATTTTATCTTCGTTTTTTTGTTCCGCACAAGCCCAAAAAGCAAATATTGGAATAAAAAGTAAATATTTTATTTTTTTCATAGTTGAGTAGTATTATTTTAGAGGAAAGCATTAGGACTAAACGGTTTTCCTATAAAAAAATGACAAGCATATTTTTTAATATTTTGCTTCGCAAAATATCTTTTTTGACAGGATTTACAGGATTTTTGCTCTGCAAAAATCTAATTTTTATGGCTTTGCCATAAAAAAATCCTGTTTATCCTGTAAATCCTGCTTGCCCCAGTTTATCCCGATTTCTCGGGGAGAACTCGGCGGTCAAAAAACGTTTACGAAGTAAACATAAAATAGAATTCTATCAATTCAACTTTTTATAGGAAAACCGTTATTAGGACTATTAGTAATTAAGAAGAGATTTTAATTAATTTCGAATTCGACGAAACCTTTGGCTGGGTAGCCATAAAGGTAATATTTTTTTAAGGTAATTTGTGAATTTGGTAAACGTGAGAAAAAGTTATTTTATCGTTCTAAAAAGCTCAACAGAAATGATAAATTCTATAGATAATTAGGATAAAAAGCATCCTAATTATTATTTTTGACGTAACTTTTTTTAGACTTTGATAACTACGGCAAAACAGGAATAAGTTGACGTTTTCGTGACGATTCCGAATATTCGGAGACTCTCGTAATAATCTCCATCTCTCTTAGTCATTAAAAAAACCGCTACATTTATAGATTATAAAAAAACCTCTTTTTTTAGTTCTAAACTAAGAGAATAAATTTTCCGAAAAAATACCCTATTATTACATTAATTGGCAC
>Ga0306865_1000738_pt1 | contig 10570 bp, 9 predicted proteins | sample AntRauTorckE5431_FD_190441 | JGI IMG/M metagenome (GOLD analysis project Ga0306865, IMG submission 190441) | Saline lake microbial communities from Rauer Islands, Antarctica - Metagenome Torckler E5 #431 (v2) (version 2) | ecosystem: Environmental > Aquatic > Non-marine Saline and Alkaline >... | reverse complement strand
AAGTCAAGTTACAAACATGTTGCAAATGTTTTCGTTAGCAACATCTTTTGACCAAGCCTTAAATTCTTGGGATGTAAGCCAAGTAACTGATATGAGAGCTATGTTTCAGGGTACATCATCTTTTAGCCAACCCCTTGATAATTGGGATGTAAGTAATGTTACAAACATGTTCTTGATGTTTGATGGTGCAAGTTCATTTAACCAACCTTTAAATAATTGGGATGTCAGTAATGTTACTAATATGTTTCAGATGTTTAATAGTGCATCTTCATTTAACCAACCTTTAAATGGCTGGGATGTAAGTCAAGTAACTAATATGGGAGGTATGTTTAAAAGTGCATCTTCATATAACCAACCACTTGATAATTGGGATGTCAGTAATGTGACGAATATGTATGACATTTTTATTGGTGCAACTTCATTTAATCAACCCCTTAATTCTTGGGATGTAAGTAATGTTACTTATATGGGGGGGATGTTTTATCTAGCAACATCTTTTAACCAACCACTTGATAATTGGGATGTAAGTAATGTTACAGATATGCAACGTATGTTTTATCGAGCATCTTCTTTTAACCAAGATATATCTGGATGGTGTGTACAGCAAATACCAAATGAACCATTTGAATTTGCTCTTAACTCTGCTTTGCAAGAGGATTTCTTTCCAAATTGGGGTGCAGAGTGTAACTTATCCACTACAAACCCAGAAGCTATTGGATTTAATATTCTAATATATCCTAACCCCTCAAATTCTAAAGTATTTATCGAAAATGATGGGCAAATAATACTTTCTAAAATTAAGTTGATTGATATGCTGGGTCGAGATATAAAAACCCTCTCAGCAAGTCAAATTAACAATGGCCTTGACGTTTCAGGAGTAGATGCGGGTAATTATTTTGTTCAGTTTACAACAGTAGATAACCAACAATTTGCAAAGCGATTAATTGTGAACTAAACACTAATAAAAAGATAAAGTAATGTATGTATTTTTAGGATTATCAATTGTACTTTTAATTGCTTTAATAATAGGGTTAATAAAACCCTCAATAATTTTAAGGTGGTCTAAAAAACCAACTAAACTTAAAGTTTTCGGATGGTGGTTTTTACTCTCTTTTTTTGCATTAATTTTTGGTTTAATTAGTTCACTTTTTGAAACAGATGAATCTAAATTTGATTACGCATTGAAACAGATAGAAAGCAAAAATTATTCGTCTGCTATTTTGAGCCTTGAAAGAATTTCTAATGATAGTGAATATTTTCAAAAAGCAGATAGCTTGATAATAATTGCTCAAAAAGAAATAAAAATTATAGAAACAAATGAGCAAGAAAAAATCAAAAAAGAAGAGGAAAAAGAACGTTTAAACTTACTAAAAAATAAATATTCAAAAATTGAAGCTTTAATTGAATCTAGGCAATTTGTTGAAAAAAGGTTAAAAGCCCCATCGACTGCTGATTTCAGTAATGAATCAGAAAAAAGTGTGAAAAAAATTAATGACACAACATTTTTAGTTACTGGATATGTTGATTCTGAGAATAGTTTCAGTGCTAAATTAAGAAATAATTATTCTTGTAAAATCGTGTTTTTTGATAAGCTAAATAAGGTTAGCTGCGTTGATTTGCTAATTAAATAATTTCACAATAACAACGTATGCTAAGACCTTATAAAAATAATTGTTGACTTTTAGCTTACTTACGACAGTCCAAACTGACTTTATTGGTTCGTGTTTTACTTACTAAATAGGTATCTTAAAACACTTAACAAATCTTATACAAACTCCTTGTGTGTTATACAAGGAAAAGAAATTACGAACATTAAAAGGAATAGAAATAAATGTTATTTAACTCAATAGACGTTGGACCGATGTGGTTGCATATCTGTGCTTATCCATCTTATAAGGTATCAGTTTGACCTGCCCCACACTTGATAAGGGGTCATTACCACCCCGATATCTATCGAGATTGTAGACCTGCAATCTCCAATCCTATCCTCACGGTTGGCAACCTTGCAGCTTATTAATGGTTCATGGCGTTACCCATGCTAATAAGGGACTTGCAACCTCTAGATTAATTAACTAAATTACTGTAGTTGAAAAGATGCCCATGGTGGGCACACAAACCGTGTATAATTAATTGCTTGGTTCTCGCCTACGTGGAAAATCCTAGGGATTGTCCACTGGCTTGGTTCATTTTCACTAATTTAGTTGCTTAACACGCAACGAAATCATAGTGTGCCAAGAATCAACCATGACAATAAATAAAATGGTTGAATGCTGTAATTAAGATGATGGTAGGTCCATCAGAGTCGTTGTATAAGCGATGGCTCTAAACCACCTAAAGGTGCTGTTGTAAAGAGCCCCGAAGCCTCGGGGGTGCTGAGCGTTTATGAGAATCCAATCCACGTGGTTGGCAAGTTATGAGTAAAGGAGTTGAACTAAAGTGAACCATCGATGAGGTGTCGAGAAGTTGCTACCTCCAGTCAAAAGCTACGGAGTATGATACGGAGTGAAAAGTGATAGTATTGATACTGTTAATCGCAGAGATGACCTATTTATTTTCTGTAAGGCTGGCGTCATTCAGATAGCAAGAACTTTACTTTGGCCTATTTATACTTGGGAATCTGCTTATGGATGATAGACTTACGTAAGGTTACCACATTAGGATTCGCCACAAGTCAAAGGGAAATATACAATCGAAACAATCGAGAGATAGAATACCGAAGTTATAAGCAAAGGCGGACTCATTCGTAGTAGTGTTGAAGGTTGTGTAATGTAACTGGAGCAAAGGGATGGGCTAATTTTTATTTACAATTTGCCAACTTGCAAGAGGAAGAGCTTATTTTTGTAAATTAAATTAGAAGAGCCGTGTGAGGGGAGACTTTCAAGCACGGTTCTGTGAGAGGCTTGGGATGAAATTCCCCTTGTCTACTCGACCACAACAACGTTGTACGCAAGCAAGAACAACCATATCACATCAAAATAAGAATTGTTAATGGAATCAGAAGAACGGAAATATTTAAATGAAGTCTTGTATCTAATTTGGGATTACATTGCCGAGGAATCACATGAACTTTCCAAGCAGATACTTACTGAAGAACAACGTGATAATTTAGCTGACATAAGTTTGTTTCAGGCTGATTTCAAAGTTATATATGACTACTTTTATGTTGTGGATAGGTTCTGCAACACCAAAATATTTCCTCGTAAACATGAAATTAAGTATTCAACAAAGTTTAATCGAGAAAAACTGTCTGAAAAAGAATGTGAAAATCTTGATTCTATAATTTCAATTCTTAATTGTGGGGACAACAAAACGTTTGGAGAATTAAATAAATTTTATCCCAAATCATCAGAAAAATATATTAGTAAACCATATAGCAGTCTTGAATATAGATATAATGTTGACTTTTCTGGTTCGATATGGGGAATTAAGCATTTACACTTAAAGGAAAGACAACGTGGAGATAATTTGTTGTATTATGCTATAATTGAAAACAACATATATTTTATAGGGATTGGAAGCCATGATGATATGTATAATAAAGATAATCTTGAAGTTGTTGTGAATGAATTTAAAAATATCCTTCCACATTTGGGTATTGGGCATTATCAAGATATTCCATTTGATAATTTTGAAAACCTAAGCAAAGATGAAGTTATGCAAAATTGGAAAAATGGAAGAAATATTGGTTTCTTCATAAATGAGAAGTATTATGTTTCATCTAATTTAATGGCAGGTTCAAAGATAAAAGCAAACTTGAATTATGAAATAAGAAATGTTTCTTATCAAATTGAAAATCAATCAAAAGAATTTGTGCAATCCTTGATGAAGGGAGCAAAAATAAAGAGTGATTTAGAAATCAGACTTGATGAATATAAGGATTTATCCAAAAACGAACTTTTAATCAAAGAGGAAAGTCAAAAAATTGCTCAATACTTTTATATTAACTACCTGACAATCTTGAATCAAACTAAAATTCTAGTAGGAATTTATTGTAATTGAATGAGAAATGAAAATGAATGCCAACGTACAACAATGGCTTATACGCTATATGCCCGCCGCAGGCTCAACACAGGCACAAAGGGCATAGCCGAGCCGTTAGGCACAAGCAAAACCAAACCAAGAAACATTTGAGTAAATTATGGGACAATTTAGAGATGCTACAATAAAAAATGTAATAGAGGAATTAAACCAAAGTTATTTTTTACCCGATATTCAGAGAGAATATGTTTGGTTGAGAAAACCAAAAGAGAAAAAAATAGAGCAGCTCTTTGATTCTATATTACGTGGATATCCAATTGGTTCATTTCTATTTTGGAAACTTAAGAAAGACGATATTGAAACAAATAAAGATGCAAAAGAAGATTCTGAAAAACTTAATTTTCAACTTTATAAATTCATTGAAAATTATGATGAACGACAAACTCACAATGAAAAAGTAAACATTGAACAAATAAACCACTATGGACTGAAAGTCCATAGTTTTAAATAAAAGAATGAAATTCTTTCTTAGCATTATTCTAATATCCAGTTACCTTTTTCTGAATTGGGCTTATCTTTATGGTGTTCAAGATATTCTTGAACCATCTCATCAGTTAACTGGCCAGTACTCCACGCCCCATATCCTACTGCCCAAAAATGCCTACCCCAATATTGCTTATTCAACTTGGGAAATTCCTTCTGTATTAGGCGAGAAGAGCGGCCTTTCAATTTCTTTACCAAAATACTTACACTCAATGAAGGTGGGTACTCAACGTGCATGTGTACATGGTCCTTACTCACAACTCCCTTTAGAATTTGTACATTCTCAGAATTGCATATTTGTATCAACAAATCTCGACAGCGATGCTGTATATCGCCTTGTAAAACAGAGTAACGATATTTTGTCGCCCATACGATATGACAACTCAAATTACTTATTGAGTGGGAATTCTTTCGGTAGTTTGACATTCAACAAAACTAAAACATTTATAGAAACTAAAGTAACTGCAATGAAATTGCAGGGTTTTAACCTTTAACTAGATAATAAAAATCGAAGGGTTAGCTTACCCCATAAGAGGCTTACATCCCATTAGTTAGATTAACTAACTACATTTCTGTAGTTTAAAGAGACCCATGCTGGGCACATACGGTGTATAATTAATTGCTTAGTCTGTGTGTACTCGGAAAATACTGCGAATTTTCTTGTAGTTTGTTTCATTTTTACTAAATTGGTTACTGAACCATACAACTAACCATTAGTCTTATACAGCATTTAAAAAAAGTAATTATCGTATTTATTATATCCGCATTAACAATTAAATGAGAATAAGAAGTGGTCAAAATTTAGAAGTAATTTCTAATAATTTGCGTTTCTTTCAATAACATAATACTAGTTAAATATAATAATTAAAAACCAACACAATGAAAAAGCTACTTTTTGTAATTTGTATTCTATTAGCTTCTAATAGTTACTCTCAGTCTACGATAAAGAAATATAATTCATTACAAAATAGATATGAATACTTTGAAAATGGAAGAATGGTTGGTTATGAAAAATATAATTCTTTAAAAAAACAATGGGAATATTACTCAACTAAAAAACGACAAACATCAAACAGTTATGGTGAACCTATATCCACTTTTGACGCAGATTTAGCATATAAGGTCTTGGCTAAAAAACAAGCAGAATTTGATTATACACAAGGCCTTATTGACGAAAACATTAGGAAACTTGGAAAAAAAGTTTCTGATTTTACTCAAAGAATCTCTAATACAGAACTGCAAGATGAATTCCAAAGAATAATGAATTTAAAAGGGAATTTATACCTTGATGATAATGAAAATAAGGATAAACTTACAAGTCCATCTAGATTTTATGAAACATCAAAAGATTTCAATTACATTATTGAAGAATCTTATAGGAAAGCTTTAAAAAAAATAGAAAATAAAAATAAAGAAGTTGATTATACAAAATCAAATGAGAAATATATAAAAAAATTAAAAAAAAAATGGGGTAGAAAAGTTGAATATGAAATTGGCGATTATGTATCCGCTTTTACCTATTCACCTTTAAAAGATAGTCCCAACCTTAATGCTAAGGTTATTGAACAAGTAACGGAACCTGTTAGGATTATAGGCCACCATAATGGAGATTATTACAAAGTCCGTACTAAGCATTTGACAGGATATATTTCAAGCAAGTGGTTAAAAGAAAAGGTATCAAAATAATGGGTAAAAAATGTAGAGAATCCTAAGCTGAATAATAGGGGTTAATTTGGTAACCAGATGTCTGATAAAACTATATAATTAAAAAAAAATAAGCACAGTCGAGTAGGTAAAAGGGAATTTCACCGCTTAACCTCTCATAGAGCCGTACGTGAACCTCTTGATTCATACGGCTCTTGTTATACAGTCGATAAGGTCTAAAACAGTAAATTGTACTGAATTGAATTAGCAACATTTGTTGTGTTAAAACCTTGAATGCTGTGCAGCCAAATAAAGATATTTGTGAAAACCGAAAGCATAAAATAGAGAAGGTAAATTAAAAAAAAGTGAAATGATGAATTTTAAATTAGCTGTATTTGTAATTGTAATTGGGTTTAGTTTAGGTTCTTGTGGTAGCAATGAATCAAAGGAAGACTCTATGGTTAGAAAGAGAATTATTCAAAAGATTGAGACGGATGGATTAGGAATGTTAAAAGACCTCAAAATTGAAAGTGTTGATAAACTTAATGATTCAACTTTCAAAGGGGTTCATAGTTTTTCTAATCCAATGATTGATAAGGAAATCAGACTAACAAGAAATTACACTTTTACAGCTGATTTGGATAGTATTACGAAAAAGATAGACTTAAAAACTGAGATGAAATCGGAAGGTGAATGGGTTGAAACGGGTCTCTAATACGTAACCTTAATAAATTATCTACTGTAAGTCGAGTAGGTAAAGGGGAATTTCACCCCTAAACCTCTCACAGAACCGTACGTGAACCTCTCGATTCATACGGCTCTTGTTATACAGTCGATAAAGTCTAAATAAATTTAGACCAGTTTGTACCTCAAATTCCAAATGATAGAACAAATTTGAATAAGACTTTGTAATAAACCTAAGCCATTTTACAGCTTTGGTTTTGCTTCCTTTGAAGCGTTTATGACTGTTAAATATCAACCTGTTTATAAGATTATGTAAGATATAGTTATTTATGATGTGGTGGGTTTTTCGCAAATTCACAATCATTTGTTCAATTTAATATTATTCCTAATTTGATTTCCTAAAAATTCAACATTAAATACCAAATCTTTTTTTTCTCAGTATACTTTTCCTGATTTGTATATATTTTAAAGTGATAGAGTAACATACTTTTCTATATTAACAATGCTTTTTTTAATAATTTTACAGCAATCATCAATCGACGGACTACTAAGCAAAGTTTGCATTTATTTTTCACAACATCTCGACGAGGAGATAACTTTAGGCTATCCGTTCTTAACGGTTAAGTGCCTTTAAATGATTAAAAAGTAGTTTTTTAAAGTCTGTTTTAACTAATTTAGGTGACCAAGGCATAATTAGTCTATCACTAAAAATAACGAAAGCAACTAAAGATCAAAGTATGTATCGCAAAGCTTTAAAAGCACCAACGGTAAGCCTTGGGGTACCCCAACACTTTACGTCATAGTTTTGCCACACACCTTATGGAACGGGGGACAAGTTTAAGACACATCCAGGCCGCTTTGGGTCAAAATAGCTCAAAAACCACAGAAATTTACACTCGAGTTTTAGCGATTAATAACAAAACAATAAAAAGTCCCTTGGATACTATGTATGAAAGTGTTAGTTTAGATGAAAATAAAACAACGTCCTAAATAGATATATACCCTATAATGAAGATTTGAATATGGTGTATACGGATGTTATGCCCTATTTAAACAAAATTCCGGACTAATTAGAAGATTCCATATTTTTGGACTAAATTTGTCCTAAACATTTTGTCGAAAATTATGGTTACAACATTTGGAGAATATATTAAGCAACGTAGAACAGAACTCGGATTTCCTTTAAGAACAGTTGCTTCTCATTTAGATATTGACACTTCCACTCTTGGAAAAATTGAACGCGAAGAAAGACATTTATCAACTGATTTAGTTCCATCATTGGCTGAAATCTTAAAAACAGAGCAAAACGAATTATTTACTCATTACTACTCATCAAAGGTAATTCAAGAACTTAAAGATTATTCAGAATATAAAGATGTCCTTAACATCGTAAATGAACATTTAGAACTTTATATTTCAAATCAAATCCGTTTATCATTTCAGAAAAACTGGACTGAAAAAGAATTTGAAAATCCACAAAACACTACCCGAATTGCAACACTATTTTCTGGAATCGGAGCAATTGAATATGCTTTCAAACGTTGCCATTTAAAAAAGGAAATTGTTTTTGCTTGCGATAATGACAAATTTGTTAAAGAAAGTTACTTCGCTAATTACGATATTGACGAAGAACGTTGGTATGACGATGTTCGTAATATAAATGCAAAAAAATACAAAAACAAAATAGACCTTTTAGTTGGCGGCAGTCCTTGCCAATCATTTTCAATGGTAGGAAAACGCAAAGGATTAAAAGATACTCGTGGAACCTTATTTTATGAATTTGCAAGAATTGTAAAGGAAAGTCAACCAAAAGTTTTCATTTTTGAGAACGTGAAAGGATTAATTAATCACGACAAGGGTAATACGTTCGAAACTATAAAAGCCACTTTTGACGAGTTGGGTTACAAATATTTTTATCAAGTAATGAATGCCAAAAATTATGGTATGGCACAACATCGAGAAAGAATATTTGTAATAGGTTTTAAAGACAAATCTATCGATTTTGAATTTCCCGAACCAATCGAATTAGAATATAAAATGCAAGATTTTCTTGAAGATTATACTGATAGCAAATACTACTTAAAAGAGAAAGGAGTAAAATTTGTGACAAGTTCAAAAAACAGAAAAAAAAGATATACCCAAATCAATGGAGATATTGCAATTTGCCAAAAGGCAAATCAACAATTTAATTGGCACGGAGATTTTGTCTTTGAAAGTCAAAAAAATAAAGAATTTGACGAATTTATTTTTGATGTCAATGACGTTGAAGAAAAATATTATTTATCGGAGAAAACAAGAGATTATGTTTTAAGTTCTGGCACAAAGACTTTTAAAACTTCAGTAAAAACTGACCTTGAAATAGCAAGACCACTTTTGCAGTCAATGCATAAAATGCACCGTTCTGGTGTTGATAATTACGTTACACATTCTGGAAGAATTAGAAAACTAACACCAAAAGAATGTTTGCGACTTATGGGATTTAGAGATGATTTCAAACAAGTCGTTAGCGACACACAAATGTATAGACAAGCAGGAAACAGTATTGTAGTCGATGTTTTAATCTCACTTTTAAAACAAATGGATATTACCAAATTCACAGAAAATTAAAAATGGAAATTCAAATACTTAATAAGGAATTTAAAGTCCTTGACGCAAAAGAAAAAATAACAATAGCCGATTCATTTGTTGTTCGCCAAAATAAAATTGGAGGTGGAAATGGAGAGGCAAAATTATATGTTGGTAACGAAAACCAAGAAATTAGAGGGTTTTTCGGCAATAATGGTTTTAACATTCCTTGCTTTCTACTTAAAAAAGACCTTTTAAAATATCTTGAAGAAACAAAAGCAGAATATATCAATCCAGAACAACCTTATATAAACAAGGAAATTTTACCTAACCTTTGGAACGAAAGAAAAGCAAAAATCAATGCCTTACCTGAAAAGATTGAATTTGTGGTCGTTGAGCAAACACAAATTGCAGGTCCAAGAATTTATGTTAAATCCGATGATTTGGCTTACAAACTAATTCGAGAACTTTCACTTCCAAACATAACATATATTTCAGTTGTAAAACTTCTCGACTCAAATGGTAAATTAGAATATTATTTCAGACTATTTGCAGACTATTTTGGCGATGTTGAACATCCTTACACTTTGGAAAAAGAACAAGAGGAAATCGACCAAATTATGGACAAAACTGAAAAAATAATAATGACAAGAGCAAGAATTGGACAAGGAAAATATCGTGAGGAATTATTGAGATTATGTCCTTTTTGTCCAATCACATTAGTTTCAGACGACAGACTTTTAATTGCAAGTCATATTAAACCTTGGGCAAAATCAAATGATATTGAAAAAATCGACCCATTAAACGGATTTATGTTGACACCGACTTTTGATTTTATGTTTGACAGAGGTTTCCTTTCATTTACAGATGACAAAAAAAGTATTTTGTCGCCTTTTCTATCCAAAATGACCTATTCAAAATTAGGAATAAGCGATGATAAAATTTTTAGTCATTTACAAACAGATGGAAGAGAAAATTATTTGGAATATCATCGGACGGAAATACTAAAACGGTAATAAAAACAGGGCATAATCGAGTGGATGGCTCCGCCATTAATTGACGGAGTGCACCCCTCACACCACCGTACATACGGGTCTCGTATACGGCGGTTCAATAATGATACATCATCGTTTGTAGTATTCTACTAGACTAATAT
>Ga0306865_1000735_pt1 | contig 10621 bp, 9 predicted proteins | sample AntRauTorckE5431_FD_190441 | JGI IMG/M metagenome (GOLD analysis project Ga0306865, IMG submission 190441) | Saline lake microbial communities from Rauer Islands, Antarctica - Metagenome Torckler E5 #431 (v2) (version 2) | ecosystem: Environmental > Aquatic > Non-marine Saline and Alkaline >... | reverse complement strand
TAGAGAATTGACCAAAACAGCGAATAAGACTCTACTAAAAAATAGAAATATTTTAGCTACGTTCGAAGGGGAGCGATTGTCAGAAATAGATTTAAAAATCAAAGGATTTAAATTTGGTTATGTGACCAATTTTAGAACGAATGCATCTAACGAGACAGAATTTATTTGTTATGATTACGGCTACTTTGTAATAGAAAAAAAGGGTGTTCGATCAGTAGAGAGTTTTGCATTACAAAAGGAATAAGAGATTAATCGTTTCTAATTGAAAAATAAAATTGTATCAGATTCACTTTATTAATTATCGTTGATTTCATCACTAAACAAGACAATTATTTTATTAACTTATTAAATCAAAGACCATTATGAATATGTTTTCTTCTACATTAGACTTACAAGGCTTAGCAGGTTTCGACACAGGTATTTCTACGAATTCATCGAATTCCACACCCTTTTTTTTGAAATTGTTTTTTATAGTTTTATTTGTCGTAGGATTATTCTATTATTTTCATTCTTCGGTACAGAAAAAGGAAGGCGATGTATCTGAAAAGATGAAATTGCTACGGTAATAAGTAAAAAAATAGTTTTAACTTGTTGATTTTGTTATGTTTTTAGTTTCTGCAAAGGGTACTCTTGGAATCGAAACTATAGTCAACTAAGAATTTTAGCTATGAAAACGGCTGAAATTCTTAGTTTTTTAAGCCTCCAAAACTTTACTTTCCCAACTTTCAACATTATGTTCCATTTTAGAAAAATTCACCCCAACTAAAAATACGGTTTTTGTTGCATTGCGATAAGCGGCTGCATATTCCCGATTTTTGATTCGTGTAATCGCATCGGTTGCTGTACCGTCGAGTTTGAATTACATTAAGTAAATAAAATCGTCACTTTCCGCAATTAAATCCAAACGTCCCTTTTTATGACTTCGGATTGTACCGTCATATCCATATAAACTAAACGAAATGGAAGAAGTTGCTACTGGAAATTTCAAAAAGCAACTTCCAATTTATAATAATTAGCCGCAGATTGCGCATTGTCATGGATTGAATTGAAAATTATATTGCTTGATTTGATTTCCAATCTTCATACTCTATTTTCAAAAATTCAGCAATAAAAGGTTTTTTATCTTTTTTGAATCGCTCAATTACAAAACTATCAAAATTATTTTTGACGTAATAGCCAAATCTTGAATAGGCTCGTTTAGGATTATCTAAATCTTTGATATTTCGGTTAAAAAACTTTTCTAAAGCGTTATCATCACCATTAAAATCTTCTAAAGCATTTTCTAAAAGATGCTGTAATTTTTTAATAATACCTAACCTTGCTGTCTGTAAACCCTCTCGGTTCAAATCATAAATATCAATGGATACAATTCCTTCAAGTTTAACACTTTCAATTTTACCGTTAGGTAGAAAAGTAAAATATTCTTCTACTTTATCTAATTCAGGATTTAAAAGTAACCTTTGTTCTTGTTGAAGTTTTTTAGAGGTTGCTCTAAAGTGTTCCCAATTAAATTTACCATCGTTATCTACAAATTATTCAAACTCAACTTTATCAGATATTCTCTCTTTTTCATCTTTGATGGGAAAATAATCCGTTTTATGATTGTTACATATTCCACAAGAAAGTAATAGATTTGTCCACTCATAATATAACCAATAATAACCTTTATGTTTTAGTTGTATGAAATCAATATTAGCATTCTCTCTTCTTAGCATTTTTCCATTTCTGTCGAACTGAACTATTTTTATTCCACCTTTAGGACGATAATGTTCTACTTCTCCATTAGTACTTTGAATAGCAATATGCGATTCACAAAAAGCACATTTTATTCCTTTTATACCACTTTCATTGTCATAATATTCATATAATTCAGCTAAAGCTTTTTTTACTTTTTCTGAACGGTAAGTACTACCGATTGGCTTTAATTCAAAAATTATTTTATTAAGTTGTTTGCCAATTTTAGTATCATTGAGTATGCTGTGAGGTTTTGACACTTTCGTTTTATCAATTGAAATCATAAATCCATATTTTTAAATCGCTTTCTCAATGCTTTCTCCATTTTATCCAACACTTCCTTAGTTTTTTCTGCCTTTTCTACTTCAAATTCTGTATTTTCTACCTTCAGACCATCTATTTGCTCTTCACTTAAACCTTCCAAATAGTCATCATCAAACATTTGAGAATTTAATAAGATATTTAGATTCCAATCTTTTATCAAATCTCCTGTATAGGTTCGTTCTATTGTCGTTTGATGATTTTGAATATCTAACTTAAAAATCTTAATTACTCCTTTATCTTTAATATGTTCATCTTTAAGAATTCCATCAATTAAGATTGGACTATGCGTAGTAACAAAAAATTGAATATTAGGAAACTTATTATGTAGTTTTCCACAAATCTGTTTTTCCCACTTTGGATGTAAAAACATATCCAACTCATCAATCAAAACAATACCCTTTGTTTTTTTCAAATCTCCTAAAGACTTGATATTTGGATTGTTTTTAATCAATCGTGCAGTAAGGTCTGTAACTAAATTTATGACACCTTGAAACCCTTCGGATAATTGCTTAAAACTATAATTTTCCTCGTTGATTTTGAAATTAACTTTATCAGAATTAGTTTCTAATTTAAGATTTTTAATATCTAATAAATCTTGTAAAATTAACTCAAATTCTTTTATCGAAAAATAAGCATCTCTTCGTTCTGCCGATACTTCAAGTTGCTTATGGTCTAAATCAATTAACCACTCATTAATATTTGCAACAGTTTTATCTTTATGAAATAGTGTTAAAAAATCTTCATCTTCTAAATTTTTACCTTCTGCTATTGTATTTCGTTGTGTTCCGTAAGCATATATATTTTTGAGCGTTAAAGAGTTTCCTTCATCTTTAAAATCAAATGATTGACTATTTAATCCACCATGATAAACCTCCATTTTAGATTGAAAATTAGGGTTTTCTTTTAAAATTGTCTCGATTTTAGCTACAGGTTCTCGATTAACTTTATTGTCAATAGAAAATTTTTGTAAACTCAATGAAATAGCTTTCAATAAATTAGTTTTTCCTGTTCCATTCTCACCTAAAAAGAAAATAAATTTTTTGGCTTTTAAATCATCAAATTTTAAAGGACTTTTTATAGAATAAAAATCACTAATTTCTATCTCATCTATAAAACCTTCTTTAACATCTCTGATAGTTATCTCTTCTCCGCTGTCTTCAATTTTGACCTTTTCATTTTTTTTAATTTCAAATGCCCAAGAAGTGAATTGATTAATTTCCAACATTAAAGTAGTTTCGGAATACAAGTCTTCTTGCAAAACATCTGAAACGGACTTATTATAAATTATTTGGGCGTAATCTTCTAAAATTTCTGTCCGAATAACATCATTAAATGCCTCATAGTAAGCACCAAAAGTTTTTTTACCTTTTATTCGATTTAAAATATCTTTCCTAATGTCAAAAACTTCAACTGCTTGTTTACTTCTTTGATTTAGAAACGTATAATTATTCGGGTCACTGTAAGCAATCAATTCGCTAACAGATGGTTCACCTAAATATTTTAAATCTTTTAAGGATTTATTCAATCGCTTCTCAACAGGTTCATTAGAGTTAAACAAATACCTAAGTTGCTTCACATATTCATTTCTCGAATAATGCCTTTCTTTTTTTCCTTTAGCCAATGCTAAAGCTAATTTGTTTCCTTGTAAAGAATGAATATTATCACACATTTTCTCAAATCCATATTCTCCTTCAAAAAAGTCCTTGTCATCACGAAAACCTCCATGTTTTCCGTGATTTATTTTCTGAAGAAACTCCTCAAAAAAGTCATATTGTTTTTTCACAAAAGTTCTTTCTTCAAACCAATCTTCTGCAGGATAATTTTTGAAATCATGAAGCCATCTTTTGATTAAATCCTTATTCATATACCGTTTATTTTGATTAAGACAAAGATAAGAAGATTTACTTAAAGCTAAATACTACTTTTATCCCAGTTATTCATTTTTCATACAGTTCCTTAATTCTTACTATTCCGATTATTTTTGTTGAAATCAAAATCAGAAATATAACAAAACAAAGATATAGTCTTTCGATTATATCCGAGTAAGGTTTTCCTATAAAAAGTTGAATTGACAGAGTTCTATTTTATGTTTACTTCGTAAACGTTTTTTGACAGGATTTGCAGGATAAACCGCCGAGGTTTTGGGGCAGGCAGGATTTACAGGATTTTTATGGCTTTGCTATAAAATTATCCTGCCTGTCCCAGTTTACTCCGATTTCTCGGGGAGAACTCGGTGGTCAAAAAAGACATTTTGCGAAGCAAAATATTAAAAAATATGCTTGTCATTTTTTTATAGGAAAACCGTTGCGGGGGATACGTTTAACCGATGGGAAATAAGTGGAATTACTGGTTACTTTACGCTGCTTCAGATGAAGTGGAAATCTACGTTAATGAGTGGGAAAAATATTTACCAGAAGTAAAAAGAGCAAAACAAAGTACCGCTCCAAAGTCTGTGGCAATGACTCGAAGAGGTGCTAAGGCACTTTTTTCTACTTTTGATTTAAACGCCTTTAAACCCCAACCTTCAAAAAATGGAAAAGGTAGGGCGAAAGATAAAGAAATACCTAAAAGACGATGGCATAAACCTCGAAAAAAGGAGGCAATCAAGTTAAAAAATGAACAAATGGAATAGTTATATCTAAAATATTACAATATGAATGGCTGTGATGCTACATCACATGGAATCTATATGTCAAAAATATAAACACAGCCATCCTCCTGAATTTAGGAGATTACTCGGTTTGCATCAAAATATTTCGTCCAAAGTCTAAAAAAATACGAATTTAGTTTTGCCTTTTTTTTTCAGCCTTCTTTTGTCCAAAGTCTAAACAAACTCTACCTTTGTAATTATTGTAGGCTTCCTTACTCAGAAAGTAACATTTTATTTCTTGTTCTAAAATAGTTTCATCTATGTATTGAATATCGTTTTTATTATAACTAGTAATACTACTAGCGATACTCCATTTATTACGAATAGTTGTCGGAAAAATAGCTTCTTCTTTACAGTAGTCAAGAATATCCGAAGTTAACTCTCTAAAGAATTTATTACTAATGTTGTCGGGGTCAGATAAACATTTTAGAAAGTAATACTTGAAATTATTATCATTTTTAAATTGCTCAATAGCTATTTTGAAGGCTTCAAATATTTCTGTTCTAAGCCACTCATTCCAATCATTATCAATAATATCTTCTCGTGCAGATGTTAAAAGGAAATCAGCGTTGATAAGGAAACTTAAGCCATAATCTTTTACAGGTAAAAAAGTATAGACTTTATTAGAGTCAAGTATTTTAGGTCTTTTTGAAGGTGTCAAAGGAAAACCTAAAGTTATATCAGAATATTTAATTCCTGCTCGTTTATCTTCTTTTAAACCTTCGGGAACAAGTCTATTTTTGTGACTAATTAGTAAATATTTTTGATTTAAAGCTTTGGATTTGTCTTTCTGTTTAATGGTTAAGGTAACAATATCACCATCGACTTTCTTTAATATTTCAGTCGTTAAATCATTAACGTCATCAATAATAATCAACTTTTCAATCTTGCGAAGGAACAATAATATATTGGGTTCTATAAGTGATAGCTCTTTCGATAAGTCATTTTCTTTACCCCCATCCTTTTGATATATTTTCTTCAAGGGCAAAACTAATGTTGTTTTATCAGTATCAATATCTATAGTTGGGTTGTCTATCCATTCAGGTACGACATATTTTAAGTCATGTTGATTTGTCTTTTCTCCAAATAACCGAAATTGAAATCCATTGGAATAAATCTCAGGCATATCAGAAACTTTAAAAACAGACTTAAATCCTATTCCTTTTTCACCGATATAGCCTCTTCGTTCTCCTTCATCTGATATTTTTCCACTTGTATTTACATTACAAATAGCTTTAAGGTCTTTTGGAGTAAAGCCTTTTTCATTACAGCTGAAAATTAATTCTTTCTCTTGTAATCTTATTTCTAGTGTAGGAACATTTCCCTTTTTGTAGTCGTTGTCATCTGCATTTTGAATTAACTCCATTATAAAATGAAAATCAACTGCATATAATTCGGTTGATAATAAGGTAGTTGTCTTCGTTACAGCCTCTTGTAAACTTTTTATAGTTTCTTGATTACCTGAGTCTTTATCTCCTAACCACTTTTTTTTAATTTGTATAATTAATTTCTTTTTAGATTGTATATCTTCCATGATTTGATTTTAATAGATTATAGTTATTTTACATTCGAAGCTTCAACTTTAACTTTTATATATTTTTTCAAAATCTTGGACTGTGGTCTTATCTACCTTTTGATGGCAGGCTCGTCCATTATTTTGACGTAGTGTATTAAATCTTAAATATTTAGCATATTTTTTTAAAAGAAAAGTCAATTTACGTATTTTTTGTAATTAAAATGTTCTTATTCTAAATAAGTAACTATATTTTTTCGATATTTACTTTTCAATTAAAACATATTTAGCATAAGTTATATATGAAAATACACGATATTACGATTCATTACTTTAGAGGAATCAAAAAATTAGAAAAGTTAGCGTGTGGGACAATAACTACTTTAGTTGGTAAAAATGATGCTGGAAAGTCAAGTTTGGTCAAGGCTTTAGATGCTTTTTTTAATGGAAACATGGATAGAAAAGATATCATGAAAGGGATTCCTAGTGATGAAAGGACAACTATCACAGTACGTTTTGAGCCATCATTAGACTTGCATCCATTACTTTTAGACGAAGAGAAAAAACTTTCGATAACAAAAGAATTCTCTTTCAATGCTTCAAATGGACGATTAAATATCAATGCTTCTTATACTTGTTTTGATATTGACCATGAAACAGTAAATAACTGTTTTGGTGTAAAAGAAAGCGACCTAAATGGTTATTTTGAAGTATTAGAAGAAACCTACAAACGATCAGGTAGCGGAATAACTAATTTATCTAAAATAGAAAGTCTAAATGAATTGACATCACATTTAGAGCGAACAGAAAAAAATCATTCAATTAGAGATCTAAAATATATTCAAGAACGATATTATCCAACATTAGAATTACCTGAATATTCTCTTTTTGATGCGGAGTCAAATTTGGAAGTATCGAATTCTGAATTTCAAAAACAGTTTAAAAAACTAATATTAGATACTATTTTTAATGAGTCAAGAGAAAGTGATAGCGACATCAGTAATTTAGAACTCACAAAAAAGTTTGAACGAAATATAAAGGAAGACTTAAGTACTGAGGTTGACATTATTGCTCAATACATGAAAAAGAACGTTCCCGATTTAGAAAAGATAGAACCCGAAATTATATGTAACTGGAATAATTTAGTCAAGTTTGATTTAGAACTTAAGTTCAAAGGAGAAGAATATGCTATCCCGTTATCTAATAAAGGTTCAGGTTTCAAGCGACTACTTATGGTTGCGTATTTTGAATACTTAGCAAACAAAAAGGATTCTGATTACCATATATTCGCAATTGAAGAACCAGAAACTTACTTACATCCTTCATTACAAAATGATTTATTGAATTCTATTATTTCTATTTCCAATGACGCTCAATTTTTTTTAACGACACATTCTCCTGTCTTTGCAGGTGCTACGGATTTATCAAATATTGTGATTGTTAAAAAAGAAAATGAAACATCAACTTTCCCTCAATATGCTTCTGATGAATTAATGAAAATGATTATTACTGAATTAGGAATAAAACCCGATTATAATCTTTTGAAAAATGCCAAATTTTTAATTTTCGTTGAAGGTTATTCGGATATTCATTTTTTAGATAATTATGCTAAAACTGTTTTAGGAAAAAATCTAGAGGAGGACAGAATTTTGTGTGTTATTGGTGGAGGTGCTTCATTGAAAAATTATGCTGATTTAGATTTATTTAAAAAACTTTCCAATCACACTAATCAATACGCAGTATTGATTGATTCTGATTGTGGAGATAAGGAGCAAAGGGAAGTAAATCTGAAAAAACAAAAAAACCTAAGTGAATATTGTCACACTGATAGTGCTACATTCTGTATGTTATCCAAAAATACTATCGAAAATTATTGTCATCCTGAGGCAATTCGGAACGTTTATATCGGAGATTGTAGTACAGGTGATACGTTTGAAATTTATAAAAGTGTAGAAATAAAAATTGAGGACTGTACCAATGTAAATAAATATTTGAATTCATTAGGAATGAAACGTTTTAAGAAGGGTAAACATGTCAAAGTTTTTGAAACGATGACAAAAGTTCAATGGCTTGAAATGGATGACAAAAATGAGATAGGAGAATTTATTAACTTGGTTTATTCAAAAATATCGTAAAACCCATGCCTAAATTTCAAACACCAAAGGATTTCATCATTACACTTTATCAGAATAAAGAACTGATTACTAAGTTATTTGAGAACCGTAATATTTCACTTGAATTAAGTAAAGTATTGGCGACTTTAGATAATAGAACGGAAGAACGTTTGCCGTATTTGATTGATAATGAAGTTGTGAACCTGTCGGAAAATATGATTAGTTTAGATGCGTTTTTAGTACAAATAATTGAAAATTTTTTGGGTGCAGAAACGATTATCGATATTGGAAAAGCTCAACGATTGATTGATGAGATTAAAGACAATAAACAGTATTATTTAGATGAAAAACGAACGACAAAAAAGGATGAATATTTGGTTTCCGTTAAACGGTCATTACGACAAGCAGGAAAAGTGATTGTGCAACAAATTCGCTTATTGCAGGTGAATATTAAAGCAGTGTATGAAACGGAGACGGATTTTAAAATCAAATTGGCAAAACTTGAAAAATTTGGCAAACAATGGTTGATTATTTATCAACTATATGAAGAGTTGAATAAGATTTTGAAAGATGATATTTTCTTTAAAAATGCGATAGATAGCGAGTTGCAAAATATTGTTATCGTGGTACGTAGTAATTTAAATATTATTACGGATAATTTGGTCGTCATTCAATCGACCATTGTTGATTATCTGAATAAAGCACGAAAACAAAATGCAAAAACTGTTCATTTTCAAAAAATTAAAGCATTAAGAGATAGTGCAAATTTGAAGGCAAAATCTACTATTATTGAAGTTTTGACTAAAGAAAATAGTCTGTTTTTTATAAATAATATTGATGTAAAATCTAAAATTCCGTTAGATTTTTTGGAAACAGATGAGGGTTATCAAATTATTTTGAAAGCAGATAAAAAACAAAAATCGAAACAGCTTTTAAAATCAAAATTAGCCGATGCGATTGACCCAAATTTCTTTAAAAATCAACCTTTGGATGAGCCAATTATTAACCTTGAAGATTTGAAAGAAACTTATACTTTGCAAGGTGGCGATTTGTTTAAATTTATTCAAAACCACGATTTTAAATATCGGGTAACGTATGACAAACGTATTAGTCTGTTTTGTAAAATGATTTCTTTTTATCATAACGATTTGAATATTTCTACCGATATGAAAACTGATAACAATGATGTAAGTTATGCTGTCGTCAATCCAAAACGAATGAACAATGAATAAAACTCGAATGACGCAAATATTTGAGCGATTGCGGAAGACAAAATTTATTACCGATAACACAAATGATTCACAAGTGTTGCAATTGTTTGATTATTTGAATGATAATGAAAGATTTGAAGCTGCAAAAATGCACTTTGACCTCTTGGGGATTACGTTAGAAAAAGGCGAAGGCTATTTCTATTTTAGTAAACAAGAGGAAACAAATACCAGTATTGAAATCAAAATTAGAACCTTTCATATATGGATTGATAGAATTGATTTTTTCAAAACATACAATCATAACTTCGGTGTAGGTACGATGTTCGAGCCTTCTGATGTTAGGACAACACAAAGACAATCTGTTGAATTAACCCAAAAATTAGAACGCATTGGCGATACGAGCAAACCCGAAATTGAACAAATTAAGAGTTTAGCAGATGATTTCGTTAGCAAAGGATTTGCAATAATTATAGATGGAACGGAACAATACAAAATATTAAGTTCTTACCGCTATTTAGAAGATTTGATAACCCAAATTGAAATACCTGAAGATGAAACAGTTGAGTAAAGTTATCTTTATAAATAGTGCGAGTATTCCGTATGGTGAAGTGATTGTCGATGGCAATGTTCACCTTATTGGTAATCAAGGTGTTGGAAAAAGTACCGTTCTGAGAGCAATGCTTTTTTTCTATAATGCAAACACCAAACGGTTAGATATTTCACCCAACAAAAAGCGATTTAAGGAATATTATTTTCCTTTTTCAAATAGTCATTTGGTGTATGAAATACAACGAGAAAATGGTGCTTACTGCGTTTGGGTTTTCAAATCTCGCAATAAAATCATGTATCGTTTTATTGATAAACCGTATAATCAAAGTTATTTTCTTGAGGAGTTCGTTGCTAAATCAAATAAAGAAATTGAACAAAATTTAGATGCTTTAGGCATTTCGTAAGTTCAAACTGATTTCAGAGGATATTTAAAATTTGATAGTAGAATTTTACCTTTAGTTTTTACAATTTAAGAAGCTTTAGAAAGTAGTGCTTCTATTTTAGGTTGTTTTTGGTCAATATAAAT
>Ga0306865_1000734_pt1 | contig 10635 bp, 8 predicted proteins | sample AntRauTorckE5431_FD_190441 | JGI IMG/M metagenome (GOLD analysis project Ga0306865, IMG submission 190441) | Saline lake microbial communities from Rauer Islands, Antarctica - Metagenome Torckler E5 #431 (v2) (version 2) | ecosystem: Environmental > Aquatic > Non-marine Saline and Alkaline >... | reverse complement strand
ATTCTCCTACTATCAAAGTGATCTTTAGCGAATAGATACCCTCGCTTTGCCACAGCATCTGACTCCTCTGCATTATCATATCTGTACAACATTGTATTTGATAAGCTTTCCGCACTATCTACCGTGTACTTAAATACCTGATTACCATCTTCGAAATCATCTGAAAAACCTCCGCCGTTACTCATTAGTACAGGTTTTGAACAGGCAAAATACTCACCTAATTTTATAGGGTAACCAAAACTAGAAAACGCACTACTATCTCTATTCATTATTAGGGTATCACACTCTTTTAGCAGGCAAGGAATATCCTGGAAAGTAACTGTACCCGTGACCTCTACATGATCCGCTAGATTTCTGGAGGCTACTTCTTCCACTAACTCTTGTAACTTAGGATTGTGGCCAATAAGTCTCAATTTTATCTGAGGTAACTGAGGTATGAGTAGACTAATGGCATCCAGCAGCAAGTGTACCCCGTCTTTAGCAGCAAAAGAACCAATATACCCCATCAAAAACTGCTGCTCTGTTTGCTTTATATCAAAACGATTAAAATCCACTAAAATGGGAAATAATTCAACTTTATCATTTCTTGAAGACTGAAAATGCTTTTGAATGCTTTTGGAAATAGCCAATACTTTCGTGGCGTGCTTACTTACTAATCTTTCCTCAGAAAGATGAATTTTCTTATTTTTACCCGTCGAAAAAAGCTCAGTCTGGTCTACTACTGTTTTTCTCCCTAGCCAAGAACTCAGTATAAGGCTGGGTAGCGTATCTGTCCACCTGGGATTATAAAAATAAAGCAAATCATACTTTTTACTCCGAAAAAGAATAAACGCTATCATCCCCAAATGGCCTATTGCCACTTGAAACAAGCGAAGAATAAAAAAGGGAGGATATTTTCGCGATATACTGCTAAACTTGATGTTAAATCCGTGCCATTGCTTCGGTTGGCAATAGGATATATTTTTGCTGAACCTAGCGGGCATCAAAGAGATGAATGTACTGTCCCACTTATATTCACTTAATCGTATAGCCAACACTTTTAGACGAGCATTCTTGGTATTCCCTTCTGGGAAATCTCCACTAAAAAACAGTGCTAGTTTCGTATTAATCTGTCCCAAGAGTTAATTCATTGGCCAATGTATGCTTGTGCTTAACTAAAGCCTGGTCATAGGCTTCTTCAATGACACTATGAAGTTTAGTAGTATTTAGTATCAAGTTGCTCATTTGTTCAGAAAGTTGACTCACGTTATTAGCAGGTACCAAAAAACCAGTCTTATACGGTAATACTACTTCTGATATGCTTCCAGTATCATAGGCCAAAACAGTAGTTTTTAATACCATAGCTTCAATAATTACCGTAGGTATACCATCTATGTCCCTTTCTAGTTCAACACTTGGGACTATTAATAAATCTGCATTTGCTAACTCTAACATAAGAGGCTTGTGTTCTTTTTTACCTTCAAGTGTTATGTGCCTTTCTAATCCATAACGTTTTACAGCACTTTGTATGGCTTTTAGTTCTGGCCCATCACCGTATATGCTTATCGAACTCCTCTTTTTAATGCCTTCTTCCATTTCGGAAAAAGCTTCTATAAGCTGATCGAAACCTTTCTTTTTTATCAAGCGACCAATAGCCACAATTTTGAATGGACCAGTCTTGCTTTTAGTAGCCTCTAGCTTTGTAAGGTATGAGATGTCTACACTTTGTCTCACTAGTCCTATACGTATCCCAGTATTTACTTTAGATTCATAATACTGCTTCACTTCTTCTGCTATAGCTGTGACTCTAAATGCCTTTTGAAGTAGTATTTTCAATACTCGTTCTGTATACAAGTACCTTTTGGTATGTAACCTAAGATGGTATGGGAGCTTCAGCTTCTCAGAGATAAAGCTACCAGCCAAAGTTGATTTGAATAGGAAATGATTTACAGCTATATCTGCATTCTCTTCTCTTGCTCTAGCTAGCATATAATCTGCACTAATGAGCATAAATGTATATTTCAGAGTATACTCAGGATATCTGATACAACTGGAAAAAACTGCTCTACAAAATGAACCAGTGAAAAAAAGAGATTGCCCCTTTAACACATTTTTACATAGTGCCAGCAACAAGACAAACGGGTTCAGTGTATTGTTTATAATTTTCGTCTTTACCTTAATTTGATCCTTACTAGCGAAGGTAAAATTACAGATAACAACATCATGTCCAGCTTCGCCCAATTGATCTATCTCTGCTGAAATAAACGTTTCCGAGTAGTACGGATAATTGGTTAAAAAATAAAGGACCTTCAACAAATATTAGGATAATGCGTGATGCAATGCTTCTTCTATTCTGTATTTCTCCGTCTCCGTCAAATTAGAACTGCTCGGCAGACAAAGTCCCTTTTCAAATAACAAGTCACTGATACCATTCATATAGGCCGGGTGATGCTTAAATATAGGCTGCTGATGCATAGGTTTCCACAGCGGTCTACATTCTATATTTTCTGTTGTCATAGCCAGTCGAAGAGACTCTCTTGTGATCCCTTTACTATTCTCGTTTACTAAAATACAAGATAACCAATGATTGGAAAAATAATCTGCTGTGGGCTCTTTAAATACCGTTATAAAATCATACGCTTTAAAAATAGACTGATACCACAGGTTATTGGCTCTACGCAGTGCAATGTGCTTGTCTAACACCTGTAGCTGTCCACGTCCTATTCCTGCTATTATATTACTCATACGGTAATTGTATCCAATGTGACTGTGCTCATAGTGTGGTGCATCATCTCTAGCTTGTGTAGCCAAAAATCTGGACTGGTCTATCATAGCTTTATCTTCAGAGATGAGAGCTCCTCCTCCAGAAGTCGTTATTATTTTGTTACCATTGAACGAGTACACCCCCAATATACCAAAAGTCCCCATTTTTTGACCTTTATAAGTGGCCCCTAAGGCTTCGGCACTGTCCTCTATGATCGGAATATCAAACTCTGTACACACGGCTAAAATTTCGTCCATCTTGCTTGGCATTCCATACAGATGTACCAATAGAAGTGCTTTGGGTTTTTTACCTAGAGCTATTCGTGATGATATAGACTCACGCAATATAATCGGGCACATATTCCACGTTTCCAATTCAGAATCTATGAATATGGGTATGGCCTTTTGGTAGGCGATGGCATTCGCCGTGGCAGAAAATGTAAATGTACTGCACAGCACCTCATCGTCTTGCTCTATACCGAGAAGTATAAGTGCTAAGTGCAATGCTGCAGTACCTGAGCTCAATGCTGCACAGTGACTTCTATTACTGTAAGCAGCTAACTCAGCTTCAAAACCATTCACATTGGGACCTAAAGGAGCTATCCAATTCGTATCTATAGCTTCCTGTATGTATTCAATCTCTTTCCCTCCTAAGTGTGGAGATGAGAGGTATATTTTCGATTTCATTTATTTCTATTAGGTAGAAAAGATTATAAACTGTACCATATCACTGATCCATTCTTTATTATAACATTAATCTTGCAGTGAGAGTAAAAGAGCTTATTTTTAAATAATATTTTCTATTACTGAGGTAAGATTATTTATCACTTTATCATCGCCTATGCGTATACCAAAATATACGCTAGACCCCATTCCTATTGTTACTCTTCTTCCTATATTTACATTACCCGCAAGAATTGCTCCCGGAGTGATGTGACTACTTTCATTCACTATTGAATCATGACTAATAATGGCTCCACAATTTATTATAGTATTCTCTTCAATTATAACATTTGATCCAATTATTGCTCCTGCCATAATCTGTACTCCAGAATTACTAACAACAGCACTTTTTTCTATAATTGCACTAGGATGTACAATAGATGGAATATTAAACATAAGTTTTATCTTCTGATAAAATAGATTTCTCTTCTTTAAATTATTAATCATACCAATTCCTAAAACTACATTTTTCAAACCCTGATCTAACAAGGAGTCTAAATCAGAGCTCTTCCCAAAGTATATCATATTATTAACTGTAGTATCAGTAATATTATCATCAACAAAACCAACTAAGTTATAGTTGGTTTGTAAATTCAAGATATCTATACACATTGAAGCATGGCCACCTATACCATATATAATTACGTCATTTTCATTAAATGCATAATTAATTACAGCTGAACTCAATGATTTCATATATAACCTCACAGTCTTTTCCGTAACTAATTCTTGGGGAAAATTATCCAAAGCAATATCGTCAGTATCAGATATTAATTTTAAAGCTTTTTTCGTAAATCTAATAGTATCGTGATTAATACTTTTTGTTCCCTTTAGTAAAATATCAACTTCAGATGGACCAAGCTCTATCCTCGAAACAAAACAAAAAATTGAATTCATCTGAATTAAATCACCTTCTTTACAATTTATATAGATGTATCCTTCATTATCTGAAATTATGTCTTCATCGGCTTTCGAAGTTTCAACACTGGCTAAATTATCATTAATATCGATTTTATCACCACTCGTAAAATTAATGTTTTGTACAGTTACCTCATTATCACTAGTACCAATGGTTGGCACCTCAATTGTTATTATATTATTGTCGTTCATATTTGTAGAATATATTCTTTTAAATCCTTAATTCCTGGAATAGTATTGATTTCTGCTTCTTTTGATGAGGGTATTATATTGTCATTTTTAAAATGATAATAAGATTTAGTGGTTACATTGTTTGTACTAAGATAATCTGATATCTGAGACCCCCATGAAGCGTAACCATTACCTTCTTCTATTACAACAATATGCACGTTCTCCATCTCAACTGTATTGAAGTTAATCTCAGATATTAAAGAGGGACAAACTATCTTAATGAAAATTTCTTCTTCAAATAGCAATTCCCTAGCTACCTTCTCAACTGTTGATAGCATTTCACCATAGCAAAATACAATCGCACTGATAGCATCATCAATAGGCGTAATAAATAAGTTGGGATATTTCATAGAATCAAAAGAATAATCATACCCTTTTAATTTAGGCTCGTTAACCTTAAGTGTATACAATATTTTATTTTCAATTAGAAGCATTGGGGTGGATTTGTTTTGGTAAATTTCCTCCAAAATATAATTAGGATCAATTCTGTGGTTTAAAGCAATTACTCCAAAGTTAGGAATACCTAAAAAATGCTTCTCAATTGATTGACTATGAGTAGGGCCATAACCTCTTTTTCCGCCCATAGGAGTTCTAATAAGTATAGGACATTTAACTTTTCCATTATACATAAACTCAAATTTTGAGGCATGTTGTATAATTTGATCAAGACATAAGGTTAAAAAATCTCCAAACATTATTTCCGCAATTGACCTCCCAGCTTTTATTGAATATCCACTAATAAAACCCACAATTAATTGCTCACTTATCGGTGTATTAAGCACTCTACCAGGAAACAAATCACTCATATCTTTAGTTACTTTAAAAGCTCCACCATAACTTTTATATCCCAGTTCAAGAGAGTTAGAAATATCCTCGCCAATTATAATAGTTTCTTTATTTTTTTCAAATTGAAGTTTTAAGGATTCATAAATTAAATTATTGTAGGAGATATTAGGTGAGTTTTCATCCAACAAATACTTTTTCGTATCATTTGAACCAATAGAGAAATTAATAGGCTTAACCTGCTCAGAAAATTTCAATGTTTCTTCCTTTTCTAAATCTTTAGCTAATGATGAAAAGTGTTCAATTCTTTCTTTGAAAAAGTCGCCAAACTTTCTTTGATCTTTAAATAAAATATTTAAGACATCTTTTTCGCTTAGCTCTGAAATGACTTCCTCTGGTCTGTTATCATCACCTTTTGAATGAGGTTTTAATCTGTAAGAATGGATCCGTACAATTGAAGGCTTCTTCTCTGATCGGCAAGTGTTTACTGCTTCTCTTAAACAATTATCTAAGCTATTAACATCTGCTGAATCTGATTCGTAGTATTTTAAACCAAATCCTTCAAACCTATTTCTTAGATTCCCATTAATAAAAGATTTTGTTGGAGTAGATTGTGCAATCTTGTTATCTTCAAGAATAAATAGTAGAGGTAATCCATATGCTGCTGCACAATTAATACTTTCATACAATACCCCTTGTCCAAGCGTACCATCACCTATATAAGCTACAACAATCCCATTATTATTAGTTTTGTTATAAAACGCTATCCCTGCGGCTATTGGAGTCATACCTCCTTGAATCCCATTAGTTAAAAAATTATCTTCTACTGTATGCTGGCTGCCTCCATAACCTCCAGAACAACCTATTTTCTTTCCCATAATTTCAGCCATTAGTCCCTTCTCTTTACCTGAATTTCTGGCGATAAAATGACCATGCCCTCGATGATTCGAAACTATAAAATCATCATCAACAAGATAGCTATTTAAGAGTACAGGAGATAACTCTTGGCCTATACAGGTATGGACTGTTCCATTTAGCTTACCTTTATCATATAGATTTAGTAATGTGGTTTCAAATGCCCTAATATTAATTGCTTTTAAAAATCGATCTTCGTATTCCATTAATTAATTATTCTAATTAGTCGTTTTTTTTTAACTTTTCCATTGTTACTGAGGTAAAAGAAGAAATGCCATCTGTTTTAAAAACTTTAAATACCGTCATCCCAATAATTTTCATATCTAGTAGAGGTGACAAATGCTCTACATACCAAACATCTAACGCAAACTTAGTTGGCCAATCAATGGAGTTACGCCCATTTACTTATGCCCAGCCTGTTATGCCCGGTCTTACATTATGTCGTTTTTTTTGCTCAGCACTATACAGCGGCAAATATTCCATTAAGAGTGGTCGTGGACCAATAAGTGACATATCACCTTTTACAACATTTAGTGATTGGGGTATTTCGTCTAGAGATAGTCTACGAATCCATCGACCCACTTTGGTTAACCTTATAGCATCAGAAAATAAATTGCCTTCACTGTCTTTTCGGTCATTCATTGTTTTGAATTTAATAATACGGAAAGGTTTTTCGTTTAATCCAGGACGAGTTTGATTGAAAAATACTGAACCCCTATTGGCCACAAATAATAAAAGACAAACCACTATAAATAAAGGACTCAGCATCACAAAAGCCACTATTGCTAATATAAAATCAATTGTATTTTTGAGGTAATTCTTATACATTATTTAGGACAGACAAAAGCTTATTAACTTGGCTACTCATCTGCAAATTTTCTTCCGCAAAATTAAAGGAATTCTCCCCCATTTGATTTAAAACTTGAGTATCTTTTTGCACAAGCAATTCAACTCCCTTTACTAAATCATCTACTGACTCTGGTGTTACTACAATACCGCAGTTATATAGCTCCACAAAAAAATCAAATCCCTCGTATGAAACTATCATTGGCCTAGTCGCAAGACAGTACTCAACATACTTATTTCGGCTATTACCAAATTTATATATCTCACTTTTGAGATATCCATCATACAGAAAATCACACTCTTTCAAGAAGGCCACTACTTGGTTTTGTGGTGTTTTATTGAAGAAACTCACATTAGCCATCGTATACTTTTCTTTCAACTCTTCTAGCAAAGGACCATCACCTAATAATACGATGGCTATATTTTTCTCTTTTAGCTTAGCGGCACTTTTCAGCAGTAATTCGATAGAGCTAGATCTATTGATACTTCCAGCATAGCCTACAATGTGGGAGTATTCTTTTGCTCTTATTTCCTTTATTTCATTTGCATAGAGATGCGTATCAGTATATACTAAATTCTTATTGATAAGATGTGGCATCCAAATAACTGATTTTTGTTCATTCAAAATGTTTACCACGTGCTCTTTTAAATTTGGCATAGTACCTACAATTACATCCGAATTTTGATATCCTTTTTTCTCTAAGTAAGCCAAAAAAATATAAAAAGGATTGTATTCACTTATAGAACTTAAACGCTTTAGCACTAACGGCCAGATATCGCGAACTTCAAATACGAGCTTACACTCATATTTCTTTTTTAACCATATCCCATTGATAATTGACAATAGACTAAGAGATGAAGCGATAACAACATCAGGCCTTTGGGTTGTTCTTTTTAGTCTTTTTCTAAGTTTCCACTCAAAGTCAAACCAGCTTAAAATACGTTTAACACCATAAGCTTTTTTGTACTTTAATGTTTTAATCCATTCGACTTCTACTCCATCCAGGGTATCTTTATACGTTGTAGGTGTTTTAGAAAGATGGTGATTTGCATCCGATATATATACTTTGACCTCATGGCCAAGGGTTACTAAATGCTTAGAGATATATAATTGTCTTGTTTCTATACCATACGGAGCATACGAAGCATACTTAGATATATATATTACATTCATATAATAAGTGCTTTTTGATCGGCCGATTAGCTTCTTTTACTCTTAGTTCTGCAATATTCTCCAATTTAAAAAGTTAGGCCGCTTGCCTATTATTTTATTTCTCTTATAGTATGCCGCTAGGTCTACAACAGCCGATAGGTTAAAGAATTATTCGACGGACTTATTTTCCCTATTCGTTCCAATACTGATGGCTAAATATCTATAACCTCAAGAAATAGTTTACCTCGGAGCTTCTTTTTAAGTATCTACCAGATGCTAAGCAGTGAAAGAGAGGAAAAAACGACTTCATAGATATCCGTGAGTGATACTTTCCTGAGTCCTATTCTCAGGCCCCACTCAAAATGAAACTACCCTAAAATTTTTCTTAGTCCGTATAGCTTCACATAAGGCAATTTAGCAATCCAATGTATCTTTATGGATCAATCTGTTAATTCTGTAACAAAAATTATCCAGATATCCTTGTAAGTATCTATTTTTAACACTGTGATGTATTCCTCTAATCCAACTTTTAAGTTGTTGTACGGCCTATGCAATAGTTTAAAGTTTTTATCCGGTTGACTTTTTTCTTGGTAATAATAAAGTGCTCATTAAGTCTATTTTAGGAACGCTACTTATCCGTTAAAACGTTAGCCTCTCTTGATATATGTTTATCAAATATTTTCTTTAGTTCACGGTTCTAGCATTCGGTATTGATATAGCGTACATACGCACGATACCAGTACTACCATATTTTTTTACTGTTGCGGCTACTAATGCTTTCTTCTCATCACATCTACCTACTTTCCATTTCTCGTAACCTACTATAAACACTTCATCTACCTCTACCTCTACCTCTACTTCACCTTTCATAGGATGGTCCACCTCACTATAGCCATAGCTGCACGTACTTTATGCTGAAATAGAAGTGCTGATTTCCTATTGATACCGGCCATTTTAGCTAACTGCTCGGAAGATATACTTTTAGTTGTGGCACTCATCTTAAATACAATGTAGAACGCTTTGACTGTGCGGAACTTAACTTTATGAAATAGGGTCTGTGAGGTCGTAGGTACTAGTATTATACAAGACCTGCAGATTCTAGAGTATCTGTTTTTCTTACTCTGGTTATACTCTGTACATCCACAACTAGTGATATAGAATCCATCTCTCCACTTATAATTCACTAAGTAAGCAAAGCAGTTTTCATCTATCACAAAATAAGCTATAAACTCTAACTCGCTTTCACATTTAAATACTTCTAGTCTGGCTATATTTTTATCTATTTGCTTATCTTTAATATAGCTTTTTATTGAAGATTGCTCCTATGTGGGCTTTACAATAACATTTTCATAACCCTATTCCATTTCTACGGTCTGTTTTGTGATATGATTCTGCCGGGATTACCCACTACTGTGCTATGGTCTGGAATGTCTCTTAATATCACTGACCCCGCTCCTACTGTACACCATTTACCGATTTTTATGCCAGGAATCACCGTACTTCCTGCACCCACTAGTGTACCTTCTCCCACCACCACATTCCCACACAATGTTACTTGTGGTGCTATATGGCAGAAATCACCGATTATACAATCGTGATTTACACTGGCACCTGTATTTACTATAGTATGCTTTCCTATGGTAGCTGAGCATTGTATAATTGCTCCGTGCAGAATCTGACTTCCTTCTTGTATCAGTACAGAAGCGTCTATCTCGCTGCTTGGTGCGATCGCTGTTCCGAAGATATGAGTTATACCGCTAGCTATACTCTTTCTAATCTCGTTATTGCCTATGGTTATCACTATCAATTCATTTTTTGAAATGGAAGATGAATACGAACATACTTTTTTGTTCGCACACAATGTGATGCTCTTGTTATCATCAAAAAAAAACTGAACGTCTGTAGAAAACGAGTCCACTAGCTTACCGTGTCCACTTGCTCCGTATAAAATCATTCCTATCCTTTAAACTTTTCCATGGTGACAGAAGTACCTGATGAGATTCCTTCACTCATAAATACCTTTACAACAGTCATCCATAGGATTTTAAGATCTATAGCGACGGACATGTTATCTACGTAAAAGACATCTAGCTTAAACTTCGTCGCCCAGTCTACTGTATTTCGTCCATTGACCTGAGCCCATCCTGTAATGCCCGGACGCACTGTATGCCTTCTTCTTTGCTCTGTATTGTACAAGGGTAGATATTCTACTAGTAATGGTCGTGGACCTACTAGTGACATATCTCCTTTTATCACATTCAATAGCTGAGGTACTTCGTCTAGCGATAGTTTTCTCACCCACTTACCCACCGCTGTGAGTCGTA
>Ga0306865_1000730_pt1 | contig 10654 bp, 16 predicted proteins | sample AntRauTorckE5431_FD_190441 | JGI IMG/M metagenome (GOLD analysis project Ga0306865, IMG submission 190441) | Saline lake microbial communities from Rauer Islands, Antarctica - Metagenome Torckler E5 #431 (v2) (version 2) | ecosystem: Environmental > Aquatic > Non-marine Saline and Alkaline >... | reverse complement strand
GAAGTGGGCAGCAAGGTGTACGGCGATGGACAGACGGTTGCGACTGTTGGGGCAAGGCATGAATACGGCGCGGGCGTTCCACGGCGGTCATTTTTGCGTACGCCGTTTACGGCCAAGCGAAATGAACTGTCTACAGCCATTGCCAAACAGTTTGAAGATGTATTCCAGCGCGGCAAGAAAGCAGAGCAGGCGCTAGGCTTGATTGGAACGGTTGCCGTTAATATCAGCAAGGGCGCATTTACAACGCGGGGCTATGGTGAGTGGCCGGACATTACGCAAGCGACTAAAGACGCTAAGGGTAGCAGCCAGGTGCTGATAGACACAGGCATCTTGCGCGGCTCAATCACTCATGTGGTGCGCGGCTTATGAGTAACATCGTTGATGTGTCCGACGCCCTCACAGACTGGGAGCGGCCAACGATTATCAAGACCGTAACCGAGTCTACCGTAGACTTTGAGCCCGTCACCGTCGTTACAGGGCGATCACAACTATGCGTTGTGCAGGTGGCAGACAAAGAAAAGATCAACCCCGGCACTATTGATTGGTCGCTTGAGTACATCATGGTTCACAGCCGCTCGGGTATCGAGATTGACGACCTGATAGAGCATGACGGGCGCGACTATAAGGTGACTGACCGAGGGCCATGGCGCGGCTATGGTTATGTTGAGGTTGTTGCGGCTGAAACCAAGCGGCCATTGGTGGTGGCCACATGAACGAATCACTACGCTTAACGGCCCTATTCGTGCGCGACCTGCTAGGCTACAACGAGCAGCTAATCCGCATCGGTCGGCAGAACTACGACATTGACGATTTCACCATTGGGTATATCGGCGTTGACTCACTAGGCGCGGCACAACGGCTGGCGAGCGGTGAGAAATACGACGGCAACACAGAGCGCATGAGCTTCCAGCAACAGTGGCAGGCACCGGTTACGCTATCATTCTACGGCGCGGCGGCATGGTCTACGGCCACTCGGTTTGCGCTCCTGGTGCAGTCTCAGGCATCACGAGAGCTACAAGAGGCGTTGGGCCTTGGGGTATATCAGGCATCGGGCCTAACTGACGTTAAGATGCTCACAAGCCAGCAGTATGGCGAGCGGCAAGAGCTAACCCTCAATGTCAGGTACGCTACGGCAGCAGATATTGATACACTACGCATAGACACCGCACAAATCGAATTACGAACTGAAATCGGCCTGGAGCTTGAGCCATGAGTGTGAGCATTAATAACGTCGTCAACGTCACCCTGCTGCAAAGCGGCGCATTGGCAATGGCAGACAACCCGAACGTGGTCACAATGCTGACCAGCGAGCAACAAGGCCCGTTGTCATCCGCGAGCCGCTACCGGATCTATTCCGACTCGGGCAGCGTTGCAACTGACTTCGGGACAGCGAGCAAAGCGTACGATTTCGCGCTTTCATTCTTTGGCACGTCACCCAACGCCACCAACGCGGGTGGCTTCCTGGTCATCGGCTATTGGCGCGGTTCAGAAGAAACCCTGCTGGCAACATCGGCAAGCCTAAACGGCGCACAGCTATCTGAGGCATCCGTAGTCGGCGGCCTGCAACAGGTAGCAGACGGAACCCTAACCGTGGACGTGGACGGCGTGCCCGAAGCGCTGACCGGTCTGGACTTCCAGAGCGCAACCACGCTGGCGGCGATTGTGGACGTTATCGACGCAGAGCTGACCGGCGCAACCGCGTCAATCAGTGATCAGCGTGTTGTGATTACAAGCGACACCAGCGGCGCATCCAGCACCGTCACGTTCGCAAGCGACCCAGGCACCGGAACATTCATCGGCCAGACCTTGGCGCTGACTACCGGTTCCGGCGGCTTCCTGACTCAAGGCGCGGCGGCTGAAACGCTAACCGCTGAAACCAAGCTGGCGGCAATCACTGAGCTGTTCGCCCAGGTGAAGTTCCGTGGCGCTATGTTCATCGACAACCCAACAGATCAAGAGTCCAAGACCTTGGCAGAGTGGGGCCAAGCTAACGACGTGCTGCAATATGATGTGTTCAACAGCCCTGCAAACTTCTTGGTTGACCCGTCTAACATCGTGTGGGACATCAAGCTGTCCAGCCTGACGAACTACCGGATGCTGTACAGCAAGGCAGGCAACCGCAAGCTGGCGGCGTCGTACATGGCGCGGGCTCACACGGTTAACTTTGCGGCTGAAAACTCGGCGCTTACCATGCACCTTAAAGAGCTGTCAGTCGCGGCAGAGGAATACACACAGACTCAGGTTAACCAAGCGCAGACTGTTGGCCTAGACCTGTACACGACCATTAAATTAACGCCTGCAATTTTGACCAGTGGCGCTAACAACTTTACCGACGAACGTTACAACCTGATTGCGTATGTGGATTTCTTGCAAATCGACATGTACAACCTGCTCAAACAAACCAGCACCAAGATCCCGCAGACCACGCGCGGCGTGAACCAGTTGATTGACCAAGCAGAGAAGACCACCATCCAGTTCGTGCGTGCGGGTGTGTTCGCGCCTGGCACATGGTCAAGCCCTGACACATTTGGCGACCTAGACACGTTCCGTCGCGGCATTAGCAACAACGGCTTTTACTGGCTGGCAGGATCACTTGCAGCGCAGGCCCAGAACTCACGCGAGGCCCGACAGTCTCCTGTACTACAGGGCGCGGTTAAGTTGGCCGGCGCTATTCATTCCGTAGACATCATCGTCAACGTAAACCGTTAAGGAGCACGCATCATGGCAGGCATTGCATTAGCAGTAGACAGCACAACCGTTGTCCTTAACGGCACGGCCATTCTTGACCTGGTAGAAGGCGACTACGTTGTCATCACTCCGGCCAACCCGGCAACCTCGCACATCAACAGCATCAACGGCGGCGTGAACGTCAACGAGCGCAGCGACCGTGGCGTTCATGACTTGACGTTGCGCGTCCAGCGCTTCAGCGAGTCAGACGCATTCATGAACAACCTGCTGCGCCAGTCGCCACCGGTACTGGTCAACGGCAGCGTGAAGGAGAGCTTCAGCCGTGACGGCACTGGCGGCGTTGAGTCCTGGATTCTGGAGAACGGCAGCGTTACCACGCAGCCCACTTCAACCAAGTCCAGCACCGACGGCAACGCTTTGCAGGAATACGTGTTGCGATTCAGGAATGCTTCGCGGAACCTGTAACAGAGTCGGATTTGAGGCCCTGCCAATTGGTGGGGTTTTTTGTGTCTAGGGTGTTGCAATGCTGCGAGTGTGTGTTATTATTAAGTCATAGAGAGACACCAACCACACGAAAGGAATAAGCATGAGCAAGGTACTAGACAATCATCACAGCGCCGCATTAGTTGCAGGAATCCGGGAAGACGCAAACCACCACATGGAGTCAGTAGCTGGGGGAATTGCAGGGCCAAACGGGTATCTTTTCCAAGAAATAGTTGACGCCGTTTACCAAGGCGTAAAAGACGCTGTAAGCGAGCATCTTGATAAAGGCGGGAAGCTATGACCCAAGCAACCCCAGTCTGGGAGTACATAGCCACAAAGCACGAGCGCAACGTAACATGGGCGGCGTCAGCGTTAGGTGTTGACAGATCTACGCTGCACAGGGTTATGAACTCCGGGTACGTTATTAACGGCAAGCTTTACACAATCAAGAGGAAGGCATCATGAAAGGTTTACAGATTCCAGAGCGTTTTACGGGTAAGGTTTACGTGTGTATTTACGGCAATCCCGCCGATTGCCTTTATGGCCACATAACGGTTTCTGAAAAAAAGCCTAACGGAGAATATGGGGAAATAATTATTGGCCAAGTAGATGTCGATATTCCCCTTGACCAAACCGGCACACTAGATAAGCAAGTCGAACAGCTCAGATCATCAAAGCGCAAAATCATTGACGAGGCCAGCGCTAAAGCTGGGCAGATTGATGAGGCCATTGAGAGCCTGTTGGCCATTGAGTACAGCGGAGATCAATCATGAAAGCATACCAAGTAATCCCAGGCATCATCGGCGGCGTAGCAGGTTACGCCGTCCTCAAGTTCGGCACGGATGACGGCACGGCCATGGCCCTGCTGGGCTTTGCCATTGCGTTCGCAATTTGCTGTCACATCGGCCAGGCTGTAACCTTACGGGCTGTTATTGCCGGCCTGATAGCGGTGCCGGCTGGCGTGTTTTCTATTGGCTTGCTACACATGGACATGGCCGGTTATGAGAATGGGGCTGTTATAATGGGCGGGCTGGTGTTTCTATTTGCCAGCGGCTCTTACCAAGTGGGCAAGAAGTGCAAGCCCGCAACACCTAAAATCACACAAGGACAATCGTAATGACCGAACAAAACACAGCACTAGCCATGGTGAAGGCAGTCCATGACGATCAGGAGGCCACATTGCCGAGTGGTCGCGCCTACCAGCTAACAAAGATGACACACAACCAGCGGCGGCGTGTGTTCGCCTTCTTCACAAAACGCCAGGATGAGATTCAGGCCGGTGACTTCTCGTTTCTGGATAGTGCCGACTTCGAGCCTGTGGAGAAGGTCATCATGGAAACTGTGCTGTTTGAAGGCGGTCAGTTGAGCAAGTCGCCTGAGCATTGGGAAGACTACCCAGAGGATTACGTGGCCTTTATTGTGACTATGCTGGGCGCAATATCGTTCCCTTTTTTGAAAGGGAACCTTGGCGGCTAACAGTTCCGACTCCACTGTCTGAACCCAACATCGTTAAGCGTACAAACCTAAGCAACCAGGCAATGATAGAGCACGCTCTGGTGCGACATGGTTACGGTACGCTTGATGAAATAAGACAGATGGACACCCGGGATTTTCTTGACGCGATAGAGTACCAGGAAATCGCATCAGCCATTGAGCAGTACCATGTAAACGAAGCGCAGCGGGCACGGTGACACGGCCCGCTGTCGTGCTATACTTGGCCGAAATGTAATCAGCATGGGCGCACAGCATGGCCGAAGTAACAGAACTCATCACCCGCTTCAGTTTTTCCGGCTCAACCGGGCCATTGGAAGACTACAACGGCAGCCTTGGCAAAAGCATCGGCCTGCTAGCAGGCATGGGCGCGGCGTTAGGTGTTGCTGTTCTTGGTGTTGGCAAGTGGGTGACGGGTATAAGCCAGTCTCTACAGCCGCTTATAGACCTTAACGCACAGACCGGCGTATCTGTCGAGAGGATCCAAGAGCTATCATTCATTGCTGAGCAATCCAGCTCATCAACCGAGGCTCTGTACTCGTCTATCAGCGGGCTTGGCGCAAAGATAGGCGAGGCCGCACAGAAAGGCAGCGAGGATTTTTCACGCCTGGGGGTGAGTGTCAGGAATGCCAACGGGAGCGTTAAAGATACAGATGTTGTTTTGTCCGAGGTGGGCAGTCGCTTTAAGCAGCTTGGTTTGTCAATGAACGAGCAACAGGGCTTTGCCGAAGCGCTCGGCATAGACCCTAGCCTGTTAAGCATGATGAACAAGACCGGCGAAGAGATGGCAACCCTTCGGGGGGAGGCGCAGCGCTTAGGTGTTCTGACCGCTGACCAGGTGAAGAGTGCGCAGGATTATAACAACGCGCTGGGCAAGCTTGGGTTTGGCATGGAATCGGTCAAGCGGTTTATTGCCGTTGGCCTTGCGCCTGAGTTGACGGAGATGGCCAAAGACTTTACCGACCTGCTGGCGGCTAACAAAGACTGGATCATTAACGGTATCAAAGCGACTGTGGGCGTACTGCGGGACATGGTTGACGCCCTCATAAGGGTTGCGCCCTTTATAGCAGCAGTAGGTGCAGCTTTCTTGCTGGCCAAGGTTTATACGCTCGGTTTTGCAGGCTCACTGGCGCTTGTTTTTTCGCCCGCCATTCTAATTGCTGCGGGAATTGCCGCCGTTCTAGTTGTATTAGATGATTTGATTGTGGCTTTTCAGGGCGGCAAGTCAATCATTCGTGATTTCTTTATGGAGTTTCTTGGTTTTGATATAAAGCCAGTTCTTGAGGGCATCGTGAAAGTTTTTAATGATGTGGTTGGTACAATATTTGACGGTGCCAAGATTATATTTGACGCCATTGAGCCAATGGTCCCGCTGTTAGCAGTCATTGGGTCTGCTTTTGTTGTCGCCGCTATTGGCCCCGCGATCTTTGCCGGTTCCATGGCGCTTATAGCGTCACCAGTAACCGCTATAGTCGTTGGCATAGCGGGGATAGTTTGGGCGGTTGGCGATCTATCAAAAGCCCTGAGCGGTGGACAGTCTGTTATCCGTGATTTCTTTTTAGAGTTCTTTGGGTTTGATATAAAGCCCCTCCTAGAGGAAATAGTGGAAGGCTTTAAAGAGGTAGTCGAAACCCTGAAAAACTTTGGCGTCGGGATCTTTGAAAGCTGGACGAGCATATTCTCAGGCATAGGAGATATTTTATCCGGCAACTTTAGCGAAGGGTTTGACAAGATAGGCGAAGGGTTTTCGACTATGGTTGACACATGGGGGGAGCTTTTCAGAAATGTATTCGGCGGGATATTTGATTGGGCTAAAAATGCGGCTTTAGACATACTGCCGGACTGGGCCGTAAATATAATTGGCGGCGCGGGAGATGCGGCCAGTGGTGCCGCGTCAGCTGTTGGAGACCTTGCTAGTGACGCGGGTGGCTTTATTAGTGGCCTCTTTAATGGCGGCGAAAGCGATATGCCAATGGCTCAGCCGTCTCAAGCCATGCAGCCAGGCGGAGGGCGCGGCAATACCGTCGGGCAGTACAGCGCAGTAGAGCAGATCGTAAACATGGAAATCCGCACATCAGATCCAGAAAAAGCAGGCAAGGCGGCGTCTGACGGATTGCAGCGCCACCTTGAGGATGTTCGGAACCAGACTCGCGGCAGGGGGGGTAGTTAATGAGCATTCGGGATTACCTAAGCAGTCAGTTCGGTAGCGATGAGCAAGAGGCCGTGGGCATTGGCGGATTCACCACAGCTGCCAGGGTCAGTGAGCGTGTGAGCCGTAGCGCTTCTGTGCCGACTACCTTTCTTGAAGACGGCAGTCACATCAATGACCACATCATCCGCAACCCACTGACCTTGAGCATTGAGGGCAATGTGTCGGATTCTTTTTTCATGCCCAGCCCCGCTATAGCCGCACTGCAAGCGGCGCAAGCGCAGGCCGGAAGCATTAGCCAGTACGCGCCGGCAAGGACTCAAGCACAGTTGAGCAAGGTATCAGGGCTTGCTAACGACTTCATAAGCGCAGTGGATAAAGTGGATAACTTTCTTGAGAGTAGCAACCGCGTGGCCAGTTACCTGGGGCTGCAAGACGATACGGCGAAAAGTAATATTGAGGATTTCATTGATACGATGGAATCATTGCAGGAAGGCCAGCAGCTCATCAGCATTGATATGCCATTCCGCACATACGACCAGATGTATATCACCTCGCTTGAGATTACGCGAACAAACCAAACCAACTCGCTAGACTTCACGATGGAGCTTCAGCAGTTCCGCTTTGCAGATACCATCTTTGTAGAAATATCGGCGGCATCCAACCCCTCAAGCGCTACCAACGGACAAACGGAAGGGGCCAAAGATAAGGGCGTGCAGGAAGGCGAGGAAGTTACAGAGTCGTTATTAAGCTCAACACTTCAAAGATTCGGGGGCTAAAATGAAACGCCTACAAAACCTGACAGCCGAGCCAATCCAGCGCCACACGATCTTGTTCGAGAAAGACGAGATCACATTCGTGTTGCGATTCTACCCGCGAACGCAGGTATGGTTATTCGATGTGGAGTTTGGCGACAAGCAAGTGTATGGCCTGAAGTTATCCGTAGGCGTGCTGCACATGCTGAGCCAGAACCAGCCGTTTGATTTTATTTGCGTGGACAAGAGCGGCAACGGGATTGATCCATTCACTCGGACAGACTTCAGCGGCGGGCGGTGCGAAATCTATTTGCTCGGGGCTGCGGATATGGTGCAGATTCGGGGCGTGGAGGTGCAGTTTTAGGTGTAGCATCGCGGTGTATCCGGTAACAATTAGCAGCAATAAACAATTAAGCCCCCAAGTGTTGACACAAGGGGGCTTTTGCTTTAATCTGGCTTTGCGTTGTGAGAGGCGCTAACTTAAATCAGATTGAGGTAGGTATTATGCAATTTAAAGTTATGCAAGTCACGCCAAAAATTGCTGCATCTTGGTTAGACAACAATGGAATGAACAGAAAGATAAGCAAGGCTCACACGTCAAAGTTAGCCGACGTTATGAATCGCGGGAAGTGGGTTCTAAACGGGCAGAGCATTAGCTTTGACGAAAACGGGCGGCTACTAGATGGGCAGCACCGATTATCGGCAGTTGTGATGTCTGGCAAAACTGTACAGATGACAATCGCCCTGGGGGTATCAGATCCAGAGGCGTTTAAATCCTATGACGGGGTTGCCCTAAAACGAGGCGCTCACCAGGTTGCTGCAATGATGGGCGTGAGCAACTCTAACCGAGTCGCCGCTATTGCAAGAATCATTATAGCGTGGGAGGAGTCGGCAACAACGGAAGAATTTTCTAGAAATCTAAGGCACGGGGCAACATCATCGGCACCGGACGAGGTGGCCGAAAAAGCCTGCGAAATACAAGACGAAGCTGAAGCAGCCGACAGCATGGCTAATTGCTCAGCAGTGCAGCGTTCAGGATCAAGAGCGACAGTGATCTCTATGATTGTTATCTTTGCGCGGATAGATCCAGTTTCTACCGCATCATTTTGCCATAAGCTAAAAAGCGGATTATTTACTTCAGACAAAGACCCCGTGTTTTTGCTAAGGGATCGGTTGATGTCTTCAGATAAAACACACTCCGGCAAAAATTGGAAAGTGTACATGGTGGCCCTCATAATCAAGGCTTTCAACGCTCACCGCAAAGGTAAGGAGATGGGCGTCTTGAGGTGGCGCACTGAGGGATCATGCCCAGAAGGTTTCCCTAGAATTAACGGGGCGGCAAAACAATGAAAATATCAGACATCACTGTTGGTGAACGAGCCAGAACGTCTGCCGGATGGTTGGACGACTTGCAGCGCAGCATTGAGCAGGTTGGCGTATTGCAGCCGATAGGCGTTACGCCTGAAAACGAGTTGATATTCGGACACCGCCGGGTGATGGCCTGCCAGGCGCTTGGTATGGAAGACATACCGGCGCGTATTCTGGACATCAACCCCGACGACCCGGCTCACGTACTGCGCATGGAGCAAGCCGAGAACAACATCCGTAAGGATTTCACGGCCAGCGAGCGGGTAGAGATTGCACGGCGGATTGAGGTGGCGCTGGCGGGGAGACAGGGCGAGCGTAGCGACCTTTCAACCTGTGCAAACATTTGCACAAGTGACGTGGGGGAAAAGACCCGCGACATAGCCGCCAAGTCAGTAGGCTGGTCAGGGGAAACCTATCGCAAAGCCAAAAAGGTCATTGAATCTGGTGATGAAGAGCTAAAAGAATCGGTCGATAGTGGCGAAATGTCAGTCAATAGGGCTTATAAGCAAGCAACCCAAAAAACTACACCGAAAACTATCACGGTTCGATTGGCTTACTCAATAGCCGAGGATGCGTCCAGCATAATCACGCGCGCCGGTGGTGACTACGCCACCAAGCTGGCACTTGAAATACTTAAACGCGAGGGACACGAGGTACACCATGACCAACACTAGAAAACAAATGCGCGTAACCATTCCCGCCGACCAAGTGGCCGCATTCAAACGGGCCAAAGAACGAGCAGAAAAGGAGGCAATGATCACGCTCACAGATACCCAATACGCCAGCCGACTTATCCAGTGGGCGATTAAAGACTAAACCCCGCATTTCCGCTATACTAGCCCGTAACACTCAGTTGCGGGCTTTTTTATGGCCATCCCAAGATTCAACAGAACCTACACACTAGAAATCGACATAGGCGAACGCACCGAAATCATTCGGCCACCTATGCGCATCAGCTTTGAAGCCGACAAGTCAATCAGTGGCGGGCTGAACAAGTGCCGGATTCAGCTGTACAACATCGAAGAGCGCAAGCGCCTGGCGTTGGCAAAGGATGCTGAGCAGCAGGGCAAGCGCATCCCAATACGTCTGTCGTGTGGCTATCAGGACAGGCAAGAACTGATATTCAAAGGAACGATATTTACCGGCGGCACCGAGCGCCAGGGGGCGGATCTTGTCACTACTATAGAGTCTCAAGATGGCGGATTCGATTTTACCAACAGCTTCACCAGCCGGACGGTTGAAGGTGGCAAGAGGGCTGTTGATTCAGTGCGGCAGGATATGCCCAATACCGACGAGGGCAAGATTACCGAGCGGCCTATACTGACGCGCCCAAAGGTTCTGGTGGGCAACAGTGCACAACTAATAGATGAAATGGTTGGCCCAGGCGAAACCTGGTATATCGAAGACGAGCGACTCTACATCATCAAAGACAACGAGGTAACGAGCCGGTTTATTCCAGTCGTTAGCGCAGCCACCGGACTGATAAGCACACCGACGCGCAGCAGCCAGCAGGTGACGTTCCAGACGCTTATTAACCCAACCGTGAAGATCGGGCGGCGCGTCAAGCTAGAGAGCACAACAGCACCGTATATGGACGGTGTTTATCGCATTGAAACAATCACGTACAGCGGCGATAATTACGGTGACGCCTGGAGCCAAACGTGTACCGGAAGGCTAGGAGCAGGGACGGTAGTGCTATGAACGAAAAACGAGAGCTAGT
>Ga0306865_1000725_pt1 | contig 10730 bp, 12 predicted proteins | sample AntRauTorckE5431_FD_190441 | JGI IMG/M metagenome (GOLD analysis project Ga0306865, IMG submission 190441) | Saline lake microbial communities from Rauer Islands, Antarctica - Metagenome Torckler E5 #431 (v2) (version 2) | ecosystem: Environmental > Aquatic > Non-marine Saline and Alkaline >... | reverse complement strand
AAAGCCCTTGGCGGCCGACCACCAGCAGTGGTCTACTCACTGCAAATCGAAGCAACCCAACCCGATCAGCAGGAGCAAATCAGAGCTTAAAAAGCGCCAGATACTGTCCAAGGAATGGGGAGCACCTTACCCCCGGCAAGAGGGGCAGATAGCGGACATGGCGTATCTGCGGCGAATCCGGCCTGTGTGGTTTCAAACATCGCTATTGTCGATGGTTAACCCCCAAAGCGAGAGGAGAACGACAATGAAACGCTACGTTGGAATTGATGTCGCCCAAGAGCAATGTGCCCTTTGCATTGTGGATGATGCTGGCACGATCCTTTTTGAAGGCTCGTGTGCAACTGATCCTGATGAAATTGTTCGCACCATTGCTGCTGAAGTCGACCATGTGGAAAAGGTCGTGCATGAGTCCGGCCCGCTTTCGATTTGGTTGACGCGGGAATTGATCAAGCGACAGGTACCGGTGGTCTGCATTGATGCCCGTGCTGCTCACAAAGTGCTGTCAGCGCGCATGAATAAGTCTGATAAATCGGATGCCGTCGGACTGGCGCAACTGGCCCGCACGGGTTGGTATGGCACGGTCCATGTTAAGAGTGAGGCAAGCGACTAGTTGCGCCTTATCCTTTCAGCACGAGAGCGATTGATCCGCATACGCATGGACATCGAAGGGCAAGTTAGGGGCCTTTAGAGGTGGCTCCGGAAATCTGAACAGCCGGGATAAGTGGATTTTTTCGCGCAACAGCAGCATGATGCTGCAAGCGAGGAGAAGACCATGGCAAGACGACCAAGCCGGAATCACAGCCCGGCATTCAAGGCGAAAGTGGCAGTAGCCGCGATTAAGGGCGAGAAAACCTTGATCGAACTGGCGCAGGATTTTGACGTTCATCCAAACCAGATCAAGCAGTGGCGCGACCAGTTGCTTGAAGGTGCGACCGAAGTGTTTGGGGAAGCCCCGAAGGCAGCCTTGGAACCGGTAATTGATGTGAAAACGCTGCATGCGAAGATTGGAGAGCTGACGCTGGAGAATGATTTTTTGTCAGGCGCGCTCGGCAAGGCGGGTCTGTTGCCGAGCGCAAGAAAATGATTGATCCCTGTGCGAAGCTGAGCGTCAGTCGACAGGCCCTCGTGCTGGGGATCAGCAGGGGCAGCGTGTACTACAAGCCCCGGCCTGTGTCGGATGCAGACCTGAAACTGATGCACCGGATCGACAAGCTGCATATGGAATTCCCGTTCGCGGGCAGCCGGATGCTGCAGGGACTGTTGGTCCAGGAAGGGTTCAAGGTCGGGCGGTTGCACGTTGCTACGCTGATGAAACGCATGGGAATCGAGGCGCTCTACCGCAAGCCGAACACCTCGAAACCGGCACCGGGGCATAAGATTTATCCCTATCTGCTCCGGAAGCTGCCCATCACCCGGCCCAATCAGGTCTGGGCGATGGACATCACCTATATCCCAATGGCGCGCGGGTTCATCTACCTTGCTGCTGTGCTGGACTGGTTCACACGACGTGTCCTGGCCTGGCGGGTGTCGATCACGCTGGAGGCTGATTTTTGCATAGAAGCTGTGGAAGAGGCGCTGGGGAAACACGGCACGCCCGAGATCTTCAACACCGATCAAGGCAGCCAATTCACTTCGACCGACTTCATCAAGGTGTTGGCCGCCCGTGAAATCAAAATCAGCATGCCTCTCGGTGATGCTTTGCATCACCTGCCGGTAATAGATGGCAAGGGGGCTTGGCGCGACAATGTCTTCATCGAGCGTCTCTGGCGGAGCATCAAATACGAAGAGGTATATTTGCGGGCCTATGCCAGCGTGTCCGAAGCCCGTGCCGGGATTAGCCGGTATCTGGCATTCTACAACACCCGCCGGCCTCATTCATCGCTTGACGGCAGAACTCCCGATCAAGCCTACTTCAACCAGCCGATACCCGAAGCGGTGGCAGCGTAACCGAAGCGAAAAACCACTTAGAAAATGCCCGCAACCTGTTCAAATCAACCGAACCACCTCTTTTTGAAGGCCTATGGGATCCGACTTGGACCCGTCAATGCGGGCTATAGCCGGCAGAGTTTCCGCGATCAGCTTGCGGCGGCTATTAAGGGAGTTCCAAGCTTGGAGATGATCTTCGGCTCATTGATCGCCGTGCATGAAACCGTCTGCCATGAAACCACGGCGATTAACGCAAGAGTGCAGCGCCTTGCCAAGGATACGCCTCTGGCACGGCGTCTCACCAGCATTCCCGGAGTCGGTCCAATTGTCAGCCTCAGCTTCATCGCGACAATCGACGATGTTGCGCGGTTCGGCAAAGCAACGGATGTAGGCGCGTATTTGGGACTGACCCCGAGACGATATCAGTCTGGCGAAACAGATTGGTCGGGACGCATCTCGAAACGCTGTGATGGTGCCATGCGCAAACTGCTTTATGAAGCAGCCAACATCCTGATCCAACGTGTGTCGCGCTTCTCACCGCTCAAGGCGTGGGCCATGCGGCTGGTCGCGCGACGGGGAATGAAAAAAGCCATCGTTGCGACGGCGCGAAAATTGGCTGTCATCATGACCCGCATCTGGCGTGACGGCACGACCTTCGCCTTGACCAAAGAGGAGCTGCCTGCATGAGATAATCCAAAACCGAATACGCCCGTCCGGGTGTAAAGACGTCCCATCGGGACGGTGGCCGGATGACCTCGCCGTCGAATGTCGATGCGCCTGAATACAGGCGACCTCGCAGCGGACCTTTTTGAGGCACCAGTCCCCGACGCTATTATGAGGCGGAACCCCCGACCTCGGAGAGAACCATGAACCCGATGAGACCAAATCACGCTCTTGATTTAACGGCCGCAGATAGAGAACCTTCTTTGATGCCGCGATCCAGACTCGCCTGATCACAAAGTAGCTTTACGGAATGGCACTTCGCCAGACGACTGGATTTGTGGAAAGTCTCATGCGGCTGAGAGGGCTGGGCCGGGCCTGACTTCAGCGCCAACTGGCGACAGCAAAGGACGCTTGCGCTCAACATCCCGTATCACGGCTCAAAATGCCCGCTGCACCTGTTTATCGATAGCACCGGCATCAAAGTCGATGATGAAGGCGAATGGAACGCCCACAAGCATGGCGGCCGCAAACGGCACGTCTGGCGCAAGATCCACACCGGTATCGGCGAGCGAACACTGGAAATCAGAGCCATCGCGATGACGGCAGCGCCACGGGTGATGCACCGATGTTGCCTCATCTGTTCAATCAAATCCAGTGCGAACAGGAGATTGGCAGCGTAATCGCAGATCGCGCATACGATACGCGATGGTGCCACAACGCTATAGCTGACCGCGGTGCGGCCGCGGTCGGCCCACCACGCTGAAAAGCCCAGCCATGAAAGCCAACCACCGCCGAAGCCGCGTTGAGACAAACTCTCTCGGGCATTGGATGCATTGCACGAAACTGCTGGGCCAGAGGCTGATGGCGCGCGACACTAACCGCCATGTTGCCGATGTTCAGGCGCGTGTTCCGATCCTGAACGGCTACACCACCCATGGCATCCCTGTCACGAAAACAGTGGGATAAATCCGTCTGAGGTACGGGCAAAACGGTTCTTCAGCTGATATGCGCAAAAGAGTCTAGTTCAACATACAAACCGATCATCAACGCATTGGCGACTTCGGCCCTTGAAACAGAAAGATCGGAGCCGAACCATTTATACTTCTATCAGCCAATAAAAATTGCTCATCTGCCCGCAAAAAATGAATTCCAAAATTATTATTCCAATTCGGCATTAAACCGAATAGTGGGTCCTGAAACTAGCCACAATCTATTTGCCCAGTTTCACCCAACCCTTAGAGATCTATCAGAGCAATTCTTGTTCCACAAGAACTTTAACCTGCAATAATTTATAGATAAGCTTTTCTAGTTTATATGTTCTAATTACCATTCTTGATCCTCGGTTTCTCTAACTTTAGGCAAGGAAACATCGAAGGAGGGTGTACACGCCCGTTAGTAAGAATTGTATCTAAAGAGTTAAATTTTTAACGTATACATAGTTGATGAAAGTTGAGACTAAATTTATTGTCAATTTAGACATATCTGGGTTAGCTCGAAAGAATTGGTAACGTGAATGATTTTGACACTGAAAAATACTTTGCGCCAAGCTTTGAAAACGAAAGAAAAATAGTATCTTTTGAATTGTGGATAGCTATTGCCTTGATGTTTGGAACGACAGGGTGGTATTTTATAATTAGATTTGTAAAAAATGCTTGGTTCTGATCTTACAGTCTTGAGTGAAGTAATTTTCTCAAGCGATAACAGTGAACTAAAAAAAAGACTCATTGCCGCTGCTCAGCTTAGTACGGAGTTGGAGGATCAGTCGGTAATATTTCTTCACACTGAGAGTGATGAATTTGATCTGTGGACATCCATTCTTAATGCCATAGGGCTTGATGTCCGGATTGGGGTCAGCGGCATAGATATTCAGGATAATATTCTCTTTTTGGTGCACGCGGCTGACTGGAAGAAGGGCCGTTCAAAAACAGCTATCATTCGCGAGTGTTTTCCAAATTCTACATTGTGTATTTTAACCGGTATTTGTCGCGTTAATCACGGATACACAAACGGTTCTTTTCCATTATTCGATGATGCACGATCAGTTCTACAAGCCGCTGGAATTGGATTTTTTTCAGTACAAAGAGAAGATTATGTCACTGTTTAAAAAGAGCTTTTCCGATGCTACCATTCCTAGATCTGGTAGATTTCAGAATACAAGTTTATTGGAAAAAAGCCTATGGAAGCGCTTTGATCTGGAGCAGAAAAAATTGTGTGGGAAAAAGACGTTTGCTTGCCTTGTTGGGTATTTTGAACCCAATTTGTCTACTGTTGAGAAGCTGCTAGGTGATGTTGGAGTTCAGAAAACGGCGCTATTTACAGATATCCCGCAGGTCTATGACAGCATCACTCGGCCATGTAATAACAAGATCCATCAGCACGATTTTTCACATGTGATCATTAATCTGGACAGCTTCCATTGCTTGGAGAGCGGTATTGATATTCTATTAGATTTTAGAAAAGCATTTAAATCAGCGCGGATCATCTTGACCTCTGAACATGCCGTAAAGAATGATTTTGGCGATGAGAAGAGTTCCATTTGTGATGTCACCTTGTCACTACCTCTTAACTCAACCACATTAAATCTCGCGATAAACTTTGGGTAGTACCTACTGATTCCAAATTTACTGTTAACTTATGAAAATGTGAAGTGACCGGAAAAGATAAAAATGTTTATGAAAAATGAGAGAACTGCAGTATTCATTGATGGCAGGAACACATTCTCGGCAGCAAGGTCGCTTTCTTTGCACATCGATTTCGCGGCACTTCGCTCTGAAATTATGAAGGCTTGCAAACTGGTAACAATAAATTATTATATATTCACGCAACCAAACGGGGAAATTGATAGGTCCCGGGGGGTTTATGATTGGTTGGAGTACAATGGCTTCACAGTAATACAAAAAGAATATCGTGACTATACGGACACCCTTGGGCAGACACGAATAAGGGGCAGCTTTGCTGTCGACATCACCCTTGATATTGTGGAGCTGGCTGATCGGATTGATCATATAGTATTGTTCTCAGGAGATGGAGATCTCTCTCCAGTCGTTCAAAGTATGAAACGCAAAGGTATTCGCTTTACGGTCGTATCTACATTGAAGACAAATAGCCCAACGGTATCTGATAATCTGAGGAGAGCGGCCGATAGCTTCATGGATCTCGACGATATGAGAGAATCGATAGAGAAGACGAACGAACAGGCTTAGCAGGCCGCTGAAATAGTCGACGCAGGGGAACGTTGTTCTGCCGATCGGGTGAATGCGCCCTTCGCTGATGAACGAGGGTCCGGGATTTTCGGCCCCATGAAGTCGCTTCTGGCTTCATGTCCCCAGCAATCTGGGTAGTCGGGCCAGGTTATTGGCCGCCATCGTCAGAATGAAGCGGGATCGCACCCGTTCGACGCCCCGATAGACGGTTTGCGCCGTGCAGCCGACTGTCTTGGCCCAGCCGAAGGCCTCCTCGATCCGCTTTCGATGCTTGATCGACAGGGCGTAGCCCTGATGTCGGGTTGTGCGTCCGTCTATCGCTGAATATCGCGATTTCTGCGCGACATGCGGAGTGACGCAGGCCTCCCTGAGGTCAGAGACGAACTCGGCGGCGTCATATCCCTTGTCCGCCCCAAGCGTCAGCTTGCGGGTGGATCCAGGGGAGTGGCGGTGAACCATGTCGAGCGCGGCACGCCGTTCGGCATGACCGTCAGCCTGGGTCAGATCGCCCTGCACGATCAGGCCGCTGCGGTTCTCCATCAGCGCATGGCCCATGAAGCACAGCGCAGCACCGGTGCCGGGCGATTTCTTGTAGAGCCGTGCCTCTGGGTCCGTGGTCGAAGCGTGTGTCACATTTGAACGCTTCTCGCCTTTGAAGTCGACCTCGGCGTTGCGGTTGCGGTGTTTGGAGCGGGGCATCGGTTCGATCTCGGGTTCGGATTGGGTGGGTTGAATGTCAGGGTCGATGGAAGGCGTTGGCGGATCATTCGGCTCCTTTTCATCGGGCGGGGAGCCCTCCGCTTTTGGCTAGAAACTCTTCATCGAGGCCCAAGCCTTGATCAGTGTGCCGTCGACCGAGAAATGCTCATCCGATAGCAGTGGCGCCACCTCGCGGTGCGCGAGGATTGCTGCCATTACCTTACGCGACATGTCGGTCGTCAGCAGCCGGTCCCGGTTCTTGGTGAACACCGTTGCGACCCAAACCGGATCGTCGATGCCAAGGCCGACGAACCATCGAAACATCAGGTTGTATTCCATCTGTTCCATCAACTGGCGCTCGGATCGAACAGAGAACAGGATCTGGATCAGGCTGGCCCGGATCAACCGTTCGGGGGCAATCGAAGGACGGCCAAAATCGGCGTAGAGCGGGGCAAACTCGCCATCAAGGCTGGCGAGGGCGTCATTGACCACCTGCCGGATCTTGCGCAGCGGATGCTTGGCAGGGATGCGCTCCTCAAGATCGACATAGCTAAACAGCGACCCACTCTTCTCATCCGTCCCGCGCATCTTCACCCCCGACATTGCCATACGGAGAGTGAATCATGTTCTCAATTTACTGTCGAGGTGGGACTATTTCAGCAGCCTGTTAAGCAGGAGTAATGTAAACCATTCGATTTGGGCCAATAGCTGATCGCTGAGCAGCCGAAAAAAGGTGAAATTCGCGGTGGTCTAGATAAAGAATTTGTTCTTGTATTTGGTGGAAACGCTTCTCACTGAATATTTCGGCGCCACAAGTCATAGTGAAAAATGGCCCATCAAGAAAATAACTGTAAAGCGTCCCACTTACCATTTTTGAGATAATATTACCTCTTTCGAGACTAATAATACCACATTGTATATTTCGATAACATAACTCTAATTTGAGATTTCAAATATAACTAATGTTATTATTTGGTGCCGTAACTTTCGGCTATAGAAAACTTGGCTAATTATGTTTTCGCGATAAAGGGATTTACATAAATGAAAATCAATCGAAATGAACAGACGCATGGCGCGAGAAAGAAATTTTCGCGAACCAATCAATTAGCCGCGATGTCAACTCTTATACTGGCTATGATGCACGGCCCTGCAAAAGCCGAGGATGGTAACGCGACTGAAATGTGGGGAACTGTTCAAGCAAGTGCTGGTGGTGAATACGGTGGCAGCGAATTAATGCACCAGACTGCTGGTGTGATTGCGGGGCAGGTGAACGCTGCAGAAAAAGGTATACTTTACGCGGGCCCAACACTTACGGTCGTTGGCTCCCAGTCCATCGTGCAAGTTAATGGCAACAACAACGTCGTTTCTGACATAAATCAGGAATCTGTGAACAGCGGGAATGTGGAGCTAAACTCGCAGATCAACTGAGCGCAATATTTCGCAATGCGGGGACTGAGCCATGATCAATAAAAAATTAGAGAGCAGGTAATGAAGAAAATATCAATAAAGGCATTGCACGTCGCAATGCTGATTTCGGGTGCCGTGGTATTGTCTGGATGCGCCGACCCGGTGGTCGTGGATGACCTTGGACGTTCTGACGTAGTGGTAACAAAAGCGGCACCACCATCGGCAGTCGTGCGGTATGCCAAAGCGGACACCGTGCTGACGTGTATTCGCGAAACCGGCCGTTTGCGCAACACTACCTTCTCGGTAGGCAGCTTTGCTGACAGCACAGGCAAGATCAATGCAGTCGCCGTGGGAGCGACAGGGAACTTCTTGCCGCAAGGCGGCAGTGCCGCATTTGTAACTGATGCGCTGCGGCGCGCTGGGGGTCAGGTGGTCTCAACCTACTTTGGGCCGCCACAACGAGAGATAAATGCGGAATATGCAGTCAATGGGATATTCAACAGTCTCGACTTTGGGCGCCCGACAAGCATTGATGCGCGTATCCGAGGGGTCGGTCCCGTGATTGCAACAGGCTGGGCTCAATTAAGCCTTACGATCCAACTGGATCAGGCTGAGACGCGCCTTAATCGCCAAATGTCAATTATCCAGCGCCCAATCCGGTACCAGCAATTCGGCCTAGGTGTCGCGCGAACATTCGGCACGTCGTTGGTAACGGGTGCCGCAGAATTTCAGGCACAGGAGCGTTTGCAGCTAGAGGCACTCAACGGCCCGATCGCGCTTGGCGTCGCAGATGTGATTATGCGTGAATTCCCAGACGTCCGCAAAAAATGTGGTGCACCGGTGAATGCGGTGCTCGACGAAACGGCGGCAGCACAAGGTTAACCACGAAACAACGTAGGGCGATATAAAACTTGGTTGCACATCAACGGTACGCAATTGGCCTATAATCAAACTAAATCCTTTTAATGGAGTGTTCCTATGAAACTTGGAATAAACTACTATTCGACAGTCTCTATCGCCGCGTTATTGGTGGCTACAAGCACCGTACAGGCCCAAGACATTGCTGGATCTGCGACAAATAATGCTCCGGTGACCATTACGGGCTCTTCGGCTGTCACCGGCGTTGCCCAGATTGGCGTTGGCGGTTCGGCGTCGATCAGTGGCGCGGGCGCCAGCGCGGCAGTCAGCGGACTTGGCGCCGGGGCAAACTTCACTTCGATTGGAATCAGGGACGGCGCGGGTGGTGTGACCGCCTCAGTCGGAAACATCGCCCTTGATGCGACCAACAACGCAGATGTCGAGGTGCAGTCGGGTGCGGATATCACCTTCGACGACAATACACCTTACTCGAACCCTCAACCACAAAACCTTTTGAATGGCGCTTCTGCCAACATTTCTTCGCTGGGCGCGTCGGCTTCAGTCGGCTTTACCGGAATTGGTGCAGGGAACTATAGTGTGCAGCCGTTGGCTGCAGATGTAGGCAAGACAATCGAACTGGATGCTACTAATACTGCTGGCGTAACAACAGATGGAACGAGCGTTTCGTCTGTCACCGCTGCGGTGAATAACGGGCCGCTCACACACGGGGCAGGGTCGTCTATTTCGACCGGGGCAACAGGTGCTGCGGCCTCCTTCGGGCTACGCGCCGTGGATGCGACATCTTTCACCGCAACCAATGGTATTGGACCAATCACCGGAGACGCCACAAATTCGGGTGACGTGACCGTTTCGGGGAACACCATCCTTACTGGCACTGTCGGTGAAGGTACCAGCGCCCGCGGAAACGGGTCCTCGGTGTCTTTGGGCAGCACCGGTGCGGTGTCGTCGGTTTCAACGACGGCGATCAACTCGGGTGACTTCCAGGCGACCTTTGGGATCATCGGCCAGACTGCTACCAACACCGCTAATGTAACCAACAACGGGTCCACCGTCACAACTGGCCAGGTACGCGCAGAAGGCGGTAGCGTGTCGGTGTCGTCGGCGGGTGCCGTGACTGCCGTCGGCGAAGCCTTGATCGATAACAACGCCAGCACCTCCAGCACTTTTGGCGCGATCACACAAAATGCGGACAACTCCGGTAGTGTGACTCTGGACGGGTCGAACACCGTCATTGCATCGAACACCAACAACGTCGGCCTCACCGCCGCAGGTAGCTCGGTCGCTGCTTCAGCCACGGGTTCAGCCGCCTCGGTCAGTTCCGCGACGATACGGTCTTTCGCGTCAGACATGGGAGATTTTGGCGCAACTGACCAGACCGTGCAAAACACTGGCGAGGTAACCGCGTCGGACAATAGCATAACAGTCAACCACGGTATCGGCCAATCGGCGGCCAGCGCCTCCATCACGGCGGCTGGGGCCAGTGGATCGGTCTCCTCGCTGGTGCTGAACGGCGTGGGTCCGAGCGTTTCAATGACTGGCGGCGCAACTTTTGCTGCAATCGATCAGGATATCGACAATACGGGCAATGTCCTGAACCAAGGATCGACCCTGACCGTCACGCCAAACGCCAACAGTCCTAAGAACTACGTTGTTTCCGGGGCAGGCGCCTCGGTTGGGATCGCCGCCATCGGCGCCTCGGGTTCGGTCAGCGGGGCAGTGATTGCCACGTGGAGTGCGACGACCGAAGGCGCGACGTTCGCACCTGTCATGACTGACGTGCTGAACAGTGGCAGCGTCACACTGGACGATGCGGTAGCAACGACCACTGACGTAAGCGGTGCTGGCGCATCGGTAAGCCTTGCTGCAATCGGCGCGCAGGCCTCTGCCTCGTCGATTTCGGTTTCTGGTCGTCAGGATATGGCGGATTTTGGAACCGTCGGTCAAACCGTTCTG
>Ga0306865_1000722_pt1 | contig 10783 bp, 12 predicted proteins | sample AntRauTorckE5431_FD_190441 | JGI IMG/M metagenome (GOLD analysis project Ga0306865, IMG submission 190441) | Saline lake microbial communities from Rauer Islands, Antarctica - Metagenome Torckler E5 #431 (v2) (version 2) | ecosystem: Environmental > Aquatic > Non-marine Saline and Alkaline >... | reverse complement strand
ATTTTTCATAATTTTACATTTTAAGAATTAAACAATTGGGCTGATTGAAGACGCACATCTTCATTAGCCCTTTTTAATGTGAATAAAAAGACTTTATATCAAAGCACAGATACATAGCAATAGCAATGTATTGAACCTCAAATAATTTTCCAAACTTTTAACTCGCTCTCTATTTTTAATTTGATAATTGTAGAAACTATCTGGGAATTTCGACCTACATTTTGAGAAAATGTGGGAAATTCGGGTAATGATTATGAAAGGAAAGGATAATATTTTTTGTGATTCACAATCCTTATTAATTGATATTAAACTGAAATTATATCAAACTTTTGTAAAATCCTAATTTTTAATTCAGAAAATTGAATTAAACTATAATTAATTGATAATCAATTAATTATAGTTTTTTATCAAAAATCAAAATCAAAAATTGTGTAGTTATAAATTAGATTTATTTGAAATATTTTTATCCGATTTCAAAGCAAAGGGTTTAATTGAAATTCATGGTAGCAAAATTACGATTAAGAAAACGGAGGAATTGGAAATGATGTTGAATTAGAAAAATAATTTTATCAATGGATAGCAGTCAAGATAAGTTAATTTTATTTCAAGATAAGAACATTCGCCGTACTTGGAACAATGAAGAATGGTGGTTTTCTGTACAAGATGTGATAGAAGCAATAACAGGCACTAATCGAGTTAGAAAATACTGGAATGACTTAAAGAAAAAGGTAAACGAAGAGGGTTTTAATGAACTGTCCGATTTTATCAGACAGTTGAAAATTTAAAACCTTACATAAATATTTTGGCTATTCTTCTAACGTCGTAAATTTATTGCAACACGGCTATTCTTGAGGGTTTCAATTCTAAAATTTAAACCCTCAAAATAAAAGCACAAGATACAAAAATACTCAAAATTTATTAAGACTGCATTGTGTAAAATAACTCACAATATAGGATCTTATAAGTTTTCTCGTTGAAAGTTTAAGATTATTTTTTTTATCAATTCGTTACCTTCTCCCGAATTTAGTATTTGATTTGCACTAACAGTTATATTAATAAAATCTGAAATAATCTCAATTTCAATATTCAATTTAGCAGAAATCAAATTGTCTTTAAAAATTCCTTTGACAATGTTATTTTCAACTTTTATGTCCTTTACGCCTTCCGCTTTTAAAGTCTTGACTACTTTTTCTATTAAAAAGTCTAACTTCTTTTCATTTGATTTATAATATAAAAAATTTTCCATTTTTTATTTTTAGTTGATAATGTTGGGTACGGTTCAAATTGTCGCATTAGTTAAAGAACTATTTTAACTAATGTATTTGAACCGCATCCAACTAATCCTATTTAATACATTCGTTTTTTCTTATGATAGTTTGATTTACCATTGATTTATACCTGAACATGCAGAAGCTACACATGCTCCGACAAGAGCACCATTGCCTCCTCCTATTATACCTCCACCAATAGCACCAACTGCGTCACAACCTGCAACTTTCCACCAATTAATTTTAGCATTTATACCATTACCACCGATATTCTGACCTGCATTTTCTCCATTTTCATCCCATAAATATGCACTATGTTTTAATACAGATAAAAAACTTAGGTAAATACTTTTGTCTCCTTCATTCAGTTCTACTGACTGTCTCCTTTCTTCAACATATTCAGCAACTTCATTATAATCTTTCATTGCTTCTAAACTTTCTATATCCTGCTTCGTTATGTTATACGATTCTATTGAAATTTCATCTTTCAATTCCTCTAACATAACATCAGGCGTGGAATAGTCTTTAAACTTAGTAAAACTTACCGATTTATATTCTTCTTTATTCGTTAAATAATTGGAACTTAACTCAGCTACATTATCTTTAGTTACATCTGAGCCAAAATGTTCTATAAGCTCTTTCATTAGTTGATTGTGTTTTAAGCCAATATCATCAAAGTTTTGAGAAAAAGCTAAAGAGCTAAGTAGTAAAAAGCTAAACAAAAATACATTTTTCATTTTTAAGAATTTTTAATTTTAAGAATTAAACACTGTTTTATTTAAAGTAGGGCAGTATTTTCCTACTGATAAGTAAAAATTAAATAAATCTAAGGTGGAATCCTTCCGAAGATTACAAGAATCTTGTAATTTTTCATAATTTTACATTTTAAGAATTAAACAATTGGGCTGATTGAAGACGCACATCTTCATTAGCCCTTTTTAGTGAATAAAAAGACTTTATATTGAAATACAAAAACATAGCAATAGCAATGTATTGAACCTCAAATAATTTTCCAAACTTTTAACTCGCTCTCTATTTTTAATTTGATAATTGTAGAAACTATCTGGGAATTTCGACCTACATTTTGAGAAAATGTGGGAAATTCGGGTAATGATTATGAAAGGGAAGGATAATATTTTTTGTGATTCACAATCATTTTTAATTGATGGGTGGTGGGTCAAAAGCGTTTAAAGTTGTTCCAAACCTGTCGGGTTTTTAAAACCCGACAGGTTTTTATCCACGCTTTTGACCCATTATCAATTGATAATAAACCAAAACTATATCAAACTTTTGTAAAATCCTAATTTTTAATTCATAAAATTGAATTAAAAATTGAATTAAAAATTGAATTAAAAATTGAATTAAAAATTGAATTAAAAATTGAATTAAAAATTGAATTAAATTATAATCAATTGGTTTTCAAGTATTTGTGTTTTTATTGGCATTAATTAATAAATTTAGTTTCGGTATAATTCTCTTTTTATTTTTTCACGCATTCCTAAAAAAATACTTTATCCGATTTCAAAGCCGAAGGTTTAATTGAAATTCATGGTAGCAAAATTACGATTAAGAAAACCGAAGAATTGGAAATGATGTTGAATTAGAAAAAAGGGTTGAACGTTTTAAAAAACGTTCAACTCTTTTTTTATTTCAAAATGACAACAAATCAATGCAATAATTACTCTATTTTATTATTTTTTATTTTTCTAAAAAGCATAACTAAAACAGCGCTAAATAGAAAAACAAATATTAATGAGCCTACTAATGATGAAATAATTTTCCATCCTTGATTGAACTCTAAGCTCTCAATAAATATTTTTATAGACCATATTAACATTGGAATGATAAAAAATAAAGAAACAGAAGATAATAATAAAAATTTTGACTTATCCATAATAAAATAATTAAAGAGAGACCTATAAAAATAATTATAGGTCTCTGATGAACTTAATTTAATCACAGCCTGCTGCTGCACCTGTCAAACCACCTCCTATTGCGCCAACGATACCTCCTGCAACTGTTCCAATTACAGGTACAGCACTTCCACCTAATGCACCGCCTAGTCCACCTGTGAGAGATCCACCTGCAATAGATGCAGCACATTTACCCCAACTACTCCACCATTCAATAAGGTCACTATTATAGTCGGATGTGAATTTGTTGTAGAATTGTAAGTCATTCATAGTAATTTCCATAATTTCCTTGAACAATCTTGCATATTCTAATGCGTTTTTAGATTCGTCTACTGAAAGATCTTTTTTTGCTCCTTGTTCAAAAGTAGCGAGAACATCAAGGAATTCAATGTAGGTATTGGAGGATTCAATTCCTGTATTCAATTTTGTCAAAAGAATATTCATTTCCTTTGATGCATCCAATAGTTTAGGATTTAAAGTGATTTCAGATAAACTATATATATTTACTTCTTCTTTGATTTCAAAATCTTTTCGAAGTAGATTTACTAATTCGTCTTTAGACTTAACTTTACTATACCTATCTAAATTGTCTGCCACATATTTGTACCCTTTTTCATATTCTAAAGTGAAATCAGAATTTGAATTCAGATTTACGGTATTTGACATAAAAAAAAACATTAATATTAAAGGTAATATTTTCATAATTAATAAATTTTAGCTTTTTTTAAGAATTAACATAAATCACCATCTTATTTAAAGTAGGGCAGTATTTTCCTACTGATAAGTAAAAATTAAATAAATCTAAGGTGGAATCCTTCCGAAGATTACAAGAATCTTGTAATTTTTCATAATTTTACATTTTAAGAATTAAACAATTGGGCTGATTGAAGACGCACATCTTCATTAGCCCTTTTTTAATGTGAATAAAAAGACTTTATATCAAAGCACAGATACATAGCAATAGCAGTGTATTGAACCTCAAATAATTTTCCAAACTTTTAACTCGCTCTCTTTTTAAATTTGATAGTTGTAGAAACTATCGGGGAACTTCGACCTACATTTTGAGAAAATGTGGGAAATTCGGGTAATGATTGTGAAAGGAAAGGATAATATTTTTTGTGATTCACAATCCTTATTAATTGATGTTAAACTAAAATTATATCAAACTTTTGTAAAATCCTAATTTTTAATTCAGAAAATTGAATTAAACTATAATTAATTGATAATCAATTAATTATAGTTTTTTATTAAAAATAAAAATCAAAAATTGTGTAGTTATAAATTAGATTTATTTGAAATATTTTTATCCGATTTCAAAGCAAAGGGTTTGATTGAAATTCATGGAAGTAAAATTACGATTAAGAAAACGGAAGAATTGAAAATGATGTTGAATTAGAAAAGGAAAAGAGTTGAACGTTTTAAAAATGTTCAACTCTTTTTTTATTTCAAAACAACAACAAACTATCGGGAATCGGCATATATATAATTTCAACAGCCTCCATAATACTTTCGCTGTTATAATTTTCACCTTGAACTTTTCTAATTTGTTTTAATGCAATTCGCCCCGTTCCATTTGTTATGAAAGGGTTTTGAATTGTACAACCTTTAGGAGGCTTATAATATAACTCGTCAGCAACAAAAATTTCGTCTTGCATTGTCGAACCAAAACTCATATTTTGATAATCAATTTGGTACATTCTACATTTGTTTTTCAAAATCATGATAGAATCATTTGAGCTTTCAATAGGAAAAAATTTAGCAGATGCCTCAGAAAAATCCCACTCTCCTTTCTTCGAATCATACAATGCACTTCGATTATTCTTAAAATCCATAAATTCATCGCTATAATTTCCATATCTCACCACAAATTCACCTTTTCGATGTATTCGAACTTTATCTTTTCCGATATAATAAATCAATGAATCTGTAGTATTTGGTCTATTATATTTAATAATGCCTTCAAAATTATTAGGCGTTTGGTAAATGTAAATTGATAAAAGTATAGTGATTATTTTGTAAATCATATAGATAAATTTTTGTGATGATTGAAGTTGTGTGAAGATACTTTTTACATAACTCCAATCTAGGCTGTACAAAATAATAAAAAAGTTCCTCAACTTTTTGTTGCATAAAATATTAAAAAAAAATTCACTTTTACTGTTGATATTTCAATTTACAAAAAAGATTATTAAAATCCTAAAATTGGAATCTCAATTTACAAAAAGCGACTACACTACTGCATTATAGACTAAAAGTATTTATGATATAGCAGAATTAGGTAGTATCAAGTTTTCACAATTATAATTCAAAGGATAACAGTTGAACGGAAATTTGATAGTCAAAAAGTTAAGGAACTTATTTAGCTTGATTGTACAGCCTAACTTAGACTTATTAAGATTCATATCTAAATCATTAATAATATCTATCTGAATTTTTTTTACTTCACTCCAAAGAGTATTTGCGTCATCCGCTATTTGAAATTATTGGCGAGTAACGTCATCGAAAACGAACAACGCCTTTTAGAATTGGCTTATAATTCCGTCCGAAAACGAGTTGCAGATGCACTTTTACGCCTACAAGAACGCTACAAAGAAGAAGATAAAAAATTCTTTACGATGGCTGTTCCTCGGGACGATTTGGCGAGTATGGTCGGCACAGCAAAGGAAACCGTCATTCGTACCTTATCCGATTTCAAAGCAAAGGATTTGATTGAAATTCATGGAAGTAAAATTACGATTAAGAAAACAGAGGAATTGGAAAGTATGTTAAAAGCAGGATATAAAAATGTAGTTAAAAATTGTCAAAAAAAAATTAGCGTCACCTCCAAAAATAGGAAGCAACGCTAATTTTTTAACAATGAAATAATTAAACAATTTTTTAAACCCTTTCAATAACCATCGCACTCGCTCCGCCGCCGCCATTACAAATCGCAGCCAAACCATATTTTCCACCTTTTTGATGCAACACATTCACCAAAGTCGTCACGATTCTCGCACCAGACGCACCCAACGGATGACCAACTGCAACCGCACCGCCAAACACATTTACCTTATCTTCTGACAAATTAAATGTTTGATTAAATGCCATTGTAACCACTGCAAATGCCTCATTTATCTCAAAAAAGTCGATATCGTCCATCGTCAAACCTGCACGTTCCAAAGCGATAGGCGCAGCCAAAGTTGGTGCAGTTGTGAACCATTCTGGGGCTTGTGCTGCATCAGCGAAAGAAATGATTTTTGCGATAGGCGTTAGACCCAGTTCTTCCGCTTTTTCCTTGCTTGCCAAAATCAAAGCCGAAGCACCATCGTTAATTGTTGATGCATTTGCCGCCGTAACCGTTCCGTCTTTCGAGAAAGCTGGACGCAAACCTGGGATTTTTTCAAACATTACTTTTTTATATTCCTCATCTTCCGAAACCGTGATTGAGCCTTTTCTTCCCTTCACTTCCACAGGCACTATTTCGTTTGCAAACGAGCCATTTGCCGTAGCTTCTGCCGCTCTTTTATACGATTGAATCGAAAAAGCATCTTGAGCTTCCCGAGAAATATCAAATTTCGTAGCCGTTGCATCGGCACAAACGCCCATTGCACATTGATTATAAACGTCCGTTAAACCGTCTTTTGTCATGCCGTCCACCAAAGTCGTATCGCCAAACTTATTGCCCCAACGAGCTTTTGGCATATAAAACGGAATCGCAGACATATTTTCCATACCGCCTGCAACCACCACATCATTCAAACCCAACATGATAGATTGAGCCGCCAAAGCAATAGATTTCATGCCCGAAGCACAAACTTTATTCACCGTTGTAGCAGGAACATTTTCGCCAATTCCAGCAAAAATCGCCGCCTGACGAGCAGGTGCTTGACCTAAATTCGCAGAAACGACATTGCCCATAAATACCTCTTGCACTTCTTTCGCATCAATTCCGGCTTTCGCCAATGCACCTTTAATCGCCGTTGCTCCTAACTGTGTAGCTGAAACGCTTGATAATGCACCGCCAAAACTTCCTAAAGGGGTACGCACTGCCGATAAAATATAAACTTCTTTCATTTTTGTTAGTATAAATATGTTAGTGATAAATTTTTCATCAAGTTAATTAAAATCCATTTAGCATTATAAACCTTTTTATAAGTCCACAGCTGAAATTAACTTACTTAAATTATTGATAATCAAGGCTTTTGAATGCCAATAATTATAATGTGCTACAAAAGTCAAGGTATTTTATAAAAAAACGAAATTTTGGCTTAAATAGATTATCCCTAATTTAGCTATCAAATAAAACTAAAATTTATAAAACTAAAATTATATAAAATTTTATTCTGTTTTAACTATTAAAATCATCGAAAACAGAAGAAAGTTGTAGGAACTAACAAGGAATATTTTTTTGCAAAATACACCTAAATAAGGCTATTTTTTAATAAAATTTAACATTTCAAAATAAAAAACGCAATGGGAAGATTAAACGATAAAGTTGCAATTATCACAGGAGCAGCGCAAGGAATTGGCAAAACAACGGCTTTAAGATTCGCTCAAGAAGGGGCATTAATTGCAGTTTGGGACATCAACGAACCCGCAGGACAAGCGACCGTAAAAGCATTAAATGATGCTGGTTTCATTGCGAAATTTTATGCCGTCAATACAACTGATTTTGATGCGGTAACCGCTGCTGCTGCAAGTGTTCATAAGGATTTTGGCAAAATTGATATTTTGGTAAATAATGCTGGAATTACGGCAGATGCAAGTTTGAAAAAGATGACGACCGTGCAATTTCAAAAGGTAATCGATGTGAATTTGACGGGTGTTTTTAATTGTACCAAAGCCGTTTCAGAATATATGTCGGTAAATAAATACGGACGGATTTTGAATGCGTCTTCTGTCGTTGGTTGGCAGGGTAATTTTGGTCAAACGAATTATGTCGCAACCAAAGCTGGCGTTATTGGTATGACTAAGGTTTGGGCGAGAGAATTGGGACGAAAAGGTATCACGGTAAATGCCGTTGCACCTGGTTTTATCAATACTGAAATGATTCAAACCGTTCCAAAAGATTATATTGATAAATTGCTTGACGCAACGCCTGCTGGTCGTTTGGGCGAACCTGAAGATATTGCAAATGCTTATATTTATTTAGCTTCCGACGAAGCCTCTTTTGTCAATGGCATTACGCTTGAGGTCGATGGCGGTATTCGGATTTAATGAGGGAATGAGGGAATGAGAGAATGAATGAATGAGGGAATGAGGGAATGAGAGAATGAATGAGAGAATGAATGGGGGAATTTTTTTTAGACTCGAATAGGTAGATTTTTTTTGTTATGTTTGGCTTTATTCAATCAATCAATCAATTATTGAATCATTCATTCATTAAAAAATGAGGGCAAAACTTCAAAAATTTACGGATTTTACGAATACTTTACTTCCGCACGAAGTAAAGTATTTGCTTTCTATTGAGCAGTTTCATGATGATGATAGATTGCAGATTTTGCACCGAATTGCCCATAATATTGAGCAAGGAAATGCTTTTATAGATTATGATACGACGATTAATAAACGGAAATATTCTAATCTTAAAACTTGGGTAATTGAGCGTTTGCAAATGGTTGACGTTGATGTTCAGTTTGAATGGATGACGGAACTGGAGAAAGCAATTATGACAGATTCGATTGTCGCTGATGAAGAAAAAAAGCTCTTGAAAGCGATTCGCCATTATGATAAACCTGTTTTTTATTTCCAAAAATTTTATGAAATCATACAACATTATCGACATTTTTTATTGATTCGAATGCGATACGGTGACCACAAATTAGCCGATGATTTTTTAAAAAAACACCATAAAAACTACGAACATACGAAACGTATCAGCGATAAAATTCATGAGGCGACCTTGGATATTGTCAATCAATATGCGTCTTCTAATACGGAATCAAAACGGTGGGAAAAGTGGCTGGTGAAAACTTTTTATGACGAAACTTTGGACGGACACAATCGCTATTTGGCGTTAGTTCGACTGACTTTCATAGGATTTAATTATCGAAATTTCGATAGTTTGCGGCAGCCTTTTGATGTTTTAGACGATTTTTTTACCAGCGGAAAATATTACTCCAAACGCTTGTTGTTAAATTATTACGGCAATCGTTTGTTATTACACACAAAGTTCAAAGAATTAGAAAAAGCGGTTTATTATGGCTATTTATCGATTCGAGGAAAAAACAACGAATATATTCATTATATCAATAATTTAAGTGCGGTTTTGCAGCGACAAGGTCGGCACAAAGAAGCCTTAGAATTGATGCGTTCGGCTTTCGCCGAAATGAAAGCGACGCAAAATTATCACGATAAAATCGGTTTCGTTGCCTTCTACGGCAAAGCCCTCAATCAGACGGAAGAATACCGAAGTGCGGAGAATTATTGCGAGTCTTTTTTGCGAGTTTATAAGGAACAAATTTTTAATCACCGCTGGCATATTTTCTTTACGATCTATTTGGAAACGCTGTTATACCAAAAGAAATATGATAAAATTCATAAAACCGTACAAAAATATCAACTCTTAGAAAAGGACAGCATTTACCAAAAACGAGCGGTTTATTTGCCCACCATTACGTGGTACGCTTATACCGCAAGTTTCCAAGTTTTGCAGTTTTCAAAACAGGATTTCAAAACCGAAATTTTGAATTATATCGAAGCCGTAAAAATGGATAAATACAAATTCACCCAAGCCGAAATTTTGCTCAAAACGATTCAGCCGCATATTTCGGAAGTGATTCAGTTGGTGCGTCCGAGATTGTATGATTTGGGGATACGGATTTAATAAATGAATGAGAGAATGAATGAATGAGAGAATGAATGAATATTGAGAAACCCGAGTGCCAACTATTCATTCATTCTCTCATTCTCTCATTCATTCATTCAGTCGGTGTCCTTCAAGAGTTATTTTTTCGAGCGGTTGCAACAACCCTTATGATTTCGTCAATTTCTTTTAGCAACCTTTTTAGTTCATTGCTATCACAAAAAATGTTCGCACCTTCAATGATTTCTAACCAGTATTCACTTTCGTCAGCTTCTTCCACGACAATACTCATTTTAGCATGAAATTCCGCTTTAGAACGTCCTCGACAAGCCGCACGATAATTTGCTCCAACAGAAGTTGCTGATTTTATCAATTGAAAAGAAATCGTTCGACAGGCTTGTGTTTTCGGTAATTTATCGCAAAAATGGATAATATCAATTGCGAATTTCTTGGTACGAGCTTTCATTTTTGCAATAAAAGCTGCTTTTTCTTCTTTTGTGTACATAATTAATAAAATTGAATTAGAAATAATAAATTTAAGGAAAAATAATTAGGAAAACAATGAGAGAATGAAACAATGAGAGAATGAATGAATGAGAGAATGAATGAATATTGAAAACCCGAGTACCAACTATTCATTCATTCTTTCATTCTCTCATTCATTCATTATTTTTCTATCAATTTTCCCAGCGGCATTTTTTGGTAATTCCTTCAAAATTTCAACATATTTCGGAATTTTAAACTTCGATAATTTTTGAAAACAAAACAACCTAATTTCTTCTAAATCAATTTTTTGTAAATCATTCAAAACGATAAAC
>Ga0306865_1000713_pt1 | contig 10859 bp, 6 predicted proteins | sample AntRauTorckE5431_FD_190441 | JGI IMG/M metagenome (GOLD analysis project Ga0306865, IMG submission 190441) | Saline lake microbial communities from Rauer Islands, Antarctica - Metagenome Torckler E5 #431 (v2) (version 2) | ecosystem: Environmental > Aquatic > Non-marine Saline and Alkaline >... | reverse complement strand
AAACCAAGTGTGTATGCGAATCACACCAAGTCGGAAAAACCATTTTCCCAGTTGCGTCAATGATTTCGCCAACGGTTTCACTATCAGTTTCTGGGCAATTTTCCATTGTTCCGAAGTCAATAATTCTATCATTTTTTATTAATAAAAAAGCATTATTAATCGTCGGTAATTCTCGCATTGCTTCACCTTTCAGCATTTTCGGATGCGACGCTTCACGGACTTGAACTAAAGTTTTGATATTTTTTATTAGCATAATATATTTTTTTGTAGTGAATAAATAATAAATTAAAAAACCGTTTTTAGAGAAAATGTTTTTAGACTTTGGACAAAATTGAAATAAACATCAGACGCCGCCGAGTTTAAAGCATTCAAAATAAAGCCCGAAACCGCTAATCTCTATCTTTCAAAAACGGCAAACTTTCCCGAATTTTATTCAAATAAATCTTAGAAAGTGTCTGTGTATGAACGGCAGGTTGATGTGTTTTTTCAAAAAGCGTAACGCCCAACATATCTATAATCGCAGAGTGACCGCTATAATATGTCCCAGAAATATCCGTTCCAATTCGGTTGACACCAATCGTATAAGATTGATTTTCAATCGCTCGTGCGGTTAAAAGTGTTTGCCAATGAGCGATTCTTTGGATAGGCCAATTCGCCACATAAAGCAACAAATCATAATCTTCGGTATTCCTTGACCAAATAGGAAAACGCAAATCGTAGCAAATCATCGGGCATATTTTCCAACCTTTTAGCTCGACAATCAAACGATTTTCACCAGCTTTAAAATACTCGTGTTCGCCACTCATAGCGAATAAGTGTCGCTTATCATAAAACTCATAACTGCAATTCGGACGCATCCAAATCAAGCGATTGTAATAGTTTCCCTTATCTTTTATCATCAAACTTCCTGCGATAACGGCATTGTGCTTTTGGGCTTGACGAGCCATCCATTGCATGGTTTTGCCGTCAATTGTTTCTGCCAATACTTCGGATTTCATCGAAAATCCTGTCGTGAACATTTCGGGTAACAAAATCAAATCCGTTGGTTCAGAAATGGTTTGGAGTTGTTTTTCCAAATTCGCCAAATTCGCCGCTATATTTTCCCAAACTAAGTCGGTTTGAATGATGGTAACTTTTAGGTCTTGCATAATTTATGTTTTTTTGATTGACTTCAAAGGTAAAATATTTTTGGAAAAAAAATAGGTGTTTTGATGTTAAGGTGTTTTGGTATTAAGGCAAACGACCGAAAACTAAATCACTTCATTTTGTCGAATTATTGACAACAAAGCGTAAATTCCGACAAATTCTCAATAAAACCCCTTACTTTTCATTCGAGATTGATAAAATCACACCCACAGAAATTTAAAAAACTTCGTATGGAGGTTATTATTCACGATGTTATAAACCGTATCAGTTTTAAAAATCGACACGGTTTAATCGAACAATGAAACCATAAAATATGCACATAGCCATTATTGGAAATGGGATTAGTGGCGTTACTGCTGCCCGATTTATCCGCAAATTAAGCGACCATCGCATCACGATTATTTCGTCCGAATCGGAATATTTTTATTCTCGAACGGCACTCATGTACATTTATATGGGTCACATGCGGCAGCAAGATACGCAACCTTATGAGCCGTATTTTTGGAAAAAGAATCGAATTGATTTGGTGAATGCTCATGTTGAAAAAATTGATACGGAAAATAATCGGTTGATTCTGGATAATAAAACGGATTTGACTTACGACAAACTTATCATTGCGACTGGTTCGGCTTCTAATATGTTTGGGTGGAAAGGGCAGGATTTAGACGGTGTTGGCGGTTTGTATTCGTTGCAAGATTTGGAAAATATTGAAAAATATAGCAAAGATTTAAAACGTGCGGTCATTGTCGGCGGCGGTTTGATTGGGATTGAGCTGGCGGAAATGTTTCATGCTCGAAATATTCCTGTGACGTTTTTGGTGCGTGAAAATAGCTTTTGGGACAACGTGATGCCGCCCGAAGAATCAGCGATGATTAACCGTGAAATTTTGGATAATCATATTGATTTGCGTTTGCAAACGGAACTCAAAGAAATTGTAGATGACGGTAACGGCAAGGCTTGTGCGGTAATTACAAACGAAGGCGAACGCATCGAATGTGGTTTTGTCGGTCTGACGGCTGGCGTACATCCGAATATTAATTTTGTTAAAAATTCCACTATTAAAACTAATCGGGGCATTGTCGTGAATGAATATTTGCAAACAAATATTGAAAATATTTATGCGATTGGCGATTGTGCAGAGGTTGAAAATCCGCACGAAGGTCGTCGTTCGGTGGAGGCGGTTTGGTACACTGGCAAAATGATGGGCGAAACGGTCGCTTATACGGTTTGCAATCAGCCAATAAAATATAAACCTCGACTTTGGTTTAATTCTGCCAAATTTATCGACATCGAATATCAAGTTTACGGAACGGTTCTCGCCCAACCTGCCGAAAATCACGCTTCGCTTTATTGGGAAGGCGAAGATGGTAAAAAGGCGATTCGTATTGTTTATGATAATGAAAAAAGCAACGTTTTAGGTTTTAATTTAATGGGCGTTCGCTATCGTCACGAAGTTTGCGAAAAGTGGATTTTGGAAGAAACGCACATTGAAACGGTATTGCAAAATTTAGGTTTGGCGAATTTTGACCCAGAGTTTTATAAGGAATATGAGGCAGATGTGATTCGGCTTTATAATTTGCAAGAGGGAAAAAATTTGACTTTAAAAAAGAAACGGGGTTTAAATTCGGTTTTGCAGTTCTTAAAACGTACCACCACTCTCCAGAGTGGTGTAGAAAAATAACGAAAGTCAATTTTTTTTAAAAATAATAACCGTTGGAAAATATTTTATACCACTCTGGAGAGTGGTGTAGAAAAATAACGAAAGTCAATTTTTTTTGAAAATAATAATCGTTGGAAAATATTTTATACCACTCTCCAGAGTGGTGTAGAAAAATAACGAAGGTCAATTTTTTTGAAAATAATAATCGTTGGAAAATATTTTACACCACTCTGGAGAGTGGTGGTACTTTTGGGAAAAAAAATATAAAAATGAATAATATAGACAGTAGTTTATCCATAGCGGCGTCCGCATTTACCTTAAATACGATGCAAAAAATCGGTTTAGCCATTGGCGGAATTGGTTTATTAATTTTGTTTGTAGCGTTAGGTTACACGTTTCCGAATCCGACTTTACCGTTAGTTATTTCATTATTAACAATTACGGGGGGAACGGTTTTATATGCTCATGCAACGTATTCACATTTGCCGAAAGGCATCAAAAACAATGGCGTTTGGTTCAAATCTTTGAGTAGCAGAGGAGCATTGGCTTGGGTTTCGGGCATTGTGCTTACCGGATTTTATATAATTTTATATTGGTTTCCACAATACTTAGGATTGGCGGCAGCCGAAGGAGCAACGAATACTGGTTTGGTCGCTTTATTTGACCCTTTGAGCCAAGTGTTGGCGGGGAAAGTAGCGAGTCAATGGTTCGTTTATGGCACATTATATACGGTTGCGATTCTGGCGTTGGGTTTTAAATTTATTTTAAAATATCGTAATAATAAATACCAACAATTGCGGACGATTTCGGTGATGTTTTTCCAATTAGGATTTGCGTTTATGTTGCCTGCGATTATGGAATCGTTGAATCAGCCGTACTATAATTTTGCATTTATGTGGCCTTTGAATTATTACTTTTTCGATGAATGGCATTTGCAAGGTTTGATTAGTAGTGGTGCTTTCGGCTTATTTATGTTGCTATTTGGAATTGCGATGTTTTTATTTATTTCCCCGATTTTGACCTATTTTTATGGCAAACGTTGGTACTGTTCATGGGTTTGCGGTTGTGGAGGATTGGCGGAAACTGCTGGCGACCCGTTCCGTCATTTATCGGATACTTCGATGAAAGCGTGGAAAATCGAACGCTGGATGGTTCATGCGGTTTTAGTGTTTTCGATGGTCATGACAAGTGCCGTTTTGTTCAGTACGTTACACGATAGCGGCAAAGGTTTTTGGGTTTCTAAACCGCTGTTTGTCGGTATTTTGGTTACCATTATTGGCGGTTTTGCTGCGATTTTATATTTTAAACCAAAATATTTCAAGCAATTAGATAAAAAAATCCTGCCTTACGTTTACGGAATCGGTGGATTTTTGGCAGTTTTTACGGTCATCATGTTGGTTTCAGGACAGTATAATTTGTTCTTCGTGGATAGCTATGTTTTGCGTTCAAACTACGGATTTCTAATCGGTTCAGTGTTTTCGGGCGTTGTTGGTGTTGGATTTTATCCAATCATGGGCAGCCGAGTTTGGTGTCGTTTTGGTTGTCCGATGGCAGCCGTTCTTGGTTTACAACAAAAATTCTTCTCTCGCTTCCGCATCACGACAAATAGCGGTCAGTGTATTTCTTGCGGCAATTGCTCAACGTATTGCGAAATGGGCATCGACGTTCGTGCATACGCTCAAAAAGGACAAGATATTGTTCGAGCTTCTTGTGTTGGTTGTGGGATTTGTGCAGCCGTTTGTCCTCGTGGCGTTTTGCGTTTGGAAAATGGCAGTATGGATATTGATGTGCGTGCGGAAGAAGTTCGAGCATTGCATATTTCTACGAAAGATGGAATTAAATTTGAAATGTAGGTTTTTTGGGATTTAGGCGTCGGACGCTTTGAATAATATTAGACAGGCAGGTTTATCGAATCGGGAGATTTGGTAAACCTGTTTTTTTGCACCCAAACACTTTTTTACTTATCTTCGCTATCATCAAAAAACTATAACTTATGCAAGAAGTCATTGTTAAGTCGGATTATGAATTAGAGAGAGGAAAGCCTATGCCAAGCAAAAATCATGGATTTATTCAAGGAAAGTTAACTTTTTTATTAATGCTACATTTTTCGGAAAAATACGAAATCGCATCAGAAATTAATGTGCTGATTAATGGGCGAGTAAAAGTGCCTGACCTTGCGATATTTGATAATGTTAATTATACGCCTGGTTATGATGAAATTAATGTTGAAGAAATTCCTGTTGGTGTGATTGAGATTCTTTCTCCAAAACAAAGTATGACGGATTTAATCGCAAAACCTTACGAGTACTTTGGTGCGGGTGCAAAATCCGGCTACCCGTTTAATGTTGGACAAAACGGTGTCGGTACGCTGCACCTTAATAAAACTACTTCTAACTTATTTGCTACAAACCCCCGAGGTTTAGGGACAGGCAGTGTCGGTGCGCTGCACCTTTTCGTTCAAATTTCAAGGTGCAGCACACTGACACTGCCTGTCCCAGTTTACCCCGAAATCTCGGGGAAACCTCGGGGGTTTGTAATTAAGTTTTTGTAACGTGTCCAACTTTACGTGGGTAGCCCAAAATCCTATTGGTTAGTACTGCCAGAAGTAAGAACGATTTTTGTTTATCATGCAGCAAATGAGTATGAGGTTTACGCAAAAACAGGTATTTTGAAAGATATTCAGTTGGATATTGAGTTAGATATCGCTCAAATTTTTGCAGAGCGAAAACGAAAATAAGGATTTATATTTTTTATTAAAAAAAAACCAAATTTTCGGGATAAATAGGTTTATCCAGAAAATTCGGTTTTTTAAATTCCCAATCCCCTACAAATACTCAATTTCCATATCACCATTCAAATTATACGTTCCTCTCGAAACCCGTTTGAACAATTTTCGATTATAGCGGTCGTCTCGGGCAATTTCATTTTTTGCCAAAATCGAGTTGACATATTGGCGTTTTCTGCGATATTCAGGCAAAATAGATTCTGGCATTTCTTCGATAAATTCCATAAATTCATCCATCGTCAAACCTTGCATTGCGGGCGGGTCGTTTTTATCAATCAAATCATCTCGCACCGCCAAAAGATAGTGCAATAAGAAAAATTCCATTGTTCTTTCGTTGATTTTCACGACTCGTTCCGTCGATTTGCAACGGACAAACGGCATTTTTAAAAGCGGATAATATTTTATCAAATTTCTGGAAGATAATTTTTCCCTATCGTAGCTTCTAATCGCAATTTGTAGCGGAATTAAACCTTCATAATTTTGAATCGTTGTCTTCGCTTTTCGCTCCAAAAAGTAGTCAATTACATTGCTACCGTTTGTCATCAAACCAAGCATTAGACCTGTTTCCAGTTCTTTGGTCGTTTGAATATTGATGTTATATTTTTCAATAGATTTCTCCAAACCTTTGGTACGATTGTTCCGACAAAGTCGCTCAAAATCCTTTAAATCGCTCCGCAATTTTCGGCGATAATCAATCGCAGGCAGGTAATTAATATCCGCCAATTGATTCAAAAGTGCGACATCAAAACGAGCTTCGATGTACGACATCAATCGTTTTCGAGCAACATTATTATTTGCTTTTGTGTCCAGCGCTTGTTCCGTGATAATTTCCAATTCTTCGGGGCTGATATAATCAATCCCTTTTAATCGGTCTCGAATCTGTTGAGCTTGCTCCTGTTTTCCTTGCTGTTCGAGGCGGTCAGCTTCTTCCAGCCATTCCGTATTATCGGATTGTTGCTTATCTAAATTAACTTTCGTAACCGTTTTTTTGATGTCCAACAATTCTAAAATCGGCTGTTTTCGGTTACTTTCAATGACGTAAATATTTTTCACGGCACGGGTAAACGCCACATAAAGCGAATTGACATAAAATTTATACGCCTCTAATTCCTTATTCGATTTATCTTTTGCGCGATTAAACGAAAAGGCTTCGTCCGTCAAATCTTCGGGCGTTACGCCATTCGTGATTTCCCGAAATTCCTTGTCGTAATTAGAAATGAAATTGACCAAAATAATATTTTCATATTCCAAACCTTTTGCCTCTTGAATCGAGAAAACCAGCGGCGTTTTGAAGTATTTTCGTACCTTGCCTTTGTCGTCATTATTCATGACCAAAATGGCGAATTTGGCGGAATTTTCTGTTTTAGAGTTTAATTCTTTTTTGATTTTATCGGAATCTTCAAAGAAGTTTATTTCTCCTTTATTCTCCGAAACCGTATCAATCAAATACGTACTTTCCTTATCAATTGACCCAAAACGAGCATTTTTTATTTTTAATAACGTATTGGAAAGTTCCGTAATTTGGTGTGAATTACGATAATTTGTTTTCAAAATCCGAATCAAACTACCTTTAAAATCCGTGAGGTAAAACATGGATTTTAGCTTCGACCACGAGAAAAAATTGGGATGAACAATTTGGTTAGAATCGCCACTTAATAAGAAATTAGTCGGTGATTTCAACGATTTTAAAATCAACATCAACTGTATATTCGTCAAATCCTGCACCTCATCGACGACCAAAAAGTCATAATCTGCACTCGCTTTTTCTAAATAATTGAAGGCGACAATATTGCTATCATAAAACCGCCCTTCCTCCAAAAACTTCACATATTTTTCAAAAACATCATAAACAATTACCCTTTCTTTTGCTAAAAAAATGGATTGCTTAATGCCCAAACCTAAATAATCTTCCCGACTCAAATACGGTTTTTCCGTCACCGAACCAGTCAAAACACCTTTAAATTCCTCAAATAATTTATAATCTTCCTTGATTTTCGTGGCATTTCGGTAGCGACTGTACCAACGTTCGAAATCCTTAAACGTAATTTCCCTGCCTTTCGGCAAATGAATCATTTCGATGTATTCTTTGAAAGAAAGAAAATCAATTTCCTGTTTTGAATTATCATAATTATTGGCATAATAAATCGTTTGAGCATTTTCGACTAAATAGGGCGACAACGAAACATAGGCAACTTTACCCGAAAAATGTTTCATTTTTTCTAACGTCAAAGCCGTCTTTCCACTTCCTGCCGAGCCAATAATAATCAGCGGGGCAGCCATTCCATAAATATCGGTTTGTTCTTCGTCAAGCGAAATAAACTTATCCAATAAATGAAATTCCGTACGATTAGGATTGATATAAACCAATGGTTTTTTGTCCGTTTCCGCTACTTTTTCAACCGTTGCAACGGTCGTGAAATTATTTTCTTTCACTTCCGCACCTCGCAAAAATCGGGATTTATCGTAAGCGTGATTATGAATTACTTCCAAAAGCAAAACGTAAGTTTCGGCTTGATAGGTCGCAAATTTGAACAACAAACGGTTCGTATCATCTAATTTTGCTCGATAATAATCCGAGTTCACCATCTTTTTAACGTCCGCAGATTTGAAATCTCCCTTTGCTAAAAATCCCTCAACTTTCTTAAATTGCTTTTTGAGTTTGCCAAGGTTTAAGTCGCTATAATGTAGTATTTTCATATTCAATAAGGTATATTTTAGAATTCAAAAGTACGACATTTTATATTTTTTCAGAACTTAATTGGCAGAATAATTATAGGCGTCGGAGGCTTTGGGAATATATCAAAACGAATTTATCAAATTTGGATATTTGGATATTTGGTAAGCCTATTTTTTTAAATCCAGAAAAACTTTATTTTGGTGTCAGTTACCTAACATTCAAAAGTCACCCTCACCGCTTTTATTTATCATTCAACCATTATTTCTATGAAATTCAAGATTTACCGTAGATTTTTATTGCTTTTATTAATTACGACGATTTATTTTTCAGCTGCTGCACAACAATATATTTTCAAATTTGTAAAAGTCATACGTGAAAATAATTATACTCCTGATATTAAGAAACAGGATTTAATAAATTGATATTTTTAAAGTAATAATGCACTGACACCCACCTGCTGTACAAACGGACAGGTTCACCCTGTTTTTAATTTTAGTTTGTCATTTTAATTTTGATTAATTCCTTACCTTTATTAAAAATATAAATCCTCACTTTTCAATTATAGAATATGTCAAAAATCGCACTCGAACGCATCGCTAAAGAAAAAATAGAAAAAAATGGAAGGTTGAATTTATTTAATTTAAAGTTAACTGAAATTCCAAAAGAGATTTTAGAATTAGAACATTTAACCTCGTTAGACTTTCGTCTCAATCAGATTTCGGATATTAGCTTTTTAGAAAAACTGACCAATTTAACCTCGTTAGACCTTCGTTTCAATCAGATTTCGGATATTAGCTTTTTAGAAAAACTGACCAATTTAACCTCGTTACACCTGAGTTTCAATCAGATTTCGGATATTAGCTTTTTAGAAAAACTGACGAATTTAACCTCGTTAGACCTGAGTAACAATCAGGTTTCGGATTATAGCTTTTTAGAAAAACTGACAAATTTAACCTCGTTAGACCTGAGTAACAATCAGGTTTCGGATTATAGCTTTTTAGAAAAACTGACGAATTTAACCTTGTTAAACCTAAGTTTCAATCAGATTGTAGATTACAGCTTTTTAGAAAAACTGACGAATCTAACCTCATTAGACCTTAATTCCAATCAAATTTCGGATATTAGCTTTTTAGAAAAACTGACAAATTTAACCGGGTTACACCTTAGTGCCAATCAGATTTCAGATATTAGCTTTTTAGAAAAACTGACAAATTTAACCTCGTTAAACCTTCTTGCCAATCAGATTTCGGATATTAGCTTTTTAGAAAAACTGATAAATTTAACCTCATTAAATCTTCTTGCCAATCAGATTTCGAATATTAGCTTTTTAGAGAAATTGATAAATTTAACCTCATTAAATCTTAACTCCAATCAGATTTCAGATATTAGCTTTTTAAATAATTTAGCTCAAAAAAATAATTTTAACCAATTAGATATTTCTAATAATAAAATTATCGATTTAACGCCATTGTTACCATTAATAAAGAAAGGTATTCCTATAAAATGGTCAATATGGGAAGATGGCATTTGTGTAGAAGATAATCCTTTAGAAAATCCACCAATAGAAATCGTAAAACAGGGTAATGTAGCCATCCTGAAATACTTCGAGGCATTAGAAGCACAAGAAACCATCGAACTCTACGAAGCTAAAATGCTCATCATCGGCGGAGGCAGCGTTGGAAAAACGTCTTTATTAAGAAAATTCATCAGCAAAGAAAATAAACTGCCCGAAGAAGAAGAAACGACAAAAGGCATTGACATTCAAGAATATCATTTTCAAACGGCAGCAAATAAAGATTTTAGAATAAATATGTGGGATTTTGGTGGACAAGAAATCTATCATTCGACGCATCAGTTTTTTTTGACGAAGCGGTCGTTGTATGTTTTGGTCGATGATACTCGAAAAGATGATAAAACGATACATGATGCGACGTTTAATTATTGGCTGCAAACGGTAGAATTATTCGGTGGCGGCAGTCCGATTGTCATTGTGCAGAATGAAAAAGGCGATAGAAGTAAGGTGCTGGATTTGAAAAGTATTCAGTCGAAATTTTCTAATGTCAAAGGGACGTATGCGACTAATTTACTCACTTGTCGCAACTTAGCGGAAACCAAAACGGCTTTGCAATTCTTTATTCAGCAGTTGCCACATATTGGTGCAAAACTACCAAAATCGTGGGTCGATATTCGGAATGAAGTCGAGGATTTGAAACGTCCACGAGGTCCCGGGGCAGATACTGGAACGTATTATATTAGTAGAGAAAAGTATTTTGATATTTGTAAAAAACATGAAGTCGATGAAGACACGGCTTTGATTTTGAGTCAATATTTCCATGATTTAGGCGTGTTTTTGCATTTTCAAGATGATGATATTTTGTGTCGAACCGTGATTTTGCAAAACGAATGGGCGACTGATGCGGTATATAAAGTGTTGGATTGCGAAAACGTAAAAGGTAATCGAGGGCGATTTACAAGGGCGGATTTGGAAACGATTTGGGGCGATGAAGCGGACAAGGCAAGGTATCGCAATATGCACCCAGAATTGTTGGCATTGATGAAGGAATTTAAGTTGTGTTATCAGATAACAAACC
>Ga0306865_1000709_pt1 | contig 10879 bp, 10 predicted proteins | sample AntRauTorckE5431_FD_190441 | JGI IMG/M metagenome (GOLD analysis project Ga0306865, IMG submission 190441) | Saline lake microbial communities from Rauer Islands, Antarctica - Metagenome Torckler E5 #431 (v2) (version 2) | ecosystem: Environmental > Aquatic > Non-marine Saline and Alkaline >... | reverse complement strand
GCCAGCGACCGCAGCGACGGTTTCAACAAACAGCGCTATAGCGAGTGGCTCACCCAAATTCGGGACGTGTGCACCGAGCGCGGCGTTGTGCTGATTTTTGACGAAGTCTTTACCGGCTTCCGGCTGGCCTATCGCGGTGCCCAGGAATTCTACGGCGTGCAGGCGGACCTGGTGACTTACGGCAAAACCCTGGGCGGCGGCCTGCCGGTTGGTGTGCTGGCCGGAACTCAGAAGCTGATGCAGCGCTTCAAAGACAACCAGCCGGTCAACGTCTCCTTTGCCCGCGGCACGTTCAACTCCCACCCCTATGTGATGGGTGCGATGAATGTGTTCCTGAACCGTATCGGGCAGTCCGATATCCAGCAGCAATACCTGGAGTCCGAAAGCCTGTGGAACACCCGGGTGGCGCAATTCAATCAGCGGCTGGAAAGCGAGGGTCTGCCTCTGCAAATCAACAACATTCATTCCATTCTGTCGGTGCTCTATACCCTGCCCGGCCGCTACAACTGGATGTTCCAGTTCTACCTCCGGCAGGCTGGCCTTGAGCTGAGCTGGACCGGCACGGGCCGGCTGATCATGACTTACCGCTTTACCGATGACGACTTCAACCAGGTGATTGAGCGGTTTGTCAGCGCCGCTCATCAAATGCAGGCAGACGGCTGGTGGTGGCAAAGCCCTGAGCTGACCAATAAGGCGATCAAACGACAGTTTCTGGTGGACATGCTGACCGCCCGATTCCCGTTTCTTGCCGGCAGGCTGTCTGGCCCGCTGACGAACCAAAAACGATACTCGTGAAAGGTGGGTTGAGTATGACGATGTGCCGCTTGACTCACGCACTTGGAAAACCGCTTGGCGATGCAAACTGTGTATAATCTTTAAGTCGTCCGCAGTACGATGAACCCAAGCGGTATTGAACCGCTCGGTTTCGACGCAGCTTAACCAGAGCAGGCAGGGCGACGGTTTAGTCGCTGCTGCTTCGTCACAACACTCGAGGAATGCAATTATGTCTATTCGTATCGACGATGTAGCTCCAGATTTCACTGTGGATTCCACAGACGGCAAGATCACATTTCACCAGTGGGTGGGTGATAGCTATGCCATCCTGTTCTCACATCCAAAGGATTTCACACCGGTATGCACCACCGAATTTGGTGCGGTTGCTCAGCTTGTCCCTGAATTCGCCAAACGCAACACCAAGGTAATGGGCGTATCGGTAGACAACGTTGCAGAGCACGTGAAATGGAAGCGCGATATCGAAGCATTTTCCGGTGCTGCTGCCGATTTCCCGATTATTGATGACGCGTCTTTGCTGGTATCCAAACTTTACGACATGCTGCCGGCCGGTGCCTATCTGCCCGAGAATCGTACGCCTGCCAACAGTGCTACCGTACGGACGGTATTCATTATTGGTCCGGACAAAAAAGTTCGCCTGACCATGTCGTACCCGATGTCTGTCGGTCGCAACTTTGCGGAAATCATGCGCGCCCTGGACGCCGTCCAGATCACAGACGGTGCCGGTATCGCAACGCCTGCTGACTGGGTTCCCGGTCAGGACGTGATTGTAGGGCTGGCTCTGAACGATGAGCTGGCAAAGGAGAAGTTCGGCGAGCTCAACATTAAATTGCCTTACCTGCGCTTTGCAAAAGCGCCGCAGAAGTAAGCAATTCGGCTAGAGATTTATTGCAATAGGCAGCGGCAGCAGGTGGTTCGTGATGATTAATACCAAAATACACAAGTCCGTCTATGCGTTGGCTGAAAAGCTGATGAAGGCTGCCGATCAAGACGATAGAAAGGCCTTCAATTCGCTCTACTCAGAGTTGAAGGCGGTCTGCACCGATAACGAAAACACCGACAAAGATCACCCAGAGCAATGGGAAACACTGGCCGACTTTGAAGAAGAAGTGGAAGACGCTCTGACCGGCTATGAAAAAGCTCTGGGGAAAGCCGTCGCTATGGATTTGAAGGACCATATGTCATCCATCGCATTTTCCATGGCGACAATGCAGATCGAATTAGGCCAGACTGACGCAGCCATCAGAAATCTTGAAAATGCAAAAATCAGCGCGGACAGGATTGACGATAAAGAATTGAAAAAAGAAATAGATGAGCTGCTTGAAAAGCTACTAGCAGACTCATGAGAAAGCCCAGTGCTTTGGGCTAGGAATTGAAAATCCATACGAAACTATTGGCCGCGCACGTTGTCGAATTGGCAGTTGTTTGGTCGGAACAAGTGTCTATCATGCGGCACACACAAGACCTCTCTTTGACCCTGAACTGACTGGCCAACGAGACGGTCTACAATTTCTTTCAACACTAATCGGTAGCGGATAAAAATGAACAGAACAAGCATTGGCCGCTGGTATATCGGGTACGGACTTTTTTTGATCGTGTGTGGTCTGGTTGGATTTGCGTCCAATCCGGCGGCGGCCAAGACGGCGTTAATGTCGGGTGCTACCTTTGGGATACTGAGTGCAGCGTGGGGACTCTGGCTGCTGAAGGGCGGTCGTTGGCCGGCATTGATAGCCGCCGGATTGACTACGCTGTTGCTCTGCGCAACATTTGGCTGGCGTTCGACTATAAGCTGGCAGGCTTATGCCGACGGCGAGCCTAAACTTTTTGCCGCCAGCCTGATTACCGTGATGCTGATTGGCTCGGCCGCCTCGATCATTCAACTCCTGCGTTCGAGTAAAGCAGTGCTCCAGACGCCCTGATCGGGCAGCGCTAATTGCCCCCAATCCTTATAAGAACAATAACCACATTTTTTCAAACTGGGCGACGTTCCATTTGCAGCGTCGCTCGGACCACCACGCAAATCCGACCCGTTGCTATCAGTCTTTACGCCACTCCAACAATCTGCTGACGCTGCCGAACGATTGCCTCGGCATGTTCGTTCTCGCCTACATTCCGCCGCTGTGGTTTGCGGTAATGAACCCGAGACGGGTCGAGCATACGGGCGGCGACAGTGCAAAAATCAACTGCCATAAACCGGCAAAAGGGAAAATGATTAAACGATGCTTTTTGCAGTGAGAATCTTGCGTCAAGGGGTTTGAAAAACGAGTGCTGACGCCCCTATTCTTCGCGCTGAAGCGATTTTTAGAGGCATCTTTCTTTTGTCTTCTAAATAATTTTTTTTACTGTCCTGCCGCTTTTGACTACTTTTAAAGCTGAGTCCCCATTGTTCGGGCTTTTTTTCCGCATTTGATATTTAGGCTTCATACCATTAACCTATATTCATTGAACGCTTGTTCAACTTTTGGGTACCCGTTCAAATCGAGCGCTATTGACCTTCGATCCGCTTAGGCGGCGAAGAGCTATGAGCAGCGCTAACGCTGTGACCGACAATCCATAAAAAGAGAACGACTCATGAAAAAGCTTGTTTTGGCCTTTGCTGGCCTTGCCATCAGTGGCGCTGCGGCTGCGGCTCCAAATACCGAATGTCAAACCGTCCGTTTTGCCGATGTTGGCTGGACCGACATCACTGCCACCACCGCGCTGGCCTCCAAAGTACTGGAAGGCATGGGCTACGAGTCAAAAGCGAAAGTGCTGTCGGTACCCGTGGCTTACCGGTCGCTCCAGAACAAAGACATTGACGTGTTTCTGGGCAACTGGATGCCCACCATGGAAGCCGACGTGCGTCCCTACCTGGAAAGCGGTGATGTTGAAACCGTTATCACTAACCTGGAAGGCGCCAAATACACTTTGGCGGTACCGCAGTACGTTTACGATGCCGGTGTCACCCGTTTTGCCGATATTGCCAAGCACGCCGACCAATTCGAAAGCCGCATCTATGGCATTGAGCCCGGCAACGATGGCAACCGCCTGATTCAGGACATGGTCGGCCAGGATGCGTTCGGTCTTGGTGAGTTCCGGCTCGTGGAGTCCAGCGAAGCTGGCATGCTGTCCCAGGTGGGCCGTGCCGTTCGTCGTGATGAATGGGTGGTCTTCCTGGGGTGGGAACCGCATCCCATGAACGCCAATCATGATATGGCCTACCTCAGCGGTGGTGACGACTTCTTTGGCCCCAACTACGGCGGCGCAACCGTTCACACCAACGTCCGTAAGAATTACCTGAACGAGTGCCCGAACGTGGGCAAACTGCTGACGAATATGACGTTTTCACTGTCCATGGAAAACGAAGTAATGGGCGCCATTCTGAACGACGGCGAAGAGCCACAGGATGCTGCTCACACCTGGCTTGCTAATAATCCGGCGGTATTGGATGTCTGGCTCGAAGGTGTCACAACCTTGAACGGCGATGCAGCGCTGCCTGCCGTTAAGGCATCCCTGAAGTAGTGCTGAAGAGAACACTGAAGAGAGCACTGGAAACAGTACTGAAAAAGGCACTGATGAAGATTTTGTAGAGAATGTTTAAAAGAGCACTTTGGCGGCGCTCTGAACTGACCGGTTCAGAGCGCCCGATTGTGTCACGACCACCTCCCATTTCCGGTGTCGGCCAAGGCTTGCACCCAACAAGACTGAACGCCATGAGCTGGATAACTGAACACCAACTGCCTTTTGGCGATTTCGTCGAAGGCATTGTTGATTTTCTGGTCGTCAATTTCAGCGGCTTTTTTGACGCCGTTTCCGATACCCTGAGTAGCATGATCCATGGCCTGACAGGTGCCCTGTTATGGGTACCGCCTGGCGCTCTGGTATTGCTTTTGACGGCAGCGGCGCATCTTCGTCATCGCCGTTGGGGATTGACCGCTTTTACCGCCTTCAGCTTTTTGCTGATTTGGAATATTGGTTACTGGGAAGACACCATGGCGACGCTGTCGCTGGTGTTGTACGCCACCCTATTGTGTGTGGTGATCGGTATTCCTTTGGGCATTTATGCGGCTCATAGCCGTTGGCTGTACAAATTCCTGCAGCCGGTGCTGGATCTGATGCAGACCATTCCACCTTTTGTTTACCTGATCCCAACGCTGACCTTGTTCGGTCTGGGGGTGGTTCCCGGCGTGATTTCAACCGTGATCTTTGCCATCGCCGCTCCGGTGCGGCTGACGCACCTGGGCATCTCCCAGGTGCCAAAAGAATTGGTTGAAGCGGGCAAGGCCTTCGGCTGCACCAACCGGCAACTGTTGTTCAAGGTTGAGCTGCCCGCTGCCATGAGCTCCATCGGCGCCGGTATTACCCAGTGCATCATGCTGTCGCTCTCAATGGTTGTTATTGCGGCTTTGGTAGGCGCCGATGGTTTGGGTGTTCCAGTGGTTCGGGCTTTGAATACGGTCGATATCGGCAAAGGCTTTGAAGCCGGCCTGGCGATTGTATTGCTGGCCATCTGGATGGATCGATTCTTCCGCCAAAGTGATGCTAAGGAGACGTCATCATGATCGAATTTGAGAATGTAAACGTCGTCTTCGGCAAGAATCCCAAACGCGCACTGCCGTTGATTGAACAGGGCCTGGATCGGGCCGAAATCCGTGACCAAACCGGATTAGTGGTCGGTGTGCAAAACGCCAGCCTGAGCGTCAAGAAAGGTGAGATTTGCGTGCTGATGGGGCTGTCTGGTTCTGGTAAATCCAGTTTGTTGCGCTGTGTCAACGGTTTGAACGATGTCACCAGTGGCGCAATACGCATTAAGCACAGTGGCGAGATGGTGGATTTCACCCAGGCCAGCGATAAAGTTCAGCGTGACATTCGCACTCGGCGTATCTCCATGGTGTTTCAGAATTTTGCCCTGATGCCCTGGCTGACGGTGGAGAACAACGTCGCTTTTGGCCTGGAGCTGCAGGGTCTGGGCAAGACCGAGCGCCGCAAGAAGGTTGCGCGTCAATTGGAGTTGGTTGGTCTCTCCGGTTGGGCCAAATCCAAACCGGCCGAGCTGTCCGGCGGTATGCTGCAGCGGGTGGGGCTGGCCCGGGCATTGGCAACAGAATCGGAAATTCTGCTGATGGATGAGCCATTTTCCGCCCTTGACCCGCTGATTCGTAACCAGCTGCAAGATGAACTGCTGACCTTGCAGGAAGAGCTGCAGAAAACAATTGTGTTCGTTAGTCATGATTTGGATGAAGCACTAAAACTGGGTTCGCACATTGCGATCATGAAGGACGGCCAGATCGTCCAACATGGCAAGCCGGAAGCCATCGTGCTGCAACCTGCGAACGATTACGTCAAAAGCTTTGTTGCCAGCACCAATCCGCTCAATGTTCTGGCCGCACGTTCCCTGGCGTTGCCTATTGGGCAGATACAGGAAGACGCCAGCGGTAATCGTTGCATCAATAAACGCTACGGCATCTGGCTGCACACACCGGATATCGCGGAAAAAGCGGTGGTCACCAGCGGCAACCAAACCTTCCAGACCCAGCGTTGGCAAGAAGGTCAGGCTATCGAAAGCCTGGCCCAGCAGCCCACCCGCATCGCGCCAGACACCCCCTTGCGGGACGCCGTGGAAATTCGATACTTCACCGGTCATAGCCTGCTGGTGGAAGAGAACGGTCAGATCACCGGCGCCATCGGCGACCGGGAGCTATACCACGCGATGCTGGGCAAACATTTAGACGACAGCTAGGGCAAAAACACCGACGACTCAATTGAGCGACCACCACAACAACTCAGTGACGCGGGTTGTCACCGTCAGAGGACGACTTGGTATCGGAGGCCCCGAAAAAGCCCTGACTCAAATTCAGGGTTGGTGCTGAGCATAAGCGCATACTGGCTGCATTATGACTTCAAGGAATCAGTGATCACTATGCCTAGCTGCTACAGTTGTCGAAAAGTATTTGAGCCTTCAGAGCTGAGAATTTCGTATTCGAAAAACTATTGTGAGGGTTGCGGGGTTGGTCTGTTCGGTGCGGATTATGTCGGTTTCTCCAAAAAGCCCGACCCGACGGCTCAAAAAAAAATAGCCGTCTATTTAAAAGTAATTTTTGTGTGGAGCACGGGGTTTTGCTTACTGTTTTTTCTTTTTTTCAGCACCTCCGCGCAGAGTAACCCACAAGACAGCAAACGCGGTGAAGCGCAAGTTAAGGAGCTGTTTATGGTTACGGACTCCACCGGCTTGCAATGAAAGAACAGGCTTATTGTCGTTGATAACGTTCAGAGCAACGGCAGTGTTTTGGCCCTTTTTGAAAAAAATGCATCTGAAATCAACGATTGATTACCTTGCGAATATGCGGCGGGTATTGGTGTAAACTGTTTGTGGTATGTTCATTCAATGATTGAGAGAGAATAATGATGACAATAGCCATTCGAGCATCCGATACGCCCTTCGCAGTGAACGTGGAATCTGGCAAAAATTACTTTTGGTGTGCCTGTGGTAAAAGTGCAAAACAGCCTTTTTGCGACGGTTCTCATGGTGGCTCAGGTTTTCGGCCCGTGAAATACGCCGCATCAGAAACGAAAAAGGTATTTTTTTGTGGCTGCAAATCAACAGCATCACAGCCCACGTGTGATGGCAGCCACAAGCGGATATAACACGCACGTCAAATTCATTTGCGACACTCGCCGGAGCACATAGCTCCGGCCTTGCGCCCGCAGGCACAGGCTCGTTGTCAGAGCAACAGACAGGCTGACGTGGTTGCAACGAGCGGCCAGACAGAGCGTTTCTTATGCGTGTAGTCATTCTGACGACCCTCGCCATGATTGCCTTTGCGAGCAATTCTGTGCTGGCCCGGATGGCACTGAAACACACGGACATTGATGCAGCGAGCTTTACGGCGATTCGTTTGATTTCGGGTGCGCTTGTACTGTTACTGGTTGTGCGGGTCAGCAACCGGCCCAGCGGCGGTCGCGGAAGCTGGTGGTCTGCTGCGGCCTTGTTCGCCTACGCGGCGGGTTTTTCATTCGCCTATGTCAATTTGCCCACAGCGACGGGCGCACTGCTGTTGTTCGGCGCGGTTCAAGTCACTATGATTGTGTACGGTTTTTGGGCCGGAGAACGCCTGCTCAAGCGGCAATTAGCTGGCCTCGCACTCGCTTTCGGTGGGCTACTGCTGTTGTTTCTGCCTGGTGTATCAACCGCGCCGCCTATGGCCAGCTCTCTGTTGATGCTGGGAGCCGGGGTGTGCTGGGGTGTTTATTCTCTGCGCGGGAGAAGCGCAGGCGACCCCGTTCACACAAGCGCCGGTAATTTCACACGCGCCGTCGCCTTTACCGTCGTTTTAAGCTTTTTCATGCTGAGCCGGCTGTCTTTGGATGTTACCGGCATCTGGTACGCAGTTATCTCAGGTGCGCTCACGTCCGGGCTGGGGTATGTTGCGTGGTACATGGCAATGCCCATGCTGAAAGCCACGAACGCAGCTGTCATACAGCTCAGTGTTCCGGTGATTGCAGCCGCAGGCGGCGTTGTTTTTCTGGACGAATCTATAACCTTGCGATTGGCGCTGGCTTCCGCCGCCATTCTCGGAGGAATCGCGCTGGTCATTGTTCAAAAAAAACCGGCTCACGCTACCCAAAGAAACATTGGAAAACACTTTAGTGTTAAACAACAGAAATGACTTTAATGGCCAATAAAGAATTTATTTATCAGCGCATTCGTGTTTATGTTGGAAAAGACTTTGACCCATCTGTTGATGGCGAAGTGGAAAGTGTTTTACGTTCTAAATTCAACATTCACTTACCCCAAAGAACGTCTCTGAACGATTCCCTGGCATCGACAAAAAGCGATCATGAAGTTGTTGGCCTCATTTTGCAGTATCGTACCGCCAGCTAGCGGCTGTGCGCCCTGCAGCTAAATACGTGAGCGACGTTTCACGCGCCTAGCAATCCGAAAACTCCGCCCTGCGCGTATCTGCTTTTTGTCGATACCAAAACAGGGCACCCCACCGGTGGGTACCCTGCCTTGAAGGAGGTCCTTTTTTGAAGCGTTTTGCGCTCACGTTATTGCTGCTTAATGGCTTGTTGCTGGCGTTACTGTTGCCACGCTACCCATGGATTCCCTGGGTCGCCGCTGAGGCGCTCATCGTGTGTGCGGTGTTTAGCCTATTATCACCCTCTTTATTCACCCGGGTGCTGGCCGGCGTAGTGGGTACGCTGTACGCCGTGTTGGCGTTTTTTACGCTGAGCGATTTGCTGGTTCGCCAAAGTCTCGGGCGGGGACTCAATCTTTATCTGGAACTGGGGGTGGTCGGCTCGGTGGTCGATCTGATGCTCAGTAACCTCGGCACTGGTCTTTCATGGCTGATACTGCTGGCTTTGCTGCTGGCATTTTGCGGCTTGGCATTGTGGGTAAGCACACTGCTAAACCGCCTTGCCGGAAGCCTGCACGCCGATTTTGGTAAAGCGGCTGTCGCCGCCGGTTTGCTGGTGGTGGCGGTGTCATTTGCGCCCCAGTCGGTAGTAAGCCTCAGCGCTGCGCAGCTAACAACCCATCAGATACGGCTGGCTGTCGACACCCGTCGGTCAACGGCAGAGTTCGGCCAGAGTTTGGCGAACGATCCGGCGGCCGGAAAGCCTGTGGCACTGCCCGACCTGGCCAACACCGATGTAATTTTCGGGTTTATTGAATCTTACGGCATCTCCAGCCTCGCAGACGACCGCTTCAAGCACCTTATTGGCCCCCGTCTCGACGCAATGGAAGCCGCCGTTAGCGCAGCAGGGTTGCACATGGTGTCTGGCCGCTTGCGGTCGCCGGTGCAAGGCGGGCAATCCTGGCTGGCGCACGCCACGATGTTAAGCGGTCAGTGGATTGATACCCAGCTGGACTACGAGATTTTGCTCGCCAGCGATTACCCGACACTGATAGACGATATGGCGGTAACCGGCCACGATACCGTCGCAGTAATGCCGGCGATTACCCAAGACTGGCCAGAAGGGCGGGCATTTGGTTACAACCGTATTTACGAATCCACCACCATGGATTACCAGGGGCCTCCGTTTAACTGGGTCACCATGCCGGATCAATACACTTGGTCCTGGTTTCAGCGCAGCGTTCGTGAACAAACGGTTGGGCCAATATTTGCAGAAGTGGCCCTGATCAGCAGCCATGCGCCCTGGGTGCCTATTTTGCCGGTGCTGGACGATTGGGACAGTGTTGGCAACGGTACAACCTTCAATCAGTGGCAAGGCGCCGGCGAACCACCTGCCAGCCTGTGGCGGGAGCCTGAGCGAGTTCGTGAACACTACGCCCTTGCTATCGATTACGCGCTGAACGTGGCAACAGGCTACGCAACGCGCCATGTCGATGAGGATACCCTTCTGGTGCTGTTAGGCGATCATCAGCCGGCACCGCTGGTGACCGGCGAAGGCGCCAGCCGGGACGTTATTGTGCACGTAATCAGCGGCAATCCGGAATTACTTGCGCCGTTCTTGGCGAGCGGAAGCGGCGGCGGTGGTTTGCCCGGTTTTCAGCCGGGCGCAAAACCAGACTTGAATCAGGAAGGCCCCAGCATGGCTGACTTCCGCCCTTTCATGCTCGGGGAGTTCCGTTGAAGGCCTTTGAGCACCGAAGTGGCTTCTGAGCACCAAAGTGTCCTCTGTGAAGGGTGTCGAATAACCGTAAAAGAACGCCGATTTCTGGCTGTCATATCTTTTTAACCCTAGCGGGTTATCCTCAACGTTCGTTCCAACGCCTGGCAAACCCTGAGACCGGCCTGGACCCAACCCCTTTTGGGAGCGCTGGATGCGGATAACCTTTTTAGGAACGGGCGCTGCCGGTGGTGTGCCACTTTACGGTTGTTGTTGCGCCGCCTGTTCCATCGCCAAAACGAACGCGGCTTTTGCGCGCGAGCCCTGCTCTGCTCTGGTCGAATCCGGAACCACCCGCATCCTGATTGACGGCGGCCTGATGGACCTGCACAAACGCTTCGCGCCCGGCGAGTTGGACGCCATTGTGCTGACGCATTTTCACCCTGATCATGTTCAGGGTCTGTTTCACCTGCGCTGGGGCAAGGGGCCGAGTATCCCCGTGTTCATGCCGCCTGACCCTGACGGCTGCGCC
>Ga0306865_1000695_pt1 | contig 11076 bp, 6 predicted proteins | sample AntRauTorckE5431_FD_190441 | JGI IMG/M metagenome (GOLD analysis project Ga0306865, IMG submission 190441) | Saline lake microbial communities from Rauer Islands, Antarctica - Metagenome Torckler E5 #431 (v2) (version 2) | ecosystem: Environmental > Aquatic > Non-marine Saline and Alkaline >... | reverse complement strand
GATTCTATGTATGAAAGTGTTAGTTTAGATGAAAAGAAAACAACGTCCTAAATAGATATATACCCTATAACGAAGATTTGAATAGGGTTTATACGGATGTTGTGCATAATGCAAAATGACATTAACGCTAATTGAAAAACAACTGAATTAAAAAGCTAAATATCGAAAAAGCAATAAGAAATGTTCCGACTTTAAAGCAAATTATTCTGATTTACACAACATAGATAATGATAAACAGAATAGAAAACTGGAGCGAATTATTAACTAACAGATTAAAATATAGTGACTAAAAAGAAAAGTAAATGGGATTCAATTGCTGACCTGATATGGGAAACACCAACAAGAATAGAAGGTATTTTTATTGCAATCCCTTACCTGATTTTGAATTCGATTGGAACATTTTTTAAAGTTAGCTTTTTATCATTAGTCTCAATTTTATCTCTAAATAAATGGAAGAAATTAAGCGAACTATGGAATAAGGAATACTTAAAACAAAATCTTGTAGAACCGTGGAATTGCGTTTTGGCACTTGTTATAATTATAATTATGGCAATTATATTCTAAAAAAACACTATGCACAACACCGTGTATAATTCATTGCTAGCAAGGGCTGACCAAAGGTTTGGTTGTATTTGTAATCAACGCTAGTTTAGCCGTTTAGATTTACTATTATTTAAATTCAGGCTTCCAGCCAAAATTGGTTTATAAGGTTAAAACAGCTAAACTAGCTTTTGTTTAATCGAATAATATAGCTTATTTTAACGCAACGAAATCATACACAACACGTTGTAGCCAATGCTGAAAAACAAAAATAATTAATAAATAAATAAACATGGAGAATTACACAACTTTCAAGATTAATGATGTTGAGAAGACTTTTTCAACAGTAAACGGACCTGAATTTAAATTTGGTAAAAACGAAGTTCTTTCAAATGAATTCAATGACATAGCTTTCAATCAACCATGGTATGATGACGGTTTTACCGAAGTTGGTTTTCTAACAAAAGAAGAGTTTGAATCTCTTAGAAACGGATTAATTGCTAGTATAGGAAAAATTATTAATGAAGTATGTTCGGTAGAAACAAAAGGATTTAATTTAGAAAATTATCATAAGTACATAAAAACAGACGCTGACCACTATAAAGTTGTCTCCAAAACAAGAGACTTATTCTCAAGCGATTTTAATTTTCCTATTGAACAAATTCTACCTCGATTGGGTGAACTTCTAAATTTTAAGTTGACAGATTTAGATCCTAAAAAAAATAAAAAAGTCCATATTATAGTGCGCATCAACAGACCTTCATCAAATGACTATAATCCACCACATAAAGACATTTATGAAGGTGTAGATAATGATGGTTATGTGCCAAAATTTATTAATTTTTGGATACCAATAGCAGGTGTTACTGAAAATTCTAATTTACCAATAGCGCCTAAAAGCCACCTTATAAATGAAAATATTATTCACAGAACATTTGAAGGCGGAAAAATTGAAGGCAATAAATATAGGGTAAGAATGATAAAATCATGGAATGGTGAGAGTTCTCTTAAAAGATCAGAAGTGAAATATGGTGAAGTTTTAATTTTCTCTTCTCATTTAATACATGGACTAGCTGTCAATGAAGAAACAGATAAAACTAGAGTAGCACTTGAATTTAGACTTTTTAAATCATAGATGAAATGAAAAAAAAAACCTGGTATGGAATAGAAAAAAAAACAAATCCTTACGGTTTTGGCTGTTGGCAAATTGCGGGTGAGCATTATCATCAAAAAATACCTCACGGTTGGGGAAGTATAACCAACCTTGAAGCGACAGACATATTGTGTAAAGCTATTGAAAATGATATAGATTTTTTTGATACTGCTCAAGGATATAATGATGGAAAAAGTGAAAGACTTTTAGGTAAAGCCATTGAAGTAACAAAAAAACCAGTTGTTGTATGCACAAAAATAGCATTAACAAATGAAGAAATCATAAATGGCAAAATTAGTTCTGAATTTAAAAAACGAGTAGAGAAAAGTTTAAATAATCTAAAACTTCCGATTATAGATATTTTACTAATCCACAACCCACCAGACAACATTATCTGGAAAGATTTTAATTACGAAATACTAGAAAATCTAGTTCAGGAAAAGATTATTGGTACTTATGGTGTCAGTAGCAAAGGGCTAGAAGGAGCTAAAAATGTAATTGAAAGTGAAGTGGGGACAGTATTAGAGTGGGTTTTCAATATTTTTGAAAGAAGACCTATTAAAGAGCTTTTTCCAGCTATGAAACAGAAAAAAATCAATTTTATAGCTCGAAGTACTCTCTCAAGGGGTTTAATAAATCCAAAGTACATAAAGAAAAATCCATTTTTTAATAATGATGATTTCCGCTCGACTCTTTCAAAAGATTGGATTGATTGGACAATAAATTCTCTAAGAGAATTTTATAGGAATGGAGTCAAAGAGTCTAAAATTTTAAGTAGCGCATTAGAGTTTTGTTTACAACATGAACAGGTCAACTCCGTTGTTCTTGGTATCAAATCAAAGAAACAACTTGAAGATTATTTAAATATAAGTAATGCAAATAAAAAATATTTTGATTTCAAGTTATTAAATAATTTACCAGAGTTTTATCCTAAATGGGGGTGAAAGCACTGGCTACAACATCGGCTATAAGCAATTGGGGTTTAGGTGTTTAACCTAAAGTAATAATATAAATCAAAGGTCGGTGCTAAACCGAAAAGTTAGAGCAATAAATCCCCTACTGCTCATAGCCACACCGTTGTGCGTAATTCGAGAAAAAACCGAAATAATATGAAAAAACCGAGTTTAATTTTAACGATTTTTATTTTAATAATCTCATTTTTAGGATGTAAAGAAGATAAAAAAGAAGCTAAAACAGAAAATCCTGTTAAAGCGGAATTGACTATTGAAACAGCCGATTTTGAAATAGCAAAAACCGAAGACCAAAGCCGAAAAGCACTCGGAAAAAAACCGTTATCTCAATATACGACATCGGAACTTGAGCGACTGCCGACTAATAAAAAAATTCTTTACAGAGTTATTCTTTCAAAAGATATTAAAGAAAATCAAGTTAAACCAACTGTAGAAAAAATAGTTAACGAATTGACCTCTGATGATATAGACATTGACGAGATAATTTTATGGTTTTATAGTAGTAAAGAAGTTTTGGACAAGCCTTACGATATTGGAACTGCGATTTGGGCACCAAATGGAAAATTAGGGAATATAGATGCAAATATTGCAAAAAATAATAATCGAGAGAACTATAAAATTGAATATAGAATTAAAGAAAATCTTGAACAATATCTTGAACAAAACTCAAAATCCGAAGTCAAATTTGGCTTTACAGAAAACGAGAGAAAACAGATTTTTAAGGATATTGTAAATGCAGAAGATACAGCCAATGAATACGAACGAATTGAACAAGATAAAGTGCTTGATGGAATTTTAGAAAAATATGGAAAACTTGACGATAACAGCCGAGAAAAACTAAAAAAAGAATATGACAAAATAAGTGAAAAAGCTGAAAAAATAATAACCGAAGGTAAAGCAAAAGTTTTTAAAAAATATAAAATCACAGAAGAACAAGCAAAGAAAATAAGTACTGAAGCTCTGACTGAAAATTGGCCATTTGAATAAAGAACTACGCACAACAAAGGCTATAAACAATAGCTTAGGCTTGTGCTTGAAACGAAAGTTTGAGTTTTATTTGCTAAGTTTGTAACTGAATCGAAAATGAATGGCTTATTTACACGCTACTGTATATAGCCACGTCCGTTGTGCATAATGCGAAAATCGTGCTAAAATTGAACATTTGAACTAAAAAAGCCAACCGCACAAACAGCACATTCATTTTTTTTTGCCAACGCTAAATGCCAACGCTGAAAAAAAATAAAAGAGCTGTTTTTTGCCAACGCTCGAAACGAAGAAAGAAACATAACTAAAAAAGGAGTTGAAATGATTTGAAAAATTTTATCTTGAGGCTCAAATTAAAAACATTAAAATTCAATAATTGCCAACCATAAAATGAGTAAGATAAATTCACTTATAGAGGACTTCTCAACAACCAACCTCATTGCTTTTTTAAGAGCATCTATTCCTTCATACAAACCTGATGATGATGATTTAGACCATTTATTCCAAGAAGATGTTTACGACAAATATGAATCAATTATCAAAATTGGAGAAGCTGAAATTGATAAAGATGAATTAATTGTTATTGCTTCTAAAACAAATGAACCGCTAACTGAACGGACTGGAAAGAAAAACCAATACGAAATCGCTAAAACCATTCTAAAACACGAAGTGAAAGACGCATCACTTTTTGTCTTTTATGATGAAGAAGGCAATTTTAGATTCAGTTTTGTTAAGGCAAATTATTTAGGAACAAAAAGAGACTTTACAGACTTTAAACGGTACACCTATTTTGTAACAACAAGCCAAACCAACAAAACATTTATTCAGCAAATTGGCGGTTGTAATTTCAATTCACTAGATGAAATTATTCAAGCCTTTAGTGTTGAGCCATTAAACAAACAATTCTATCAAGATATTGCTAAATCTTTCTATGGCTTAATTGGTGGTAAAGTGAAAATTGGCAGTAAAAATGAAGAGTTTGACACCTCTTTAAAATTACCATCAACACCTGTAGAAACAAACAGAAAGATATATCAAGAATTTGCAGTACGTTTAATTGGTAGAACTATTTTCTGTTGGTTTTTAAAAAGTAAAAAATCTGAAAATAGTATACCATTAGTACCAGAAAGTTGGTTGTCTTCAAAAACTGTAGTTGAAACCAACAACGAGCAACACAACTACTATCATTCGATTTTAGAAAAACTTTTCTTTTTGGTATTAAATAAGAAACAAGAAGATAGAAAAGACTACGAATTACCAAAAGACCAAGAATTAATTCCATTTTTAAATGGTGGCTTATTTGAGGCGCAAACAGATGACTTTTTTCCAACCAATAGCAATGGAATTCACCAAATAGCCTACAATTTAGAGATACCCAACCGATGGTTTGTAGAACTTTTTGAAGTGCTTGAACAATACAATTTTACCATTGATGAAAATAGTAATTACGATGCAGAAGTGAGCATAGACCCAGAAATGCTCGGAACCATATTTGAAAATCTTTTAGCAGAGATTGACCCAGATACCGAAAAAAGTGCTAGAAAAGCCACAGGTAGTTTTTACACACCAAGAGAGATTGTAGATTATATGGTCGAGCAGTCTTTGGTACAATATTTAAAGACCAAAATCAAAACTGAAAATGAGGAACAACTTTTAGAACTCTTTAAAGAAGGAGGCGAAAATAAATTTAAGCCAACAGAAACGAAAAATATACTAGAAGCCTTAAGCGATGTAAAAATTTTAGACCCAGCTTGCGGTTCTGGTGCTTTTCCTATGGGAGCATTGCACAAAATTATTAATGCCTTACAAAAGCTAGACCCAGACGCATCTTGGTGGAAAGAAAAACAAATAGAAAACGTACCCAATGCACTCGCTAAACAAATGCTTAAAGAAAAGTTGGATGGCGAAAGTGCAGACTATGTAAGAAAGCTTGGTGTAATACAAAACTCAATTTATGGAGTTGATATACAACCCATAGCATCTGAAATTTCTAAACTACGTAGTTTTTTATCTTTGGTTATCGATGAAACTATTATTGATGATGCTAAAAACAGAGGTATACAAGCATTACCCAACCTCGAATTTAAATTTGTAACTGCAAATACACTTATTGGTTTAGAAGAAAAACAACAATCACAAGGTGCTTTTGATTTTGGGCAAACCGATGAACTTCAAGACCAACTTAAAACTATACGAAACCACTATCTGCAAGCCTATGGAGAAGCCAAAGTAAAGTTAAAAAAAGACTTTGACACAGTTCAAACCAAAATTCTAAAACAAGAAATTTCTGGTGGTGGGCAAAACAAACGAGCCTTACAGCTTGCGTCTTGGAAACCATTTAGTAACGAAAGTAATACTTGGTTTGACCCTTATTGGATGTATGGAGTAGAAAAATTTGATATTGTTATAGGCAATCCGCCTTACAGTGTTTTTCAAGGAAAAAGTAAAAAAGACTTAATCCCACTAATGAAAAACAAGATTTATGATAAAGCTAAAGGAGGTAAAATAAATGCTTATGAATTGTTTTTATGTAGAACTCCTTCACTTTTAAAACAAGACGGAGTTAATTGTCAGATTTTTCAAAATTCATTTCTGGCTGATAATGCAGCAGCAGGAGTACGAAAATATTATTTATCAGAACAACAAGTAGTATCGATAGATTCTTTCCCTGAAAGAGATGACCCAAAGAAAAGAGTTTTTGAAAAAGTAAAAATGAGTGTATGCATCTTACTTAACAAAAATATTCTTACTAACGACTACTACTTTGACGTTAATTTTTGGAATGATAAAATAAAATCAAGTGGGAAACACATTACCTATAACAATAAGGAAATAATAAAGTTTAATGACCAAGCTTTAATTTATAATCTTAACGATGATGAGAAGGTAATTTTTGAAAAATATTTCATTGATAACAAAACAAAATATTCTGAATTTTATAAATGTTTAGAAGGCGAATTAAATATGACCTTTCACAAAGATTACTTAATAGATGATAAAACTTCCCCATTAGTAGTTAAAGGAGCACAAGTTCAACGTTACTTGATAACTAATAATCCGAGCCAAGGAGAGGTTGAGTATGTTGATAAAAATAGATACCTTAAAGATTACAGTAGGAGTAAAAAGTCAAAACATTATAAAAATATGAGAATCGCAATGCAAGGAATAACAGGTGCAAATGATAAAATTAGAATAGTTTCAACTATTATTGACAAAAACATTTTTCTTGCAAATTCGTGTAATTATATCATCGCTATATCAAAAGATGTTAAATATTCTATTTACTTTTTACTCGGAATATTTAATTCAAAATTTACGAATTGGATTTTCAGAAGAAGTAGTACAAATAGCAATGTAAATTGTTATGAGGTCAATAATTTAAAATTACCAAATCTCGATGAATATACTTTTCAGAAAATAGAAAAATTGGCCTCATTATGCGTTTCTGAAAAAGATTCAAAAGTGTATGAGAATAAAATTGATATACTTGTTTATAAACTATACAAATTAGACTTTTCAAGTATTATGATTATCGACCCACAGTTCCCACTAACCCAAAAAGAATACGACAATTACAATATAGATTAATGAGCAATAACTTTATAACCAATAGTGCAGAAAATGCAACGCTAAAAAAGCGTTTAGAAAAACTGATTTTAGCAAGTCAAGAATTAAAATTCTTGGTAGGCTTTTTCTACTTTTCTGGTTGGCAAGAAATCTACAAGAAACTGCAAGAAAACCCAGAGGTAACACTTAAAATTTTAGTCGGCTTACAAGTAGATAAATATTTAAGTACCATTGTTGAAGTTGGTTTGCAAGACGACAGCTTAAGTCAAGAAGAACACTTTACGCAGTTTATCAAATCTTTGGGTTTTGCCATTAACAATGCCGAAATGGATAACGAAGCCTTTTATAATCAGATAGAATTCTTCATTCAATTATTAGATGAAGGTAGATTAATTATTCGTAAAACCTTAAACCCTAATCACGCAAAAGTCTATTTGTTTAGTTACAACAATACTTTAGCAGACACATTAGATAGCAAAGGTCAATTTATAACTGGAAGTAGTAATTTAACAAAAGCAGGTTTACGAAGTCAAGAAGAATTTAATGTAGAGATTAAAGACTATGGTTTTGAAACTGGCGAAGCCTATTTTGATGAGCTTTGGGAAACCGCAGTTCCAATAACAGAAGCAGAAAATGGCACCAAAATTATTATTGATTTTTTGCAACATAAAAGTCAAGCTTCACTCATCACACCTTATGAGGCTTATGCTCTTATTTTAAAAACATATTTAGAACTACAAGAAGCAAAAAAAATAAGTGATGCCATAACAAGATTGTTAGATGAAAATGGCTTTGAGAAATATCAATATCAATTAGACGCAGTAAATCAAGCACTGAATGTCATAGAAACCTATAACGGAGTTATTATTGCAGATGTAGTTGGTTTAGGAAAATCTGTTATTGCATCATTGATAGCTAACCAAATGGGCAAAAGAGGATTAATTCTTTGTCCACCAGGATTAATAGGTAGCAAAAAAGAAAACTCTGGTTGGTGGGAATATTGGAATAAATTTAAACTCTATAATTGGGATATTGAAAGTTCGGGAAATCTAGAGGCGGTTGCAGAAAGTATTCAGAAAAACAATCTGGAGTATCAAATAATAATTGTTGATGAAGCACACAAATTTAGAAATCAAGACACTTCTGCGTATGAGGCATTAATGGATATTTGCAGAGGTAAGCAAGTCATTTTATTGAGTGCAACACCATTTAACAATTCGCCAGCTGATGTCTTTTCATTACTAAAACTATTTATTGTTCCTGGAGCTTCGGGCATTACAATTGAAGCGGATTTAGAAGGTAGGTTCAACGCCTATAATTATAGGTTCAAGCGTTTGTCTAATATCCTTAAATATCATAATTCAGACAATCCAGAAAAAAGAAGAAAAGCAGAACGTGATTATGAAAAAATGTTTGGATTAATACCACCTATTGACGTTTCAATTGTGAGAGGAAATGTGAGTGCAATGGCTAATGATATTAAAAACATTATCACACCAGTAGTAATTAGAAGAAACCGTTTAGACCTTAAAACTGATTTTGAATACAAAAAAGAAATACAAAATTTATCAGAAGTTAAAGACCCAGAAGAACAATTTTATGAATTATCAGCAGAACAATCTGATTTTTACAACAGAATAATACGTGATTATTTTTCTGAAACTGGTCATTTTAAAGGAGCTATTTATAAGCCTAATGAATATGAAAGTCTAAAGGAAGATGAAGACAAACTTTCAGAAGATGATAACAGAGCATTTCAACAACAGCGTAACTTATTTGATTTTATGAGACGTTTGCTAGTGAAACGTTTTGAAAGTTCATTTGGTGCTTTTGAAAAAAGTATTCAACGATTTTTGCGTACCAATAGAATGGTATTGTCATTTATCGAAAAGTCTGGTAAGTATGTGATGGACAGAAAAGTGATTGAGAATATTTATGATGACACCGATGATGCAGACGATTTCACTTATGAAGCCATTAAAGAAGCATTAGAAGAGTTTGAACGAAATTCTATAAACCATACAAAGCCAAAACACATTAAAATCTACGAAATTGATACTTTTCAATTTAAAAAGGAGTTTATAGATGACATTAAAAATGACATCAAACTATTTGAAAGAGTTGAACAAGAAATAAAAGATTTAAATATTATTGCCAATGACCCAAAACGTGAAGCTGTTTTAGAGACTATAAAAGAAGTTTTAAATAAAGAAACAAACCCAAGAAGAAAGGTCATTTTATTTACCGAATATACAGATACTGTTAGGCATCTTAAGAGGTATTTTGAAAAGGAATTATTGGGTAGAGCGATGTTTTGTGATGGTGGAATTACTAAAAAGTTTGCAAAGGAATTAGATGCTAATTTTAACGCAAAATATAAAGAGCAAGTTGATGATTTTGATGTGCTAATTACGAGCGACAAACTTTCAGAAGGTTTCAATTTAAATAGAGCTGGATTAATTATCAATTATGACATTCCTTGGAATCCAACTCGTGTAATACAACGTGTTGGTCGTATCAACAGGATGAGTGCCAAAGTTTTTGATGAATTATTTATTTATAACTTCTTCCCTACTGACCAAGGTGCTGACATTGTAAAAAGTAGAGAGATTGCACAACAAAAAATGTTTTTAATTCATAGTGCTTTAGGAGAAGATTCTAAAATCTTTGATGCAGATGAAGAGCCAACGCCAAGTGGGTTATTCAGTAAAATTAGTACGAACCCAGAAGAAAATGATGAGTTAAGTACAAGTACTATAATTCGTAATGATTTCAACGAAATTATGGATTCGCATCCAGAGGTAATCAAAAAGATTAGTGATTTACCGAACAGAGTAAAAACTGCAAAATTATTTAATGAGAATAATGTAGTTGTATTAAGAAAAAAAGGAATGGCTTTATTCTCAATTGTTCAACAATACGAGAATGAAAAACCGAATGACAAGCCAACGGAAAAAACTTTTGAGGAATTAATTCAATTTGTAAAATGTGGTCCTGATGAAAAACGTTTACCATTAAATAGTGCGTTTTGGAATTCATATGAAGAAATAAAGGCTTATAAGCCAAAATATAAATCTGGCAGGAGCGAATTAGCATTAGAAAATCAAGCGAACATTGCATTGAAAACACTACTTAAAGAAAAGAGAGACGATTTAGACCAAGAATTGGTATCCTTCATTGATACGCTTTTAAAAGACATAAAAAAGTATAAAACGTTACCAAAATACACTTTAAGACAATTAAAACTTTCAACTAACAAAAGTAGTTTTGACGAATTAATAACTAACATTAAAGATTTGAAAAGAAGAATAGGAGACGACTATCTGAATGTGATTTTAAGTCGAATTGAAGACATTGACAATGACGTGATAATTGCAATTGGAAACAAAAAAAGTACTGAATGAAGCCAACGCTCAAAGCCATACACATTTACAGTCGCGCCAGCCAAAGCATTACCAAAACTGTAAAAGAGTATGTCTTGCCAACGCACACATTTGAACTGAATAACAAACATCGAAAACCAAGCAGAACGTGAAAAGCACTATGCACAACAATGTATATAAAACATAGCTATTACAGGCTTTCCGAGAGGTTTTTGCTTCTTTATTAAGTCCGCCAAATTTTTATTTTTGTATATTTAGAACATTAAAAATAAATAGAAAAAATAAAAATTCGGCTCGTGTATAATCCGAAACGATAGCGTCTTTTTACACGCTACGTTTCATATACGGAGAGGTTAGCCACAATACCGAAAAACACTCGGACAATTATAAAAATGTATCTTTGTGAAGTACAATAGGGAATTTAAAAATAATGGCAGAATTTGAAAGATATTTAAAAGCAGACCTTGTAAAATTTTGT
>Ga0306865_1000690_pt1 | contig 11141 bp, 11 predicted proteins | sample AntRauTorckE5431_FD_190441 | JGI IMG/M metagenome (GOLD analysis project Ga0306865, IMG submission 190441) | Saline lake microbial communities from Rauer Islands, Antarctica - Metagenome Torckler E5 #431 (v2) (version 2) | ecosystem: Environmental > Aquatic > Non-marine Saline and Alkaline >... | reverse complement strand
TGGGAAATATTGGCATCTAATATTTTGAAAAGGGTAGAAGAAGGTCAAAAAATTACAACAATTGATTTAAAACCGTACCAAGTTAAAATGCCAAAATCAGGCGTAATGATTGTCGTAGAATGGTTGATTATTGATGAAAATCGCTATGAGTTTGAATGGAAAGATAAAAATGGTGAAATGCACAATGACGGATATTTCTACGAACCGTCTATTGGCAATATTCCTAACAAAACGGATGAAAATACGTGGATTTATAAGAATGGCGTTTGGCAAAAAGATGAAATTCGTAAAACAACGATTGAAAATTATAATGGAAAATATGCAGCACTAATAATGGAATTAATTTTGTCGGATTGAGATTTGAAAATTCATACCCCCACTTTGCTCTAAGTGAAGGCATGAGTTTTTTGCTAATCACGAATCTCAAATTCCAAATAAATCGGGAGATGGTCAGAAATCGTTCTTGCCTCTTTTAGCGTTGAAAATTGAGTTGTAAAGTTTACAATTCCTGAATTGACGAAAGTGATTTTATTTGTATTGTAAAAAATATTATCCAATTCTTTGGACAAAAAGTCGCCATTGTCTAAGCGTTTTTGTTTCAACGACGTTTTTTGATTGACTAAAGACGGAGCGTAACCTTGCTTTTTTAAAGGGTTGAAAACAGTGTGTTCTTGTGTTAAATTAAAATCGCCGACAAAAAATAGGGTTTCGTCTGGGTATAAGTCTGGAAAAAATTTGAGGTATTTGATTTCGGTTTCTGGCTGTTTGCTTTGTGGGACGGCATGAAAATTTACCAATCGTACTTTTTCATTACCAATCTTAAATTGAGCGACAAACGGCTCTCGAACTATAAGATTCGCATACTTCATTTCCAAATACGGGCGACCAATTAAAGTCACTTTAGAAGTTTTCCAAAGATAAGCGTAACGTTCGATTTCATGACTCGTTCCTGTCGTTCCGTCACTAACGATATAATCCCATTTTGCCCCCTTTCGATTGAGTTTGTCTGCCAAAATTGCAATGGCTTTCGCCCCTTTCCCCTGACCGTTTACGACTTCTTGTATCGCCACAATATCAAAGGTCTTGAGTTGATTCGCCATGACTTCTATTTCTGCATCATCTTTAGAGCCGCCCATATCTCGAATATTCCAAGAGGCAATAGAATAAGTATTGGAAATATCAGCGGAAAATAGGGTGATAGTGATTAGAAGGAAATATAATTTTTTCATAATTGAAGGGTATTTTTTATGCCAACGACTTTAGTCATCGAATCATTATTTGTATTTAAAGATATTATCAAAACGAAGTTAGAGAAATTGAATCAAAGTACGGCTGGTTTTAATCAGGCATTGATTTTATAGGTCAAAATAAGGTTACTTACCGACCAAAGTCGGCGATATTGGAAAAAACTGACAACTATCACTAAGTATTATGACAATTTTATCAAACAAAAAGTAGGTGTTTTGCGTTTTGTGTTCTAAATTTACACCTTGTTTTTATTTATACTAAATCAAAATAAGCTATGGTTAATAGACGGTTAACAGATTTGCAAGAGAATCAATGGGGCGAAATCGCTCAATTTAGCGACGATGCGATGGCAAGTCGCATGATGTCAATGGGTATTTTACCAGGTAGTTGTATATGTATGATGAGAAAAGCACCGATGAAAGGCGGTGTTTGCCTGAAGATAGATAATAATAAAGTGGCTTTGCGTTGTTGTGAAGCAGATTCGATATTGATAAAATCGTAGTTTCAACTACAAACTAAGCCTATGAGGTTTTGAAAACCTCATAGGTTTCTTGTTAATAAAGGTAGAGTAAGCATAGATGTTTAAGATAGGATTATTAGGAAACCCCAATAGCGGCAAGTCGTCTTTATTCAATCAACTGACGGGCTTGCGCCAAAAAGTTGGTAACTTCCCCGGCGTAACAGTTGATAAAAAAGTAGGTATAATGCAATTGCCGGACGGTGAAGCCATTACAATCATCGACTTTCCAGGTACGTATAGTTTGCATCCCAATTCACAAGATGAGCGAGTTGTTTTAAATATCGTCGCCAATCCGAAGGACGAAAATTATCCTGATGTGATAATTTATGTCGCCGATACGATGAATCTTGAAAAACATTTATTGCTGTTTACACAATTGCAAGATTTGAATTTCCCGATTATTTTGGCTCTGAATATGAGTGATTTGGCGGAAAAAGAGAATTTGAAAATTGATACTGCCGTTTTGCAAAAGAGTTTTCAATGTCCTGTGGTTTTGATTAGTAGTCGAACTGGCAACGGTATAGAAACGTTAAAAAGGCATATTGAGGATTCTAAAAATCAGCCTAAGAAATTTCAAACTCAGAAATCATTTTACACCTTAAACAAACAAGAAAAGGAAATTGCGAAAGGAGTACAATCACAACCGCAGCATGTCGAGCAAGATGACTACCAATCTTTACTTTGGGTGCATCATTATGATAATTTACCTTTTTTAGATGACTCCGAAAAAATACGGTTGCATGATATTGGTGAAGATGGGAATTATCATTATTTGCGTGGACAGATTAATGAAACCATGCAACGTTTTGATAAATTTATACCGATTGTAAACCGTACGATTGTCAATCGAAAAGTAGAAAACCAACCAGAAACAATTACGGATAAAATTGATCATTTTGTCATTCATCCGATTTTTGGGCCGATTATATTTTTTACATTAATGCTGCTGATTTTCCAAGCCATCTTTACTTGGTCATCTATTCCGATGGATTGGATTGATGCGGGGTTTGGATCGTTGGTTCAAGGAGTGAAAAGTGTAATGCCTAATACTTGGTTCAGAGGTTTATTGACTGATGGATTGATTGCCGGTTTGGGCGGCGTTTTGATATTTATACCACAAATTGCAATTCTGTTTTTCTTGATTGCGATTTTGGAAGAGGTCGGTTATATGGCGAGAGCCGTTTTTATGTTCGACCGAATTATGCAAAAATTCGGCTTAAATGGTCGAAGTATCGTGGCGTTGATTTCGGGCGGTGCGTGTGCAATTCCTGCGGTCATGTCCACACGGACGATTTCCAACTGGAAAGAGCGAATTATTACGATAATGGTTACGCCATTTATTAGCTGTTCTGCTCGGATTCCCGTTTATATTGTCTTGATTGGTTTTGTTGTTCCAGACGTTAGTGTTTTAGGCATTTTCAATGCACAATCATTGGTATTTATGGGATTATACCTATTGGGGATTTTTGCAGCTTTGGGTTCTGCTTTCATTTTTAATAAGATATTAAAGACGAACGAACAGAGTTTTTTGATGATTCATTTACCGAATTACCGTTCGCCGCAATTCAAAAATATAGGTTTAATCGTTTGGGAAAAAGTCCGCACATTTACCGTAGAAGCTGGAAAAATTATCTTAATTATTTCTGTAGTTTTGTGGTTTATGGCAAGTTTTGGACCTTCGGAAGCGATGCAAAATGCAAAAGATAACGCTTTAACGATTGCTAAAGAAAAACAATTGACGGAGATGGAAAGTGATGATTTATTAGCCGCCAAAAGCATTGAAGCCTCTTACGCTGGTCACTTAGGAAAATTCATCGAACCAGCAATCCGTCCGTTAGGTTTTGATTGGAAAATCGGCATTGCGTTAATCACGTCTTTTGCCGCCCGTGAGGTTTTCGTCGGCACAATGGCAACAATTTACAGCATCGGCAGCGTTCAAGATGAACTTTCGATTCGAGATAAAATGGCGAAGGAAACCCGTGCAAACGGTAAACCGGTCTATGACTTTGCGACCGCTTTGTCACTTCTCTTATTTTACGTTTTTGCAATGCAATGTATGAGTACGTTAGCCGTCGTGAAGCGAGAAACAAACTCTTGGAAATGGCCCGCAATTCAGTTCTTTTTTATGAGCGCGTTGGCATATTTAAGTAGTTTGTTAGCGTATCAGCTGTTGAGTTGATAGCGACTCAATTGACGGATTAAATATTTTGTTAACAAAAAAATGCGATGCAGCCGTTTTCTGACGACCACATCGTATTTTTCTGTTGACGGTTTATCTTGTTGGCTTTTTTTTACCCTAATAAATGATTTTACTATAGACCACAAATCCGTCATTTTTCCAGCTTTCCAAATTGCCAACTTAATACCTATCCAGTTTTGTCGGTTCCGCAATCTAAATCTATACCATAGTTTATTTCAAATCCCGTTCTTTCAGTAACTTTTTTAGGGCTTTATTATTTTTAGAACTATTAAATACTTTGAGTGCAAAAATCAAAGGAATTAATGTAAAAAACCCTAAACTACTTTTTACAATGCTGTAAATTATGATCCCAATCATAAATCCGATTAAAAAGGCATTAATTATTGAAGTTGATTTCATTTTTTTCGCTTCGCTCAACAGCTCTTCGTCCGTTAAGTTTGATAATTCTTCCTGCGTCATCTTCCGTCTTATTTTTCTTGTTTCTTGGTATGTTATTTTTTGTTGATGTATTCTGTCATGAAAATGTAACGGCGGTAGCCAATTTTGCCTATACTAACAATGTTACATTATTAAGAGCTTTTTTTACGACGCACTATTTTTACGATGCGGCTATATATGATTTCCGATAAATTCCAGTCGTATCCATCAAAATTAGTTGTATTATTAAATTGAATGACGATTGTATCAATATCTTTGTGGTATTTTGCAATACTTTGATAGCCAGGAACCAGACCAGTATGTTCGTAAACATAAATAGAAGAATAGATTTCCTGTTCTCCCTCCTCAAACACAGAACCGTCATTTAATGCCCGTAAGAATATACCCACATCCTGTGCGGTTGCCAACATTCCCATATCTTCAGCCTTAAAATCTTGCTCATAACCAACGTAGTAGCCACTCATAATATCGTTTATATCCACTTCATTAGGCGAACCAAACGTATTATTCAGTCCGAGTGGTATCAGAATTTCCTCTTTGATATATTGGAAATGATTATAACCCACCACTTTATCAATAAGTTGAGAAAGCAATAAATAATTGGTATTTGAATAACCATAATCTTGATTTGGTTCAAAGTTAGCTGGCAAATCAAGTACGTATTCAAGTCTTTCTTTCCTATTATCTGCCGTATCTATCCAAAAATCGGGATTATCGGTAAAATTAGGAATGCCACTTCTATGCTGCACCATTAATCTCAAGGTAATTTTTTCTATATTTTCAATCCTTCCCACCAATTCTGGAAAATAGTCTGCAAGCGTTTTATCCAAAGACAAACGGTTATCTTTTACCAATTTGGTGACAGCTACAGCAACATACAACTTACTGATACTCGCAATCTTGAATAAGGCTTTCGGGTCGGCTGGTATTTTATTTTTTCGATTATGCCAGCCAGCAGCATAAAGTGCTGGTGGTTTACCTGCTTCGTCCACATAAACAATCATTCCATCAAATCCATAATCGATAGCTTTATTTACTTGTTCTTGAATCGTATTTGGTATTGGCAATATCCAAGCCTTTACCAAAATCCATGGCACGAATGCCAAAGATGCTATGCTTACGATAATAAATAATATTCTGAGTATTTGCTTTATTTGTTTCATTGTTATTTTTTCGAAGTTGTGTAGGTTCTATTTAATTGCTATCTCTCTGTACCATTTGTAGTTTTGAGTCCATCGATTGAATTATTTGTGTTACTTTTGATTCACATAAATATTTTATAATCAATCATTAGTTTATGCCATACGAAGATGTGTTTGTTCTTTTCTGGGAACAAGTAAAAGAGAGTGTCGAAGAGGGCAGTTTTGCCAAGCTAACCATGGCGAAAACCATTGGTAAGCCTAATTTAAAAAATATATTTGTAAGACCAATTTATACTAAAGATGGTTTTAAGGTATTACTGAAATTACGTTACAAATCTAAAGAGACGGAGGATATTGAACAAGAGCTTAGGTTAGAAGAGGCTTTTGTGGTCTTAAAACCACACCTCAGAAAATCTTTTTCCTCTGTCCTATTATTTACTACAAAAAAAGATGTTACTTTCAAAATTAACAAAAAAGGTGCGGGCAGCATTACTGAGTATTTGCCATCATTTCATGAAGTTACACAAGCTGGGAATGATATAAGGGAATAGGTTATTTTTCCTTGTTCCCTTATCTTACGAAGGCACTACCGTAATTAAGGCTTCATCCTGAATATTGGAGTCCGTTGCTTGCCGTATAACCTAAAAGTGATGCAATCTTTAATGATACAGATAAGCATCGGCAATGAAATTAGAAACCCAACGCTGGTATTCTTCAGACTTAAAATTTCTCCAATGTTGATTCAAGTCTATGTCGCTCTCCACAACTTTGTTAAAGTTCCGAGTGGGATTTTTTCGATTTAAAGCGTTTGACAATTCTTTACGGACAGACCTATCTGGTAGCTCTTCTAAAAAATACTCCATAATCACCCGCTTATCTTCCGCACTTAACTTCTCTATTTTTATATAATTCTCTACTTTTTGTTCTAATTCAGCTTGAATTTCTTCTTGAGCCGCTATCAACTTTGTATCTTCTATTGAATGATCAATAGTTGTGACCTTTTTAGTAGTCATTTGAATATAACAGGTATTACCAATAGCTATCTCCTTGGCTATTTCCTTTATCGTTGATTTTTTTACGTTTGTTGACATTGATTTTTTTTGTGTTGTTTGAAATTGCGTAGTATAATGGTATGATTTCAAAATTAATATTTAATATAGTCGTACTTCTCAAAGTTTACTTTACCTTGCTCACACTGAGGTAGTTAAAAAAACTGCATCGTATGACTTGCAGGCATACGGAAATATTAATTGCGTTTTTTAAACCGTCTGCATTTGCGGCGTCTATCTGTGTCAGTGTTATGACTGTCGTAGATAGTCAAGAAATGAGAACTCACAAGCTAAAATTCGTGTGCTATCATTAGAATTACTACTCGCAAAATCTTTTAACTCAACATATCTTAATTTGCTTTGTTGAGTTGTATATTTGTGGTATTGTCAAATAAAAACAAGTTAATTATCTTCAATCACAATTTTTGTTTATGAAATTACTCACAGGATTAACCTGGATATCAGGCTTATCTTTCATTTATTTTGGAATAGGTTGCCTTACCTCTGATTTTATTATTTCAGAATTTATCCGTTATGGGTTAGCAAGATTTAGAGTTTTAACTGGCTTGCTACAAATACTCGGTGCGGCAGGCTTGCTAATCGGTCTTTATTTTAGTCCCAGAATATTATTATTAGCTTCCGTAGGTTTATCCATATTAATGATATGTGGATTTATCGTTAGAGTCAGCATTAGTGACAATTTCTTTAAATGTCTCCCTTCGCTTTCATTTGCAGTTCTAAATGTATTCATAGCAGTAAAAACTTTTCTAATTTATTTTGAGAATTAAACACCACTAATCAACGCAATCGCTACATTCATTATTAAAAATAGAAAAGCAGGAAATGATTTTAATAATTTATCACTTATCTTAATGTGCATAATTATCGACCCGAACAATAAAACGGCTAATCCCAAACTCCCAACCAGAGTTAAACTTTCAAATTGTATGGAAGCTAATAGTATCAAGGCTAAACTCACTTTTGAAAATCCAATGGCGTAACAAAATTGCTTCGATAAACCATATACTTCAAATTCTTCAAGGATAGTCTTAGCATTTCCACCTCTCCATTTTGTGGCTTTATTAAATTGTAATAACCAAACATTTAAAATGCTTAAACCAACAATAATTTTCAATATTATACTGACGTAGTCAATTAATTCCATCGTATTCAATTTAAGTATTATTTAAGTATTATTTAATTTTAGAAAAAAAATTAGTTAAAAATTATATTCTTTGATAAGTCTTAGCACGGAGAAAGCTTACCTACTGTGATTTTTGAGTAATTATTTTAATTATTTAAAAGCCAGCACAAAACGGCAAGAAAGAGCTTATATTCTTTTTGCTATCTCGAAGCACAGCACAACGGAAAAGCCAGACCAAAAAAGTTGGAATTTCAACTCACGTAAAAGTACAAAAACAAAGTTGGAAGTACCATAAACTTGAGGAAGAATTTACACGTAATGCCGTCAAGTTATTAGAAGATAATCGGGATATTGTTTTACTGTCGGAGTTTTTGCATATTAATAAAAAAAAGTAATAATTGTTTTTTAACATTTAGCAAGTCATCCACCCGCTAACGCTGACTACAACTGGGTTAAGATACCACTCTTTAATTTTCTTATAACCTGCGACATTAGCTTTTTACCAATCAAAAACTATATATAAAAACTAAATAATATGTTTCCCGACCCAGCTATTCATATTTTCTTTTTGAATAGCCGCAGCCATCAAATCTGGGAACTTATCAGGCGTACAGGCGAAAGACGGAATATCCATTGCCGCCAACTTTGCAGCAACAGAACGGTCGTACATCGGTCGTCCTTCATCGCTTAACGCCAATAAAACGATAAATTGAACACCGGAAGTTTTTAGATAAGCACATTTTTTTAACATTTCTCGCTCGTTGCCACCTTCGTACAAATCGGAAATTAAAACTAAAATCGTATCGTTTGGCGTGCGGATTTGCTGCTGAACGTAACCTAATGCCTTATTAATATCTGTTCCGCCACCGAGTTGCGTACCAAAAAGCAATTCCACTGGATCGGTCAAGTATTGCGTCAAATCCACAACTGCCGTATCAAAAACAATCATCTGTGTTTTAATACTTCTCAAAGAAGCCATCACCGCACCAAACACGCTCGAATATATGACCGAACTCGCCATCGAGCCGCTTTGGTCGACCAATAAAATGACCTCTCGAAGGGCTTGACCTTTTCGTCCGTAACCGATTAAATTCTGTGGAATAATCGTTTTATAATCATGCTGATAATGTTTGAGGTTTGCTCGAATCGTTCTGTTCCAATCAATTTCGCTATACTTTGGTCGCCGATTTCGTACCGAACGACTCAACGCACCTTTGATGGCGGCTTGCATCGGGTTTCTGAGCTTTTTCTCCAGTTCTGTCACGACTTTTTTGATGACGGTACGAGCAGTTTCCTTCGTTTTTGAAGGCATGATTTTATTCAACGATAAGAGCGTCCCGACCAAATGAACATCTGGTTCGATGGATTCCAAAAGCTCTGGTTCGAGGAGCATTTGTTCCAAATCTAATCGCTCGAAAGCATCTTTTTGCATCATTTGCACGACCGATGTTGGAAAATACTTTCTAATATCACCTAACCAGCGATTAATCTTTGGTGTCGAGCCGCCCAAACCACCCTTTTTATTGCCTTCGGCTTCGTACAAATCTTCCAAAACCGTATCCATTCCTTGCATCTGCTCGGATAAAGAAATACTTTCGTCCTCATCGGCTTGCTTACCCAAAATCAGTCGCCATTTTTTTAGTCGTTCCATTTTATTAGTCATTCGTTATTAGCCTGTCTCAAGTTTTCATACACACATCAGTACTAAAATTAATAATATGTATAATGCTGATTATTAGTGATTTATGATAGCATTCGGCTTCTCTTCTAAAGTTGTAAATGTTGTTGTTCCTTGATTTTATCAAAGTGTTTAAAACCAACACAAATTTGGCAAAGGCGGTGCTGTTTGCCCTACGAGACCTCTAACGTTAGAAGAAAAGCCTTTTCATAATTTGAAATATTGATTGTTAAAATATTACATATTACGTGATTTAGTGTTAATGCGTATGTGAGTTCTCGGGGCAAACTAATGACTGAGAAATATGCCACCAAATTAATACAATTATCTTATTTTGTAATCAAAAAGAATATATTTTTTGGTTTTTAGCAAAAAAATAGACGCTTTGTTTTTCACAAAGCGTCTATGATCCAATAGTTTTATGTAATAAAGTAACTCAATAGAATTTATTATGTGATTTTTTTTGATGAAGTGTAAAAAATAAATTACACTATTTCGCTTCCAAAGCAATTGATATGACTACATTAAAACGATGAATAGTTTACAATTTACATTTTACATTTTTTGTCATTTATCCTAATTGACTAACTAATGTAGCAATAGTGGCTAATTTATCTTCATTTAAAGAATAATAGATAAACTTACCATCACGAGTCGTGTCCACAATGTCTGCACGACGTAAAATTGCTAAATGCTGGGAAGCAACGGATTGTTCGATACGTAATTTTACGTAAATATCCGTTACCGTTGTTTGTTCACGTTCTTGTAAAAACTCAATCATTTCTTGGCGCAAACGGTGATTTACCGCTCTTAGAGCTAAAACTGCTTTACGTAAACTCTCATAGTTCAAACTCGTTACTTCTGTACCTTGATTGATTGTTACTGATGTGTTTTTTTGCATTGCCATAATATTTTTAGTTATATCTTTTTTATAAATTAAAATTCGTTATTTGAAATTTCGTATAAAATATATTTTAAGGTGTAAAACGACTGATTATTAACCTGTTAAATATTAAATACAATCATTAAGACGGCGAGTATTCGGGAAGCGTTGCATCATATTTAGAAAAGTAATAATTATTTTTTTAATATGTTACGCAACGTATTATCAAACCCTTTAATATCAATACTCTTCATCGTCTTATTAAGTGCATAAAATATATGATAAAATTTAATGTGACAATTCTATGATAGAATCTTATGATAATTAGTTGTTTATAAATCTGTTAAAATAATATGTAAACCTATGAATTACGCCCGAACATATATTTTTAATTACTATGTAAATGGTGACAGGGAAAATGATTAAAAAACACTAACTTTATAAGGCATTTTAAGTTGTATATAATAAGTTATGAGTTTGATTCTTTGGTGGCTCGTAAAATAATGTATAAATTAAGCATAAATTCGATAAACTAAAAGTAAGAAAGATGAAAAAAAATGAAATAATGATTAAAGCCATACCAACGGTTTCGACCGATGAGATTACTCGAATATTTGAGGCTCAAAAGGTAAATGCTTACAAGGTTGCTCAATCAAATTATCGGGAACGAATAGCAAAATTAAAAAAGGTACAACAATGGTTAGAAACGAATGAAACGAGTATTCAAACTGCTATTTATAAGGATTTTAAAAAGTCCGCAGGGTCTGTCACTGTGACGGAATTAGTACCACTTTTCGGAGAATTAAGTCATACGATTAAAAATTTAGAAAAGTGGATGA
>Ga0306865_1000686_pt1 | contig 11215 bp, 11 predicted proteins | sample AntRauTorckE5431_FD_190441 | JGI IMG/M metagenome (GOLD analysis project Ga0306865, IMG submission 190441) | Saline lake microbial communities from Rauer Islands, Antarctica - Metagenome Torckler E5 #431 (v2) (version 2) | ecosystem: Environmental > Aquatic > Non-marine Saline and Alkaline >... | reverse complement strand
TTTTTAGGGGTAAAGACCTAACACCAGTCCGGTCACCAGCTGGACACCGGCGACAGCTCCGGCAAGATATGGGAAGGCAATGGAGTACTTATAAAGGGCATGTGCTTTCTCAGGCGTTGGAGTCTTGAAAATGCCGTAAACCAAGAATCCCGCAATTGCGGCGTTCACAATTGCAACCGGAATGTTAACAAGCGCAAATAACACCGTGGAAATTCCCCACCAGAAACTTGCCCAAATCGCTGTCTTTCCGGGCCCAAGATGGACGGCGGTGGTGATGATTCCAGTTCCGCTGTCCTGGGGTATGTCTTGAATTGCGTCATAAGCGTGCTTGGCGATCGACCAGGCCATAAGCCCAATTACTGCCAACCACATTGGCTCTCTTGAGAGAGCCAATGGCACGAATGCCAGCGGGAATGCGTAGTCGGTGTTTGAAAACGCATCCAGGTATTTTCTGGCTTTGAACCTGAGCGGAGGAGCCGAATAGAAAGTAAAGAAGAGGCTGTATAGAAGCATCCAGGCTGTTGCCTGCCAAGGAAGCGTAATGGCGAAGTAGATCAAGAATGGCAAGTTAGTTGCTAGAACTGCAATCCAAATTGGCTTGACTTCATTCGGGTAGATGTGAGCGCCTTCATAGCTACCCTTTCGGGCATTTATGTTGTCGGTTTCTTGGTCAAAAATGTCGTTGATGCCGTAAATCAGAAGATTGAAGGGAAAGGTAACCCAAATCAAGATGGGGACGATGTCCCAGGTCCATAAAAAGCCCGCCAACCACATTCCAGTGATTGTGGTTCCTATGGTGTTTATCCACAGAACCGGACGAGAAATTTCAATTAGCCGCTTCAGCACTATAAAAGCCTAGACGCCCAGCCGCTATTTAGAGTGGAGTTCGTGAAAGCTTGCAGGCAATTAGACTTAGGCCCGTCTAAGGAGTCCAATGTCTAACCGTCAGGTCAAGCCAAAAACCGAGGGCTGGACTCAGAAAAAAGATGAATCCGGCAAACCGCTCTTACAATTTGCCGAACCCAAGCGCGGCAAGCCCCCGCTTCATCTAGCGGACATTGAACCTAGTCAGCGAGCAGCCAGAGTCAAAGAATTAGGCATTGAGGCCTTTAGGGCTAACCAGTTAGCAACCCATTACTTTGATCACTACACCTCAGACCCTGAAAAGATGACCGATCTTCCAAAAACCGGCCGGGAAGAACTGGTTGGCAAAGTATTGCCCACCATGCTGACCGAGATCAAGCGACTGCAAACCGATGACGGAAAAACCGTGAAGTTCTTGTGGCGCTTATTCGACGGAGCATTGGTTGAATCGGTTCTCATGCGCTACACCAACCGAATTACGCTTTGCGTCTCCTCACAGGCCGGCTGCGGCATGAACTGTCCGTTTTGTGCAACCGGGCAAGCGGGACTGGTTCGGAACATGTCAGCCGGAGAGATTGTCGATCAGATTGTCCGTGCCAACGAGCTAATTGCAGCCGGGGGCTTGGGTAAGCGCAATCACGAAGACGAGCGGGTAAACAACATCGTCTTTATGGGCATGGGTGAACCGCTAGCAAACTATTCAAAGGTCATGAGCGCTATCCGAACCATGGTTGAACCACAGCCAAATGGCCTTGGCATGAGCGCCAGAAACATAACGGTGTCAACCGTTGGTCTGGTCCCTGGAATCAAGAAGCTAGCTGACGAAGAACTGCCCCTGACCTTTGCTCTGTCTTTGCATGCCCCGGATGATTTGCTTCGAGACGATTTGATCCCAGTGAACTCAAAGTGGAAGGTCGATGAAGCTCTAGATGCTGCCAGAAACTATTTTGAGAAAACCGGCAGAAGAGTTTCAATCGAGTATGCGCTTATCAAAGACATGAACGATCACGGCTGGAGAGCCGAGCTATTAGCTCAGAAGCTAAATGACCGAGGCAAAGGCTGGGTCCACGTCAACCCGATTCCACTGAACCCAACACCGGGTTCGGTATGGACAGCGTCAACGGCAGAACAAACCGACATCTTTGTGTCAACCCTTGAGAAAAACGGCATTCCAACAACCCTGAGGGACACCCGGGGTAAAGAAATAGATGGAGCCTGCGGACAGCTAGCTGCCGCAGACTAAACCTGAACTTATTTGGAAAAAAGATACATTTGACTGCCGCCATTTATAGGCGTGACCGCGGACAGATTTCCCGCTAATCAAATTCAATAGGTCAATAGGTCATTCTGGCCAACAGGGGAAAGCCTTGAAAAAAGAGACTGAAATCCTCTGCACCACCGCTATTGACCTGCCCACCCCGGTTGAGATCCAAGGTCCTCGAGAATGCACCATGCTACGTTCAATCTTCCGCCTAGAAGAAAGTCGGTTCAGTCTCAGGAGCGATCTCGGGTCTTATCAAGAGATTGAAGAACTTCGAGTTGATAAAGATGCGCTCTCGCCCAGCCTTGATGTCGATTAGCACGCGCTCTCGAACCAAAGCATTCAACCAATTGGTCGCAGTGGGTCTAGAAACGCCGCAACTCGAAACCACATTTGAGATGCGGCAGTACGGCTGTTCGAAGAGGACGGCCAAAAGATCGGCATTGGCCGCAGAAGTCACTTCTCTAATTGTGCTTAGGGTCTCGTTTTGTAAGTCCTGAATCTGATCAATTTTTACCACGGTGCTCAGTGCGGTTGTGCGGATTCCCTCCAAAACGAAGAGGATCCATTCTTCCCAGTTGCCGTCTCGCGTTACCTCGAGGAGTAATCGGTAATAATCATCCTTCTGTTGGATGATGTATCGAGATAGGTAGAGAATGGGCTGGTCGATCAGGCCGGCACTCATCAGCATCAGGATGTTCATGATCCGACCGGTCCTGCCATTGCCATCCTCAAACGGGTGGATAGCTTCGAATTGATAGTGCGCGACTGCCATCACGACTAGCGGGTCCAAGCCTCCTGGCTGATGCAGGAAGCTCTCCCAGTTGTCGAGTTTGTCTCGAATTACATTTTCACTGGACGGTGGAGTGTAAATGGCAGCCCGAGTCGCGGGGTTTCCGATGAACGTTCCAGGCAGTTTTCGAACGTCCATCTCGTGGCCTTTCACAATCGTGCATACCTGTGCGGCGGTTTTGGACGATAGCGGTCTGGTCTCAATCAATCGGATGCCGGCAAAGAGCGCTGTCCGGTATTTAAGAGTCTCCTTTGTCGCGGGATTAGTTGCTGCCAACTCATCGTGAGCGAATCTGAAGAGGTCATCTGCGGTCGTTACGATGTTCTCTATCTCCGAACTCGCTTGCGCTTCGAGAAGGGGTATTGAGTTAATCAGCACGGTCGGGTTGGTCATTCGTCGGGCAGCCTGGCCCAAGGTCGCCAAAGCAGTCCGGGCCTCAATTACTGCTTTTAGGACTTGCTTCGTTTCTAGTTCGACTTTCGGCGGCAGCTCAGGAAGTTCGTCGTAGGGATCCGCAGGCTGCCAAGTCATGTGTCAAACTTAGCAGCACATGCGTAAAACGTGTAAAAAAAAGACTCTAAATTTTACACGTCGATGTGATCTGTAAAGATTACTTCAATTACTTCATCCGCACCAGTCTCAGGAGCAGACGAATGTCGCGGGTGTCGCGACCGGGACGATTGGCGCGCAGCATTATCGCCAACAGTGCTTCTTTGGATGCGATCTGAATCACGATGTTGTCGTGATCGTAGATGGGGTCCCATGATGAACATCCTGTCTTAGAAGGTGCCGACCAAACAGTGTCAAGGCCGAAAGTATCCTTCGGTTGCTCCATGGGCGTTGATTGGTAAGGCGCTTTGGACCAGTCCGCTGGCGGTGCTGTAGCGCTTTTTTATCTGCTGGCCATAGTGAGAACACCGCAACGCCTGGGTTAGTGCCAGGGGGTTATCACGGCACTCCTAGGCGCAGCACTTATTGTTCTTGGGCTTGGATCTAAGGTTCTGAACTCGGCTGCCACCTCTTGGCAGCTAGCTGCCGCAGACTAGCCCCAACCTTATTTGGTCAGAACATCCATCTGCTTCAGTAGCACTCCGTCAATAAACATATGCAGCTTGATGTCATAACCGGCTCCAGTGAACCGAACGATTCGTTCGAAGTTGGAAGGCAGCACGTCAACCGTTAGCCATTTCCCAGCAACCTTGGCGCTGAACTTTTGGCCTTGGTAGCCCTTGGCATAAAGCGCAACGTAGCCCTTAAAGGATCCAGCATTTAGTTTCTTATCGTCTGTTTGGGCTGCTGCTGCCTCAGCTGCCTCAGCTGCCTCAGCTGCTTCAGCTGCTTCAGCTTCAGCCTCAGCGGCAGCGGCAGCTACGGCTTCGACGCTCAATGCAACTGCGGTTGCTGAAACAGCGCTCGGCGTGAAGCCAGTTTTGCTGGCGCTGATTGTTGCAACAGATGCCGTGCTGGCCGCAACGCCAGCAACAGTCACAAGCCCGGTGCTGCTAACCGTTACGTTGCCAAAATTTGCAGTTCCGCTCCAGTTGTAACTTGCATCGTAGTTTGTGACCTGAACCGTGAAGCCAGCTGCTGTGGAGGTGGGTAGTCCAACGGTCGGTGTGAACACTGCAGTTTTCAAAGAAGTGGCAGTACTGGTTGCAGATTTAGAGGTCACTCCAGCTTTACTGGAAGTGATCGTTGCAATTACCGAAGTGTTTGCTGGAACCCCAGCAACAGTCACAAGACCGGTAGCACTTATTGATGCCGTGCCAACGGTTGTGGTTACTGCCCAGGTGTAGGTCACGTCGTAGTTTGTGACCTGAACTGTAAAACCAGTTGAGGTTCTAGTCGTAGCGGCGAAAGCTGGAACTGGAGCGGTCGGCGCTGCAAGTGACCAAAGCTCTTTGCCATGAACGCCATCAGTGCCGGTGAAGTAGAGCTTGCCGCCGAAAACTGTCAAGTAGTCAGGCCGACCTCCGTTGATGACGGTTTCTTCTTCAAAGCCATTGTTTTCAAGTCTGCTACCAGGGTAAATGTCCTGAACCATTGTGGCTGTATTGGTTCCGTCATAGACCCAAAGCTCAGCTCCGTTTGTTCCGTCATCGGCCTGAAAGTAGAGCTTGCCATCGAATTCCTGGAAATCCCGCGGGCGGCTTCCGCTCGAACCGGGATTTATGTCTTGAACTATTGAAGGGTTATTAGTCCCGTCGTAGACCCACAGCTCAAACCCATTGGTCCCGCCATTTGCCTCGAAGTAAAGCTTGTTGCTAAAGACTGTCAAGCCGAAGGGATAACCGCTGCTGGAAGTGTTTATGTCTTGGACCATCGAGGCGGCATTGGTTCCGTCATAGACCCACAGCTCGAACCCATTAGTGCCGTCATCTGCTGTGAAGTAGAGCTTGTTGTTGAAAACAGTTAGCTCGCTCGGTAGGCCGTTTCCAGTGCCTGGCCTTATATCGGCGGCCAAAGTCGGCTCATTGGTTCCGTCGTAGACCCAGAGTTCAGTTCCTTTTGTTGCTGATTCGTAAGCCCTGAAGTAAAGCTTGCCGTTGAACTCTGTGAAGTAGGCAGCACCGCTGCCGTTTGATCCAGATCTTATGTCCGCAACCATCGATGGCGCGTCGGTGCCGTCATAGACCCAAAGCTCGGACCCATGTGTTCCATCATTGGCCTGAAAGTAAAGCTTGCCGCTGAAAACTGCGAAGTAGGAGGGGAGGCTAGGGCTGGCTCCTGGTCTTATGTCTGCGACCATCGAAGGCGCATTGGTCCCGTCATAGACCCAAAGCTCGGATCCATTGGTGCCACCATTTGCTTGGAAGTAAAGCTTGCTGTTGAACACAACGAAACCGGAAGGGAAGCTACTGGCCGAGCCGGGATTTATGTCTGCGACCATCGAGGGAGCATTGGTCCCGTCATAGACCCAAAGCTCGGATCCATTGCTGCCGTCTTTTGCGCGGAAGTAGAGCTGACCCTCAAATACTGTGGATTCATAGACGTCACTGTCGCCGGAAGTGTTTATGTCCGCAACCATGCTCGGGACAGGATCTGCCGCCGAAGCACTAAGGGTCGCGGGTGGAAAAAGCGCGATCAAAGAAGCGGCGAGTAGAACAGCAAATGCCTTGCGCAGAGGGAAAGTTATATTCATGTTCCCAGCTCAGCAGGATTTCAAGTCAAAAGGAACCCGAGAGCGGTAAATAGTTCAAAAACGTGGGTAAATGCCCACGTTTTGCCAAAGGACGAGACAGAAAGTGGTGGTTCATCCTTTGTTGCTGAATACTTTAGGAATGGACCTAAAGATCGGAATATGCGAAGACGATTCGTTTACTCGGTCCACTTTGGCCGCCTCGCTGGCCTTCGCAGATGTTCAAGTCGTTTTTAGTGCAGCTGATGCTGCCTCCGCAATGGCAGAGGCTCAACTAGAAATGCCTCACGCGGCCGTGATAGACCTTCACTTGGGAGCAGGGCCCAACGGCGTTGATTTAGCCAGAAGCCTGCGGAGGCTGTCTCCGGAGATAGGAATAGTTTTTCTGACTTCATTTGAGACCCCGAGGCTCCTAGAAAAAAGTCTCAAGGGCCTCCCCTCGGGAAGTCAGTACCTCACAAAAAAGAGCATCGAGTCGGTCGATCAAATTCTCTCAGCCGTGCAGGAGTCGATTTCGAAGCGCCGAAAAACGCTTGCGCCCAGCCAGGGTGGGATTGACATCCTTACCGACCATCAACTTGATGTTCTGAGGCTGATAGCGCAAGGCGTGAGCAACTCAGACATTGCGACCAGTCTTCATATCGAGACCAAGGCTGTGCAGGCGGTGAACAGTCGGATTGCCAAGAAGCTTGGACTAGATGCGAATCAGAGTGGCAACCAGAGAATCCAAATGGCTAAGGCCTACCTAAGGGCGACCGGCATCATCCATGACAACTGAAACAGAACCGACTCGGCTACTGGCAAAGCTGGGTAGCGAAACCTTTCTAAACGCAAGATCCCTGCTTGTTTGGTTGGCCCCACTGATGGTCACGCTGTCACTTGCTACATCAAGAGCTACAAACCTGCAGGAAGTACTCGCGTGGTTGTTCGCGAACTTGGTGGCGATAGCCATTCTGTTGGCGGCGAGTTCCCTTATTCGAAATCGCGTGTACGGCAAAAGCCCTGAGCGGGTTCTGAATATTTTCTGGGTCATCGGCATCTCCGCTCTTCTAGGCGGCATAAAGACTTTGATGACCCTCACCGTTGTGAGCTGGACACTGGGTTCGAGTCTCGAAGTGGAGCGGTATTGGTTCAAGATTGTTCTTGGATCTCTCATAGGAGTGGTTGCCCTTTCGGCCGGATCTTTCTGGGGGCTGGTTCTACAAAAGCTCGAGTTTGAAAGGCAGCTACTGCTGGCGGCAAAGTCCGCCGAACTTCCGATCGCCCTGTCGACCAAGGAGCGAAGCTCACTGGTTGATCTAAAGGCCGGGTTGAGCAAGCTTTCTCGGGAGCTAAACCTCAATAAAGACGCGAAGCACCTTTCATCTTTTCATGCTCGACTGCTTAGAGAGCTGGTGGAGCGAAATGTTAGGCCACTCTCCACTTCTCTCTACAATGCAATGGAGCAAAAGTATCAGTCAGTTGCCCCCAGGGCGCTGATTGTCCAGGCTTTGCGGTCTAGCCCGCCCGCTAGTGTCGTGGCATTTTTCTACCTGCTTGCCATTGGTGAAAACATCGAAAGATTTGGGCTTCAAGTGGGTATCGTCACAACGTTGACGGGGGCAAGCCTTATTCTTATTTGGCTTTGGGTGGTCTTTAGGCTGCTTTCTTCTTTAAATGCCATCAACCCAGCTTCGTTTCTGATTTCCGCCTCTGTGGTGCCGGCGTTGCTTGTGGCCTCAGTAAACCAAGTTTTTGGAGAGCCGGCCCCTTCGGCGTGGGTAAGCACTTTGAGTGTCGGCCTATGGCTGGCAGAGGTTTCATTGCTGGCGACCAGTTTCCAAATCGCTAGGCGGACCGCCGCTTTGATTCGGGTTGAATCAGAACTTTTGGGCGTTGGTGGAAACCTTGGTTCCTTGGAGCTCAGGCGCCGTACCGTAGCCAACCAATTACACGGTGAGGTGCAGTCACGGTTGATGGCGCTGGTATTGCAGGAGCAGGGCGGGCAGCAAGTCAGCTCCCAGGCTGCCGCAAGTGAGCTTGATGCACTGATGGAGTTTCTGGACAGTCGTTCGGACATGGACGAGTCCTCTTTTGAACAAATGATGCAGGGTTTGGTGGGGCGATGGAGGGGTTTCGCCGCAATCGAACACCTAGTGCCAGAACCGATGCCTAAGGAAATAAACCCCGGCCCGCTTTTTTACCTGATTGAAGAGGCCGTCTCTAACTCCTTCCGCCACGGTCTGGCCAGTCAAGTCACGATCGAATTATCGGTTAACCCAGAGCCAAAGTTGACTGTCTTGGATAATGGCATTGGGCCGGTATCGGGGCCAGCGGGACTTGGCTCTAAGGTCTTAGATTCTGCGGCCATTTCGTGGACGCTAAGTCCTGGTGCTCAAGGCGGCAGTGAACTCACGGTTTTCCTAAAGTAAGACTGCTCTGTAGCTAGACCACTTGGGCTATTTCTATGAAAAACATCACACATGGCCTAGATAATTTCAACATCGATGAGCACCATTGCGACGATTATTCAGTTTCAGCACCAGACACTATTTTGGTGCGCAGCGTCGGGGTCATCTCGCAGGATTTGGCGGTCAATCACTCCTACGGTCAACCGTTCCATAGCGTAGCGTTTACCTGTGCCCACGTCTCGAACCACAAAGCCCAAATTGGCGGTCGTATATAACCCCATTAAGGTCGACTTTGAGAAGCTCAAGAAGATTGTGAATGCTGCCGCGAAGGCTGCAGATTGGGCCGCGCCGATCTGGTTTTCAACAACAAAGAAAGACCCGGGTCAGGGTGTGACAACCGTTGCTATCGGGCACGGTGCCAAGGTGGTTCTTGCGGCGGGCGGCGACGGCACCGTTCGCGCTGTTGCTGAGGCGCTGCGCGGTAGTGGAGTCGCGATGGCTGTTGTCCCGGCTGGCACCGGCAACCTGCTGGCGCGCAACCTCGATTTATCGACCGGCAACGTCCACGACAGCGTTGCTGTCGCCTTTAAAGGGTATAACCGCGCCATAGACCTTGGCATGGTCGGGATTGTTCGTGATAATGATGATCATGAAGAGCACGCGTTCCTGGTGATGGCGGGGCTCGGGATCGATGCCAAGATGATCAGGAACACGAGCACGAAGCTCAAGAAGGCTGTCGGCTGGCTCGCGTACGTGGACGGCATCGCCCGCTCAATCCCCGAGTTGCGCCCCGCTCACTTGCACTACAGCGTGGATGGCGCACCCAACCGCTCCCTGACTGCCCACAGCGTCATCATCGGCAACTGCGGGGCATTGCCGGGCGGCCTGCTGCTGATGCCCGAGGCAAAACCCGACGACGGCATCCTGGACATGGCAGTGCTTGTGCCGCGTAGTCTTTTTGGCTGGGTCAAAATTTGGAACAAAGTTGCGTGGGAAAACGGTGTGCTGCGCAAGAGTGCCGTCGGCCGCAGCATCATCGACTTGTCGCGGGACGTGCGAGAGGTTCGCTATGAGACCGGCAGAGACTTCAACATGATCCTCGACAGCCCGGAAGAGTTTCAGCTCGACGGCGACGAATTCGGTCTCGTCAAATCAGTACGCGCCTGGGTCGACCCCGGCGCGCTTATCGTTCGAGTGCGGAAGGCTCGTTCGTAGTCGCTGATCTAGTGACAGAAGTGCCTGTTCTTGAAGTCTCCGGAGGATGGTTGTCACATCGGATTAGCTATAGCAACAACATTGTCGGAGTAAGTCCGCAACTTTTTATCGAACTGTCCACCGCAAGTAATAAGCACAAGTCTTGGCGCTCCGGTACGATCAAACACTTGATCGAGCGGAACCTGCTCTTTTTGAAAATTCTGCACCGACTCCAAAATATAGCGGTGCTCGACACCGGTGTCGGTGGTAACGATAATTTCTGCATTCTTTGGCAATGAAGACAAGGCAGCAAAGGGACCGAGACCCTGCACTAGAGCATCGACGTGAGCGGTTATCACCGTCGAGCCCTTATCGCTACTCGGCGATGGTCCGTAGCGGTACCACCCTGCAATCGTGACCTTTTCTGGGATTTCCATGGATCCGTTGGCTTCAACTCCGACTGGAACAATTTCAATGTCTATCAAGGCCGAAGGAATCTGAATCCTCACCGGCGCAGGGGCCTGAACTATCGGCTGAAGCGCGGCCGACTGTCGGGGAATGTTCACTTCGGAGCTAGGCCTCGGGGCCGATGCGGTGTCTGATGCCCGATCGGGTGCAATGCTCTGGTTTGCTGGGGTCGCACAACCAACAAGAAAAAGCACCATGCCTGCAAGGGCTATTACCTTTGCGGTCATGGCGCCTCTCCTCGGTAGGGTGTTTTGTTTTTTGGCAGCTACTTAGTGGCAGCTACTTTTGGGCTTGTGCTGTTCTAATTCGGGTGGCTGCAACTCCGAGGAGTGCAAGAAGTGCTGCTAAAGCACCGAAGCCACCGATTAGAGCGCCGTTGTTACTTTCAGCGGCGAGACCGGCGCTTCCTGCAGGTACTCCGGTGGGGCTGGTCTGAAGGCCATCAATGACCTGTACCGCAAGGGCCAGGTTACCGGCTTGCGCGCTTCCCCAGGCGTAGACGATGACGTTGCTACCTTCAGCGACGGTCACATCGGCCGGGCCGATAACGGGGACGAGGGTTCCAGTTAGTGCAACGGCAGCCGAGATGGTTCCGACCCCCATGTCATGCTTCACTTCTCCGCCATTGCTAAGGTTTGCAAAATGCGTGGCTCCGCCAGCAAGAATGTCAACGGTGGGAGCCGCTGCGGTGTGGCGGACGGTGATCTTGCCCTGACCGGCAGCGATTGCGCTCAAGTCATTGGTGTAAAGGGTTGCAGTTGCTGCGCCAGAAGCGTCGAGGTGCGCAACGGCCGTGTAGCTCATGTTGGCCCCGAGTGTTATGTCGAAAGCGGGGATTACCGGCGCGGAGGCATCAGCGGCTTCCGCTCCGGTTATTGCAACAGTGTAGTTGCCAGCCGGAAGGTCTATGGCGTCTGTGAGGTCGCCAGGCTCGAAGTCATCAAGTGTTAGGGAACCGTCAACGTAAACATCGACCATTAACCCTGGCACTGCGTGTAGAACTTAAAGATCAGCGCTGGTGTCTGAGATTGCATTAGCGGGGGCAGCGATTCCCATCGCGGCAAGCGCCCCGGCGGCTACGCCAGCTAGGATTTTCTTGCGCATTT
>Ga0306865_1000682_pt1 | contig 11283 bp, 12 predicted proteins | sample AntRauTorckE5431_FD_190441 | JGI IMG/M metagenome (GOLD analysis project Ga0306865, IMG submission 190441) | Saline lake microbial communities from Rauer Islands, Antarctica - Metagenome Torckler E5 #431 (v2) (version 2) | ecosystem: Environmental > Aquatic > Non-marine Saline and Alkaline >... | reverse complement strand
ATAGCGAGACCGAAAAAAGTATTCAAGACAGTATAGATGCTTTAAAAGGAAAATACACTATTCTGTTGGTAGCTCATCGGTTGTCAACCATCAAGAATGCCGATCAAATCGTGTTTATGAAAAAGGGCAAAATTGAAAATGTTGGTACTTTTCAAGATTTGTTGGAACAAAGAGAAGATTTCAAAAGGATGGTTGAATTACAAGAAATATAAGGGGGATTTTAGATTCTATAGATTTGATTATCGTATTTCTGATAAATCAAAAACATTTATTTTTTTTCCAGAATTAAATAGAAATCTATCCAAATCTAATAGGTAAGTAATAAATTGATTAATGTGCATAGACAATTTTTCCAGAAACCTTACTTTAAAACTTGCATCATCATAGTTGCCTTGTTTTAAAAGTCTGAAGCAAAATAAATGTTTCGGTAATTAAATCTTTTTTTGTTATGTATCAAGCAAAAATTAATTTTTGCAGTAATTCGTTCACATTTTCATTCCAATTAGGCATTGAAAATTTCAAAAAATGTAAAATATCAGGATAGGAGAAAAATAGAACTTACAACAATAAATGAGGCTTCTTAAAACCAAAAAATCCTAAGATTCAAATATTCACTAGAGGTAGTGACAACTCATTGTTAAACAGAGAAATACATAAAGTACTTGCTGAAGCTGTAGAGTCTATGAAAGCAGTTGAATATTGTAATCGTATAACAATTGCTTGCTAAGAAAAGATTAGGCTAAACTATAAATCATTTTCTCAAAGTTTAGTTTTTAGAATTAAATTTTTTATAGTTATCTGAGCTAACACTTTAAGATATCTAATTAACTTGAAAATAATACATTTTAAAGCATTAGAATGATTCACAAAGAATCATATATTCCAAATTATTAAATTAAAAAAATGAATATATATAAAGATCTTTTATTCCTTAAGTCCGCATTGACTTTAGATGACACGCAGGTAACTACCAATTATGCTATAGATTGGATAAAAGGGCAAAATCAAAAAATAAATGTTGAAGTAAAAAAAATACCTTTTAATAGTATGAAACTATGGGGATTTGATGATACCAAATCTATATTGACGCATGAAACAGGTAAGTTTTTTACAATAGAAGGGATAAATGTAAGGACAAATTGGGGTAAGGTAAAACAATGGACACAACCTATTATTAATCAACCTGAAATTGGGTACTTAGGATTTGTAACTAAACAATTTGATGGGGTTTTGCATTTTTTATTACAAGCTAAAATAGAGCCAGGGAATGTAAATAATGTCCAGCTATCTCCTACTTTACAAGCTACAAAAAGCAACTATACTACAGTGCATAAAGGAAAGGCTCCTGCCTATTTAGATTTTTTTGTTAATGCTACTCCAAACCAAATTTTGTTAGATCAACTACAAAGTGAACAAGGAGCTCGGTTTTTAAGGAAAAGAAATCGAAACATTATTATTAAAGTTGAAGAGGATATAGAACTATTAGACAACTTTATATGGCTCACATTAGGGCAAATCAAATCCTTAATGTCTCATAACAACCTAGTTAATATGGATACTAGGACAGTAATTTCAGGAATACCTTATGGCAATTTCGATGAATACCAAATTGAGCTATTTAATTTTTTCGATTCCAAAACAAGTAAAAACACTATTGAAAATAAATTTTTGAAATCAACTTTACTAACAAATCATGCGCTGCATACATTAGATGGTATTATAAATTATGTTACTAAGCAAAAATGCAAATATGAATTGGAAGTTGAATCGCTTCCACTTTCAGCAATAGACGATTGGGTTATTGAAGCTGATTCGATACACCATAAAAATCATAAATATTTTAATATCATAGCTGTAGAGGTAAGTATTGAAAATAGAGAGGTTGTAAAATGGACACAACCTATGGTGCAACCAGCTCAGGAAGGAATATGTGCATTTGTTTGCAAAGAAATTAAAGGGGTGCTGCATTTTGCAGTGCAGACCAAATTAGAATGTGGAAATTTCGATATTATAGAGTTTGCGCCCACTGTCCAATGTTTAACGGGGAACTATAAAACAACAGTAAAAGATGAATTACCATTTTTAGATTATATTTTAAATGCACCTAAAAATCAAATTATATTTGACACGGTTCAGTCTGAGGAAGGAGGGAGGTTTTATAAAGAACAAAACAGAAATATGATGGTATTGGCCGGCGATGAAATTAATGTTGAATTACCTGAAAATTATATTTGGATGACCATTAATCAATTACAGTCTTTTATAAAATTTAACAACTACATTAATATTCAAGCAAGAACTTTATTATCTGCGATCAATTTTAAAAAAGTAACCAATGCATAAAATAAATATAGGAGTTTTAGGATATGCTAACATTGCAAAAAAGGCAATTATTCCAGCTATCCAACTTAGCAATTGTTTTACATTATATGGCGTAGCAAGCCGAAATGAAGACAATAAAGCCGAAATAAACCAGCAACTAGATTGTAGATTTTATGACAGTTATCAAAGTATGGTAGTTGACCCAGAGATAGATGCTTTATATATGCCGCTACCCAATTCATTGCATTTTGAATGGGCTTCTTTAGCCCTTGCCAATGGCAAACATCTTCTGGTAGAAAAGTCATTAGCTTGCACCTTAGATGAAGTCAAAATACTAAACCAATTGGCGGAAGAAAAGGATTTAGCTTTATTAGAAAATTTTCAATTCACACGACATTCCCAACTACAAATAATAAAGGAGATTTTGGCATCTAACAAAATGGGAGAAATAAGAGCCATAAAAAGTAGTTTTGGTTTTCCTCCTTTTCCAGACAAAAATAATATACGATATAATAAAGAACTTGGAGGAGGTTCACTCTTAGATGCTGGAGCTTACCCAATTAAATTAGCCCAAGAATTATGTGGTTTAGATCTTAACATTACTGCCGCTGTTCTAAATTTTGAAAATACTGAAGTAGATATATGGGGTGCTGGTATGTTGCAAGCTAAAAACAGCAAAAATTACATGCAGTTTTCTTTCGGATTTGATAATTACTACCAATGCAGTTTAGAGGTTTGGGGTAGTAAAGGCAAATTATTTACCAATAGAATATTTACGGCACCACCAGGTTATAAACCAAGAATCACTATAGAAAATAGTGAAGGAAGCAAAGAAATGCTTTTACCCCCAGACAACCCCTTTGGTAAAATGCTTGATTATTTTTATGAAGCCACTCATAATAGTGATGTAAAAGCCAAGGAATATAAAGCTAATATTAATCAAGCTAGATTGATAAAAGATTTTTCAAATACAGCTCAAATTAATAATTAATTATGTCTTTAGAAAACTCGAAAGCTATTGTATTCGGAGCAAATGGATTCTTAGGACAGAATTTAATTTATTGGCTTTTAGAAAATAAGTTTGAAGTATTAGCAGTAGATAGAAGTGATTCTTTTACAAATACAAATTTATCCGAAAACGAAAATTTTAGCTTTATTGAAGCAGATCTTACTATTAAAGAAGAAGTAGAAGATATTCCCATGGAATCCGCAGATGTTCTATACATTTTGGCAGCATTGACTGGTACTAAGGTTGGTTTTGAAGAATATTCAAGTTTTGTTATAGCTAATGAGATACTTTTGCTCAATATTTTAAATACGTATCGTGAAAAAAAGGCAAAAGGGAGACTAGTTTTTCCATCATCGCGTCTTGTTTATAAAGGAAAAAAAGATGTTTTATTAAAAGAAGACAGCGAAAAAGAAGCTAAAACAGTGTATGCTGCAAATAAAATTGCTGGGGAGCTGTACTTATCTTGTTGGGCAAATGCATTTGATATACCCTATACTATTTTCAGAATTTGTGTGCCTTATGGGCAACTCTTGCCAGGTGAATATTCTTTTGGGACTTTAGGTTTTATGATAAATCAAGCAAAGGAAAAAGGAATTATAACACTATATGGCGATGGATCACAAAACAGAACCTTTTCTCATGTATCAGACATATGCGAATTACTTGGTAATGTCCCATTTTCTAAAGAATCCTTAAATAAAGTAATAAATATTGGCAGCAACGATAATTTTAAGCTTTTAAAATTAGCGAAATTAATAGCTATAAAATACAATGCAACAGTTAAGTTTAAAGAATGGCCTAAGCTTGATTTATTGATTGAATCTGGAGATACCATGTTTGATGATGAATTGTTACAGTCTATTTATTCTTATACGTATAAGAGAAATATAGAAGCATTTATCGATCAGCTAAGCTAACTAATTGAAATTCAATTAACAGGTGCTGTATATGAAATATAATCAAAACTATTAATAAATGAAAAAAATACTGTGTATACTCAATAGTACTAAAAGAGATGTTGATATTTTTAATTTATACAATAATATTGAAGGTTTTAATAGTTTTTTCCTCTTCAATAAAAAGAAATTTAAAACTAAAAATACAGATGAAAATTATAATTTACTTAAGGATAGAGAAAATAATTCTTTGTAAATCAATATAGTTCATCCAAAGTTATGCAGTCATCATTTTGAATATATTTTTGTTTTCGGTTTCACCAAAATTCAAGCTAGTCTTTGCTTTAAATTTATATCCAAAAAAACTAAGTTAGTATGGAAATCTTTGGGTGGGGATATTTATAATCCTTCGTTTGTGAAACCTAAAGAAATTTATCAACTAGAAACATTTAAGGTGTTGAGAAATCTTGGGGAATTAAATTTCAGTAATAGAATCCCTGATTTTTTTAAAAGGTATAAATTAACCCAAAGATTTTTTCGACGGATTGATTTTTTATCACCTATGCTTAAAAATGAAATGGAAATTGTAAAACGAAATAAAAATATAAATGCTAATTATGTATTTATACCTTTATGAGATAATCCAAGAACTAAAAAAAACAGAATTGATGGAATTTCAAAAAATGCAACTGATATTTACATGGGTTCCTCAGCTTCCCCCAACGCTAATCACCTAGATGTATTTAAAAAAATTTCATATTCAAACTTTAAACACAATGTTCATGTCACACTTAGCTATAAAATCAATAAAAAGTACCAAGAAAAAGTCTTAAAAACGGGTTATGATTTATTAGGGTATTACGATAGTATCATTACGCACGATGTAGAGATTGGTGATTTTGTAGAATTGTCACCCGGTTGTAAACTCTTAGGAGATGTTAAAATAGGTAATCTGGTTCATGTAGGAGCGGGAGCAATCATTTTACCCCGTTCAATAATAGGTGAAGGAGCAATAATAGGAGCCGGAGCAGTAGTGACTAAAGATGTTGAACCTTATACAGTGGTTGTAGGTAATCCCGCTAAAGTGCTTAAAAACGAGAATAAATAGAATAGATCAAAAGCGAACACTATCAATAGTATTTATCATGTAGATCAATGAACTAAACATGAAAAGACTACTTCTAATCTTTACAATTCTAAGAAATATCTGAGGTATATTTAAAACAAACCAGTTAGTATTTCTCATAAAATAATAATAGTATATTATGTTATCAAAAATTAAACTGTTAGCAAAAAAAATATTTTTTGGATTTTCTTTGTTAAATTATTATTTCTTTAAAGAAAATTCGACCTTAATTAAATCATCTAAAACTTTAGGGCAAAGAAAAATTTATGAATCTAAATTATTCCTTACTATGTTTGATAAATTGTTTGTTAATACAAATCAATTTTCACACTTAGGGCATAAAAAAATAAATCAAAAACAACATAAAAACCATGTTGTTATTTGTTTGACAGGTTTGTTAGACCCAAAAAAAAAATCACATTCTTGGTTATATTATTCATGGGCTAAAATGTATCTAGAAGCTGATGTCAACAATAAAGTGACTTTTTTTATTACCAATGAGCATATTTATTTGAAATATTTTTTAAAAAAAGAATCATCAATCGAAAAAGAATCTTTTCAAGATTTTAAAAATTTAAAATTCGAGACAAACGACAATCGATTCAATTACCATGCTTTAGAAACCTCTACAAATAATCTAGAAATAAATATAAAAAGAGCATGTAAGCAAATACTGAATCTAAATCCAACTCATCTCGTTTTTTTTAGTGGTTGGAATTGTGATACTCCATTTGTAAGAAAGATATTATTCAATTTTAAACCTATCGTATATCATATGACACAAGATACCCATCAAATTCCCACTTATGCACATTTAATGATTGTTCCTAGGTTTAAAAAACAATGGTATTCTAAAAAAAGTGTACCGGTATTAGATATTGATAATTATTACTGGGGAAAAAAAGAAAATATTCCTTTGAATATATATGACAATAAACATAAAACTAACAATTTAAAAAAAAATAGCAAACCACTAGTTATTGCCACAATTTTAGGCGGTAAGAGAATATTAAATACCTTAAGTAAATATTCAACGAAAGAATTGAATATTTTTATTGATTTCATTAATAGTAATAATGTTATTTGGTATTTGATAGGTCTAGAAAGTGAAAGAGGATTATTTGTTTTATCTGATAAACTAAGTGCTTTAATCGAAAGTAAAAAAATTGTAATCTTAAAATTTAAAACATTAATTGATGAATTTTTGGTTGATGTAGATATTTATTGTCATTTACCTAAGTTAATCGGTGGTGGAGGGATTGCCCTGACAGCATTAAATAAAAAAACAGTGTTGATTTGTGATAGCAGTTCAGATGTGGCTCGAATATTAGAGGATAAATATATTTATGATGATTTTCAAGCTTATTTTAATAACCTTGAAGAACTAACAAATAATACAGAGAAAAGAGTGGAAACTATGATAGCTCAAAATTTATATATAAATAGATACTCTGAAAAAGAGGTGTATGAAATAACATCTAAAAAATTGAAAAAAGCTACAGCACTATTTTATAAACATAAACAATCATGAAAATACTAGACTGCACTATCCGTGATGGAGGTTATTATACCAATTGGGATTTTAACCAAAACATCGTCAATACCTATTTGGAGAGCTTTAACCAATTGCCAGTAGAATACCTAGAAGTTGGTTATCGTTCCGAAGCTATGGGAGATTATTTAGGAGAATATTTCTATTGTCCTGTAGAAACACTTCAGCGCATTAAAAAATTAAGTAATAAAAAGTTAGTCATTATTCTAAATGAGAAGGATGTACGCGCAACTGATGCAGAAGCATTATTAAGCCCTATAGTAGGCTTGGTAACTATGGTGCGAATGGCTATAGACCCTAAAAACTTCGAACGTGCTTTAAGTTTAGCGGCAGAGGTAAAACGATTGGGTTTCGAAGTAGCTTTTAATGTGATGTATATGTCCACTTGGGCAGATGAAAAAGAGTTTTTAGAATTGATTCCACAAGTGGATAAAGTTGCAGATTACTTTTATATGGTAGATTCATTTGGAGGGGTATACCCACAAGACGTTAAAGACACCATTGCATTAGTACGCTCTAAGACCAAAGTAAAACTTGGGTTTCATGGTCATAACAATTTAGAAATGGCACTAGCCAATACGTTAACTGCCATCGATGAAGGTGTAGATATAGTAGATGCTACAATTACTGGGATGGGCCGTGGTGCTGGTAATCTTAAAACAGAATTGTTGTTAACGGTTTTAAACGCAAAAGGACTTCTAGATTTTCCTTACAATGAATTGAGTAAAACGGTAGACGACTTTACTATATTACAAAAAAACTATGAGTGGGGGGCAAATTTACCTTACATGGTTTCTGGAGCTAATTCATTGCCCCAAAAGCAGGTTATGGAATGGGTTAGTAAGCGGTATTATTCTTTTAATTCGATTATTCGTGCCTTAAATAACCAGAGTCAAGGTAAGGTTGACAATACTAAATTGCCTGAATTGGATTTTGGTAAAGAAAAAACCTATGCAGGAGCACTAATTGTAGGAGGTGGCCTAAGCGCTGTAACTCACACCCAAGCAATAGATCGTTTTTTAATAAACAATCCAAATATCATTGTAATTCATGCGAGTTCAAAAAATGCATTGTCCTTTGAAAATGTATCAAATGATCAATATTTTTGTTTAGTGGGCAATGAAGGTCATCGTTTGGAAGAAGTTTTTCAAGGAAACAATATTAAAGGGAAGTGTATTTTACCTCCATACCCTAGAGAAATGGGTACCTATATCCCAAAATCTTTAACAGATAAAGCTTTCGAATTGGAAAGCGTTGACTTTACAGAATTATACAAAGATTCTCATACTGCATTAGCTTTACAAAGTATCCTTGCCTTAAAAATAGAAAAGGTTTTCATAACTGGTTATGATGGTTATAGTGGGGATCATATAGGAGAAAAAGAACAAGAGTTGTTTTTAGAAAACCAATATTTATTTTCTAAGATTAGAGATAATTTTGAAATTCAATTATTGAGTTTGACACCAACAAAATATACCAATCTCAAAGGGGACTCAGTATACTCTAAAATCTAGCTTTCAATCCGCCTTATCAATTAATTCCCCCCCCCAAAGGCTATATATTAGATTACAAGTACAAGATTTAAAAAGTTTTATAGAAGTCTGTTAATACTCATTTCACTTAACTTTTACAGAAGCCAAGTTTTCAATTAATATCAAAATGTATGAAATCAATTATAGTTATTCCTGCCAGAATGCAATCTTCGAGATTGCCAGGAAAACCTTTGATAGATATAGCTGGGAAAACCTTAATACAACGCACTTATGAACGCTGCATTATGGCAGTATCAAAAGAGCAGATATACGTAGCTACAGATAATGTTGAAATCTTTAAGCATTGCAAGCAAAGTAATATGCAAGTTGTAATGACCTCGGAGAATTGTCTGACGGGAACAGATCGTGTAGCTGAGGTTGCAGATCAGATTGAAGCTGATTATTATATAAATGTGCAAGGCGATGAACCTTTAATGAATCCACAAGACATTTTAGACACTATAAAAGCAGCTGAAAAATACAATGGTGAAATAATTAATGGATACGCTCCTATTCACGAAGAAGATTATCAGAGCTTAACGGTGCCAAAAGTCGTTATTAGGCCAGATGGACGTCTTTTGTATATGTCTCGCTCATCTATTCCTGGAAATAAAAATGGCTCTTTTCAAAAAGCTTGGAGACAAGTTTGTGTATATGCTTTTCCTAAAACAGCATTACAAACTTTTATAAAAGAGGGCAAAAAAACACCACTTGAAGCTCACGAGGATATTGAAATTTTAAGGTTCTTAGAATTGGGCTATGAAGTACGAATGATACCACTTTCTGTAGATTCTATAGCTGTAGATGTTCCAGAAGATGTGGAACGTGTTAAACAAAAACTTAAAGAAATTGAATAAAATACAAACCCTGTTTTGGGATTTTGATGGTGTAATTATGAACTCTAATGCAGTCCGTGATCGTGGATTTGAGGAGGTCTTAAAAGAATATCCACAGCCAGAAATAGATGCTTTGATGGATTTTCACAGGAGAAATGGTGGACTATCTAGGTATGTTAAATTTAGGCATTTTTTTGAAGATATCCGAGGTGAACGAATCACTGAAGCAGAGATTAAAATATGGGCTAGTCGATTTTCTGAAATCATGATGCAAACACTTATCAAGCCAGATTTGTTAATTGAAGAAACTGTCGATTTTATCAAAGCAAATGCACTAAAATATACAATGCATATTGTATCTGGTTCAGATCAAACTGAACTCAGACATATTTGTAAATCCCTAGACATAGCTCAATATTTCTTGTCTATCCATGGTTCGCCAACACCAAAAAACAATTTGGTAGCAGATTTGTTGGAAGAGAAGTCTTATAATAAAAGTACTTGTTTGTTGATAGGAGACTCCAGAAATGACTTCGAAGCAGCCCAAGTAAATACTATCCTATTTATGGGTTATGGAAATGAAAATATTAAAACAAAAACGAATTATAAATTGTTTTAATGAAACATATTTTTTCTGTTCATTCACCAATAACATTTTTGGTAGCCTATGCAACTATCAAACACCTTGAGCTTAAGAAAGAAAACGTTTTTTTTCTAAGCGCTACTTATAAAGTATTATTAGATGACTACAAGGTTATTCTTAGTTTTTCAGAAGCTAGAAATAAGAGTTTCTTACAAAAAATAAAGTACTTTAATGTTCCTAAATCTCATGATCAATACCTAGATATATACCTCAAAGGACAAGAATTTACAGCTTATATTGATATGATGTCTTACGCTCAAAAGGCATTAGTTACCCACAACCAGTGTAAAGAATTTCACTTTATTGAAGAAGGGAATTCCACCTATCAAACCAATGATGATTTACAAGATATCAGTTGGCCAGAAAGAAAAAACAGCTGGAGAGGTAAAGGTGTTTTAGATTTTAAAAGTTGGGTTAGAGTTTTAAGGGGTTACAACTTGAGATTATTAAGTTTACCCTATATCTATTCAGCTTATGCTAATATGGTAGACATTAAGTTTTTTGCATTTTCTGAAAATGCATATTACAATGTTTCATCAAGTAAACGAATATTGGTAAAACCTCCTAAAGAAGATCCTAATATTAATAAATTAGCAGGAGGGCATTTTTTAAACAATGCAACGATATGGCTAGACGGTTCTAATGGAAAATTTACTGGTTTAGATGAGTCTTATTATTACAAGGCGATAGAAAAAGCTATTCCGATTCTGAAACAAAAACGAATTATTAAAGATAAGGTTTATGCTAAACTAAGACCAGGAATAAAAGATTTTTCTACTAATAAATTGGTTTCTATCTTAAAAGCAAACAACATAGAGGTAGAAGTTATGCCGAATGATATGATCATAGAGGCCTTTTTTATTGAATCTAATAATTGTAAAGTTATTGGTGTGTTGACTTCCGTTTTAGAATATGCACATGTTTTTGGTCACAAGGCTTATTCTATTTATGGATTATTTGAAAAACAACCTCCAACATTTTTTGATCGAATGAATGGATTTTGGGACAATATAGAAAATTTGAAAGAATAATTCCCCCCCAATCCTAAAGAGTAAAACAATTTTTTTTTAATTCGTTTTAGAAGCAAAATAAAAAACTCAAAAAGAAATAACTAACAACTAGACCAATGACCCTTTACATTCATTTTGGTATATATAAAGCCGGAAGCTCTTATATCCAATATATATGTGCAAATCAAAGAGATTACCTAAACGAGAACTCCATATATTTTCCAATCTCCAAAGAAGATAAAAAAATGATTTCTGGTTTAATTTCCAAAGGCAACGCAGATGATTTAGATTTGGCTTTAAAAAACGAGGACGAATCGCAAATTGGGTCTATACTTCAACAATGGTTCACAGAAGCAA
>Ga0306865_1000678_pt1 | contig 11350 bp, 13 predicted proteins | sample AntRauTorckE5431_FD_190441 | JGI IMG/M metagenome (GOLD analysis project Ga0306865, IMG submission 190441) | Saline lake microbial communities from Rauer Islands, Antarctica - Metagenome Torckler E5 #431 (v2) (version 2) | ecosystem: Environmental > Aquatic > Non-marine Saline and Alkaline >... | reverse complement strand
CATAAAGCGCACCTTCATCCGCGCCACGGCCACCGGCATCAAATCCGTCTTCCCCATCCGGCGCTCCACCTTCCAGGAAGTCAACGGCTACCGCGTCTACGGCACTTCGCAGGATTGGGACAAGATCACCAACCGCACCACTTTTCCCGGTTGGAAGCTCAGCCCCTCCGGCCCGCTCCTGATCACCGGTGTCAACTTCACCGAGTTAGACGCACATACCGCCAATGAGCTCATGAGTAGCGCCACTTTCGGCTATACCGATGCCACGCGCAGCTACGGGCTATTTCAAAAGAACAAATAGATAAAATACTCATCCGGTATTATCTCAAAATAATTTTGCGTGTCAGTAGGTGTTTTTAGCAGGGTAGGGGAGCCAATGTCAGAAGGTTGCAAAAACGGCTCTTCTCCCTGCTTTTAATCCTTCCACTGCACCCGCGACCGCGCCCCCTATTTCCTCACCCTTTTAATTGTACCAACATGAAACGCAAGACCCGCGTAAAGCCAGACCTATACCAGGTCGTCACCGATAAAGTCATCGAGCTCCTCGAAGCCGGCACCGTCCCCTGGCAACGGCCATGGAACCAGTATGGTCTTGCCCGCAACTATGCGACCGGTCACATATACACCGGCATCAACGCCTTCCTCCTCAATTTCTTCCCCAGCTTCGACGTGCCCTTTTACATGACCTACAAGCAGGCCCAGGCACTCGGTGGCCAGGTACGGAAAGGGGCCAAAGCCGAAACGGTCTATTTTTTCAAGACCTTATATAAGGACGCCGACGGGAAGAACCTTAAGCCCGCCCAAATCGCCAAACTTGGAGATGGCGACAAGTTCGTTAAGGCCATCCCCATGCCCCGCACCTTCCACCTGTTCAACATCGCCGATATCGACGGCATCGACTTCGACATACCAGAAATCAGCGATAACCCCAACGCCCCCATTGAGGCATGCGATAATTTCTTAACCGGCCTGCAGTCCGTTCCGGAAGTTCGACACGAAGACTTAAACCACGCCTATTACGCCCCCGTCGCCGATCAAATCAACATGCCGCCCTTGCCCCGATTCAGTTGCTCACCGGCCTACTACAAGACGCTTTTCCACGAGGTAACACATAGCACCGGCCACGAGTCCCGCCTCAGCCGCCCCGGCATCACACTACCCATGGAGCAGCGCGTCCCAGGCTCCGAGTCCCACGCCCACGAAGAACTAATCGCCGAACTCGGCGCCGTCTACCTTTGCCAGCACGCCGGTATCTCCCGCCAGCCGCTCCAGGAGAACGCCGCAGCCTACATCGACTCGTATTTGGGCTACCTCAAGGGCGACAAACGCTTCCTGTTCCAGGCTTCCAGCCAGGCGCAGAAGGCGGTTAACTTTTTGTTGGAGGCTCCTACGTAATAGGGGAGTACAGACCCGTCCGAAATTCCTCTATAGATTAAACGCCTTTGTCTTAACCGTCTAAAATCATTCGATATCGAATGATTTTAGACAAGGCTTACGGATGGACAAGAAAGTGATCAAACCACCCGATAGCTAGTCAATACAGGGCTTTAAGTAAGAAACCTGTAGAATATATTGCCGCTACTTTTTCGCAGTAATACTATAAAACGAAAAAATAGCGTACCTTGAGCTAAATCAAAAATCATGAGCAACATCCTCGTCCGTGGAGAAAAAGTCAGGATCGATAAGAATACAGGTTACATCTGTATCACCGACATATCGAAACTTACCGGTGACCACCGCCTAAACATTCCCAACTGGATGCGGGCCAAAGCTACCGCTGAGTTTATTAACGCCTGGGAGCTAAAGCACAACCCTCATTTTAGCCCTTCCGTATTCGAAGAAATCGTGAACCGTGCAGGCTCTAATTCTTTTTACGTTTCGGTTCAGGATTTGTCGGAAGCCGGATGTGTTGGGGCTTTCGCTAAAAGAGGCCGCAGCGGTGGTACTTACTGCGCGCCGTTATGGGCCGTTCACTTCGCCAACTGGCTCGATGCCGCTTTCTACGTAGAGACGCTGGATGCTTACCTCGAGATGCAAGAATCCCTCTATGGCAAGCACGCACAGTTAAAGCGCTTTGCGAGAGAATTGGCTGCGGAAAATCTACGTCGGCCCACCAGTAACGCCCTGAATAGCTTACCTCCGGAAGCCGACGTTCTCGTTGAGCGACGGTTTGCCTCCATCGAAGCCGACTTACTGAACCTTGCGTTATGGGGCATGACCGCTCAGGAATGGCGCATCAAGTTTCCCCAGTCAGATCAACGTAAGAACATGCGCGATTACGCCACCGTCGAGGAGCTCAAAGCCCTGGCCTCTTTGGAAATGTTGAGCCGGGAAATGCAGGAAGATATGTACACCACTGAAGAGCGACTTAAGAAGCTTCGCCGTAAAGCAACGGAGTACATCCAGCATTACTGCAACAACGAAGAAAAACAGGAAATACTCCTTCTGGCTCAGCATAAGAGAGGATGGGGGCGCTTCGAGTTTTAAGCGCACACTAATCTAAGAGAAAGGCCAATGAAAAGGAGTATTCAGGACGTAGCGAATGAGGTTACCGCCATCCTTCAAAAGGAAGGCGTAGAAACCTATGACCAGACCAAAAACCTGTTTCGCGAGGTGCGTAAAATGATGCAGGTTACTCCCCCTAAAAAAAGGCAAAAGCGCAAAAGCGCTAAGACGATCACTAAGGAAGAAATGAAACACTTCCTGAAGACGGCCGCTCGGGACAGCCAAACCGTAGGACTGATAATGGAAACGCTCTATCGCACCGCCGTCCGTTCCAAAGAACTCATCGACATTCAGGCACTGGACCTGCAATCCAGTCAACACAATCTACTCATAACTACACACGACAACAGTAGCCGCGAGGTTACAATAACCTCGATGCTGGCCAGCCAACTGGCCGACCACCTTGATGGGCGGAACCAGGGACCACTATTTATCAGCAACAGGGGCAAAGCTTTCTCCGTCCGCAGAATCGAACAGCTGGTTTCGGATGTAGCCGAACGGGCAGGACTAGAACAAAAGGTAACTCCTGGAACACTCAGAAATTCACGGATCAAGCACTTACGTGATGCAGGGATGACCGAAGATGACCTGGCAGACTTCGTATAACAGACTCGACGTAGTACCCCGCTATCGACCACAAGGAAGTTAACAAAAGCGCGGCCTTCTCCCAAAAGAGAAGTGCCGCGCGGAAAACTTTATAGATCCCTAAATATACAACTATTTGTTCGTATTTCTTCTGTAATTAGTAGAGATATTCTTAAGCCTCATACCTTCATTTTATCGACCGACATAAATCTTTGTCTACACAAAGTGTAGAATTATTTAATGCTGAATCCACCGTTATTCTCCTCAAATTCCCTACATTGTGGAGACAAACTACACCCCAATAACTAACTAGTATTTCACCCACATTCTCGGTCTAACGAGCTAAACCTTTACTCAAAGCGTAAGTACTCTTTTTGTGTACGCCTGTATTAGTCCGACCAATTTCAACACCCACATGTCTAACAAAGAAAACGGTACCCCAAAGAAAAAGCTTGGCCGGCCCACTAAAGACCATCGCATTGCCGTCAATATGCGCTTACCTAGCAAACTCCTGGAGAAACTCCGCGATGAAGCAGCTGAAAATGACCGCAGCGTCACCAGCATCATCGTTGAAATGACTCGGAATCGCTACCATCCAGCCGATGACTAAATGGCTCTTTTGCTGACCAATCCAGTGAAGTCCATAAAATGGATTTAAGAATTGTTAATATAAAATCAGGCACTTTCTGTCACGTTATATGGTTGATTTGACTTATACGTACAGTTACGTGTGTACAAAGTCCCTACTTTGCGCTATATTACAGGCATGATCATCGAACGGCATCTTTTACTTGACCAACTCCCAGCGAAACTCCTTCGCTCGGTGGTCCAGGATGCCCTCATGGCCAACCTTCCTATTCCTACCCTGATTATTGTCGGCTTTCGCAAGAAAGTCGTCCGTTACTACCGAACGGTAGACACTACGTACGCCCTTACCGCTTAGAGCTTTATCCTACGGAAATCACCTCCGTAGCAACCGATTTCTACACCTTCTCTATTTACATCCCTATGCGTGCCTTACTATTTTTAGACACCGAGACCACCGGTCTCGACACTGGAAAAGACCGTGTTGTGCAGTTAAGCACCCGCCTGGTCTCAGCTTCCGGAACTCAAGACTACGACCAGCTGGTCCGTCCCGAGAATTTCGCAATTCCCGCTGCGGCCGTCAAGATTCACGGAATCACCGAGCAGGTAGCGACCCTACGAGGCGTCTCAATTGCCCGGGTTCTCGAAGAGTTTTCTACCCAGCTGGAACAGGCAGACATAATCGTCGGCCACAATGTCAAATACGACATCGCCATCATCATCGCCGAAGCAAAACGCAACGGCTACCACGACCTGGTGGCCACGCTGACGCACCCTAGGTTCGGCCTCAATGCCGGAGTACGCGCCGCAATCTGCACCCAGCGCCTGGCCGCCGATTACCTCCTGGCTATCGGTGAAGATCCTTCCCGGTCAAACACTAAGCTGACCACCATCTATCATCAGCTCTTTGGGGAAGAACTTACCGGAGCACATGACGCACTGGTCGACGCTATCGCTTGTCAACGCATCTATAATTTCCTAAGTGCTTTCCAAACTAAGCAAGGTGTCCACTTTCCTTCCGATATTCTTTGCTTTGAGGATTAGCAGTGCGTTCTTGTCAAATACGATTTGGGCGCGGACGCAGGTGAGGGGCGAGGGACAAAAGAGCAATGGTCTTATCTGCTTCGTCTACCTCAGTAAACCGTCACGGCTAATAATTGCGGTACTGTCTCGGTTTCTAACTATGTCGACCCCGAAAGAGCAGAGCAGCTCAATCGGCACAATGGAAAACAAAATAAGTAGTATATTTACTACTAAACTTGTATATTTGTGACCGATGTGTAAATCTGCACATCGGTCACAAACGTAAAAGTCATGCCCGATATTCGAAGATTTACCTACAACAATGAAGCAATTACTTTCGAGTTTGCTGATGGCCAGTCGATGGTGAACGCTACCGAAATGGCAAAGCCTTTCGGTAGAAAAACGTCGGCCTTCATGCGGACTCAGTCAACGAAAGCTTTTGTACTCGCCCTTGAGGAAAATTACCGTAAAAAAGGAGCGCCTAAGGAAGTGCTACGTGTGATCAAAGGCGGTGACAGTAACGCCCTTCAGGGAACATGGATGGACGAACACTTAGCGCTGAAGTTCGCCGGTTGGTTGGCCCCTGAGTTCGAGGTATGGGTCTACGAGAAAATCAGAGAACTTATCACGACCGGTAAAACCGAGATCAGCGGCAAGAACGAAAACTTCGGCTACGTCCTCCGCGAGATCGCTCAACGCTTCGACGACCAGGAGCTCGTTAACCAAGACCTCGACACCCGCATCACTGAAGTCGAGTCCAAGATTCTCTCTAAAGACGGGAACTATTATTCCATCGCTGGCTTCTGCAATCTATATAAGATAGACTGTCCCCGCCACCAAGCCGTAGTATGGGGCAAAGCTGCCGTAGCAAAGAGTAATCAGATGGGAGTGGCCACCGGGAAAACCCACGACGAACGTTTCGGTACCGTGCGGACGTATCGTCACGAGATTTTGAAACACGTCATCCTAGAAAAGTAAACCAATGCCAACCCTACACGAACGCTTCAAAGCCCTCCGCGAAGCCATGACCTGGTCCTGGGCCGACATAGATCGAATCACCGGCCGCAAAAATGCCCGGACCAACATCACCAAGCGGGTGCCCGCCTGGGCACACCTGGCCATCGAGGCCCACGAAACCTATGAACCCCGTCTTCAACTCCACGTCATCGATGCCATCAACCAGCGGCTCGGCGATGAGTGGCAGCTGACGCAAGAGGGCTCGGGAACTATTGTTTACTGGTCAGCTACCAATTCCGACAATAAGATTACGCTAGCCTTTGCTCCTGGAGCCTTCAATCTTAGCAGCAAAGGACAACGACTCGAGGGACTTGTGGAACAGTTGGCTTCTTTGTACCCTTATTCCGTTCAAGAAACCTCTAATAGATTTCAATTTTCACTTACAGACCAACAGGAGCAGAAGCAAACCATACTAAAGATGGCTGAGGAAAGGCAGGTGATGTTTTAGAAGATTACAATCGAAAACGCATCTGGTAATCAGTAAGTTATGCCCCGTCTGTAGAGCGATTTCAGGGCGATTTTTTGACGCCCATAATTGTATTTATGTTAAGTAGGTCTTAAATTTGCCACCTCCCTATCATGGCTAAATCCACAGTAGGCATCGCCATAGGGGCGGACAGCTCCGATTTAGCCCTCGAAAACGCCCACGTGGTCCTGATGGAAATTCCCGAAGATTTGAAAGGAATATTGGCTCCTTTTTCGCCTTCTCACTGAATTCAGTTCCATGCCCGGAAAAGACCGTTTATTCTTCGCCAGGCCTCGTCATCATGACCCTACCCTTTGCACCCGCGTACCCGCCCCTATTTTCTAAGTAGTTGGGCGCGGACGCAGGTGCAAGGTAAGTTGAACGGCAGGGCCGTTATCCCCTTAAAGCAAGCTCCGCCGTAATTCAGCCGCTGCCACCCGGCATTCGTATTCCAACCGCAGGATATGCAAGCGCGAATTCTGGTACAAACTCGTTTTCAGGAAAGCAAAACTACTTCAAATCGTAGCCCCTACTTTATAAAGTATACTGACCACTTAATCTTAATTTAACGATCACGTCCTGACCACTGGTATTCCGGAAAAACCACCCGTGCTTGCCTTCATAGGGGGCCAGAAAAGTACCCACCATGTTGTTGGCATTAGCGAGCGTGTAGCTCTCGAAGTAGACGTTCTTGGCCGGTTTTTCCTGTTTCACCTCCCCGTGGAAATCGAAGTAGAGTATTTCTCTTTCCGTAGTGGACCACTCGTACTTCATCTCACCGTATTTAAGCATATTTATTTTAAATTCAATCCCTTTTCCTGCGGGTACCACCACTTCCGTTTCATCTTCCCGTACTTCCAACTGGGTGGCGGGTGGCGGATTGTCAGCCTCTACGGGCCTTTCTACTCCGGGTCCGGAACCGGCCTTTTCCAGCCTGATGATCGGGGCGGCGGAGGTAGTAATGGCTTCCGGACCGGCGGGTACGGAAGTTTCCGGGATGTACAATTTGCTAAACCCGAGTAACTTCCCCGCACCCGTAGGGTCCATACCGTATTCCGCCGGTAATACCGCTACTACTAATAGTACGGCACCGACGACGAGTGCAATGATGGTTGCTTTTATAATTTCAGTTTTTTCCAAAACTGGATGATTCATTTCTGACATAGTAATTTTTCTTTAAGCGATGAAATAACCGGTTAGCTGGTAGCCGAGTAGTAGGAACCCGGCAGCCATGAGCACCGTATTGGTAATGGTTGAGAACTTCATGAAACTAGCCTGCCTTCTCCATACCGTTATGAAGATCAACACGATCGCTAGAGCAATGAACTGTCCTATTTCTACCCCTATATTGAAGCCAATCAGGTTCGTAAATAAGCCCTCCCGATCAAACTCAAATTCCTGTAGTTTACTGGCCAGGCCAAACCCATGGAATAATCCGAAAATCAAGACTGCGGCCTTGGTGTTCGGCTGTTTGCCGAAGAACCGCTGAAAACCGCCCAGGTTATCAAAGCCCTTATAGACGATGGACAGGGCGATGATCGCGTCGATCAGGTATGCGTTGATATTTATGTCGGCGAGAACCCCCAACAGCAAGGTGGTGCTGTGGCCGATCGTAAAAAAGCTGACGTACAGCAGCACTTCCTTCGGTTTATATAAGAAGAAGATGACCCCGACCAGGAACAGCAGGTGGTCGTAGCCGGTAACCATGTGCTTCGCCCCAATGTACAGGAACGGCCCGAAGGCAACGCCATCATTACCCAGCAAGAATGCCTGGGTATTTTCATCGACGCCGTGCGCCAGTAGAGAGGTACCAATTGCGCCAACGAAAGTCAGTAGCGCAAGGGCGATTATCCTTTTAATCATCGTAGTAATTTTGATTGATTCCCATTGCACCTTGCGGTGCAATGGGATAATGACGAGTTAATGCGCGTGTCCGTGGGTTTTCACCTGTTCCAGGCTATCCTCCGTTTTCTCAGCCGCCATTCGAAGGCTGTCCTGCCGGCTGACCATTTCGGCGGTATCGCCCGTAATAGCACTTTCCTGCACGCTTGATGAAGTACCCTCCTCTTTTGTTTCCGTACAAGCAGTCAGGAGTGTGAAGGAAACTAATGTGATAAAAAACATTTTTCTCATAATCAGTTGATTTTGAAGTTAATAATCTAGTTTTTAATTGGTGGCCCGTACTTTTCTGGTCGTTAAGTTTGTAGACTTTGGCTTGAAAAACTTTTACACCTGCTTTCCTCCTGTTTTTTCAAGTAGTTGGGCGCGGACGCAGGTGCAAGGAAAGTTGAACGGCAGGGCCGTCACGCCTTAGGAACGCCGATTTAATAAGTGTCCGATTTGGGTCTGACGCTTTTGTTCCAGTTGACTTTACAAATTCTTTGCATAGCCATAGCTACGGAAATAATTTTTAAAGTTGACTGGGACAAAATAAGGCGACCCTAAATCGGACACTTATTGAATTGACGTTCCTTAAAGCAAGCCCCGCCGTAATTCAGCCACCGCCACCCGGTATTCGTATTCCAGCCGTAGGATATGCAAGCGCGCGTTCTGGTACAGACTCGTTTCAAGAAAATACTCCACGACCGTAATTTCTCCAAGCCGGAGCGCCTTATTGAGTAGTCGCTCGTTATCCACAGACAAAAGTGCCTGCCGGTACTCGTCCAACGATTGGCTGAGTAAGGCCTGCCGCTCGTACAATTCCCGTAATTCAGCGTAGTGTTCGTTGACGTAACCCGCTAGCTCCAGGTCGGCAAGTAAGACTTCGGCCTGCCGTGTTTCCGTCCGGTTTTTTTGCTTCCATAATGGAAGCGTTACACCGACGTGGACACCATTGAACCGCTGTCCCAAAATACCCTGATAGCGGTAACCGGCCTCGAAACTCGGGAGCCGGTAAAGTCGGCTCACCTCCAGCTGGCGGTCGGCAATCACTCGTTGCTGCTCAAAGGTTTTTCTCTGCGGGTCGGTAGCCTCGAATGTTTGTTCGGTTTGCGCGAAGTCTTCGATCTCCGGCACTGGGGGGTACAGGGTGTCGCGGTAGTCGATCTGTTCTCCGCCGTTCAGCCGGGTGAGTTGAATTTGCAGCTGTTGAATTTGCAAGTCGTTCTCTCCCCGGCGCTGCCGGAGTTCAAGGAGTTGCAAGCCCACCTTATTTACGTCCAGTATATTCCCCTCCCCGGATTCTAACCGCTGGCGAAAATCCTGTTGGAGTGCGGTAAGGGTTTGTCGGCGACGCTCGTAGCGTTGGTTAAGCTGAAAGCGGTAGGTCATATTCAGACATACCAGTTTTGTTTCCAACAGAATCTCCTGCCGCCGGGTAGCAACGCTGGAGACGGACAGTCCAGCCCGGGCCGCCGCCAGCTCCCGGCGCTTCCGATAAGCTGCGGGCAGATCAAACCCCTGCAGCACCAGGAAGTCGATCTGTTCGCCCGCGGTTGCGGGAGAACCGATCAGGTATTCTCCCTCCACCGTAGGGTTAGGCAAGCTAAGACCGACGTTGACCCCCGTCTTTTCCGCCTCCCAGAACTGACGCTCCGTGGCCAGGCGGGGGTTATTGCTTTCCACTGACCGCAACACGTCTTCTAACGTAGATTGCGCGGTGAGTGGTAGTATGGTAATGGCCAGCATCCACGCCAGCAAGGTTGACTTATTCATTAATTTGATTTTTTGGCGTTGATGAGGTAATACACGACGGGTATAACGAGCAGGTTCAGTAGCGTGGAGGTGAGCAAGCCACCCAGGATCACCTTGGCCATGGGGCTCTGAATTTCGTTGCCGGGCAGGTCGCCGGCAATAGCAAGAGGAATCAGGGCCAAACCTGCGGTAAGTGCCGTCATCAGGATGGGAGACAGTCGGTCTATAGAACCTTCCAGCACCGTTTCGTAAAGCGGCTTGCCTTCCGCGCTCAAGGCTTCGTAATGCGATACCAGTAAAATACCGTTCCGGGTGGCAATACCGAATAGCGTGATGAAGCCGATGATGGCCGGAATACTCAAAATTCCCGAAGTGATCCAAATACTAAATACCCCACCGATGAGGGCCAGCGGCAGGTTGAGCAGGATGAGCGATGCGGTCTTCAAGTCCTTGAATTCCTGGAAAAGCAGCAGGAAAATAACCAGCAACGATAGAAGTGATGTAGTGATCAGGATGGTAGAGGCTTCCGCCTCCGCCTCGAACTGACCGCCGTATTCGATGCGGTAACCCTCGGGCAGATTAATATTTTCGGCGACGACGGCCCGGATTTCCTCAACCGCGCTCTTCTGATCGCGGCCAGCTACGTTTACCGCTACTACGGTCTTCCGTTGTACGTTCTCCCGGTTGATGGTGTTGGGTCCGGAAGTGCTTACGACATCAGCCACGTAGCTCAGCGGAATTTTGCTGCCATCAGCGGCATCGATCATCGTGTTACGGATGTTTTCCATGCTTCCCCGGTTAGCCTCGTCGAAGCGTAGTACAAGATCGAAACTACGGGTACCCTCATAAATCTCCGATACCTTCTCCCCGGCAAAAGCCACATCAATAAATTCGTTGAAGTGGCCAATGGGGATGCCGTAGTAATTCAGTAGGTCTCGTTTAGGCCTTATCTGTAATTGGGGAATCTCTACTTGTTGCTCGACGCCAATGTCAACCAAGCCCGAAATCGGTGTGATCAGGTCCTGGATTTCGTTGGAAAGCGAGAACATTTTCGCTAAGTCCGTTCCAAATATCTTGATGGCAATATTAGCCCGGGTACCGGACAGCATGTGATCGATGCGGTGGCCGATGGGTTGCCCGATGGTGATGTTTACCCCCGATACGCCAGCCAACTTGGCCCTTACGTCCTCCATGAAATCCGCGCGGCTTCGCTCGTTCAGCACAAACGGAGCGTCGATCTCCGCCGCATTCACACCCTGGGCGTGCTCGTCCAGCTCCGCCCGTCCCGTGCGGCGGGTAGTGACTTGTATCTCCGGAACGGTAAGTAACTCGCGCTCGATGCGGGAGCCAATTTTATTACTCTCCTCCAAAGAAATACCCGGTAGCGTAACCGCCGAGATAACAAGTGACCCCTCGTTGAACTCCGGTAAGAAACTCCGGCCCAATTGGGAAAGCACAAGCACCGCCACGGCCAGTAACACCACGGAAACAATCAGGATAACCGCCTTGGCCCGCAGCACGCCCCGCAATGCGGCC
>Ga0306865_1000675_pt1 | contig 11368 bp, 13 predicted proteins | sample AntRauTorckE5431_FD_190441 | JGI IMG/M metagenome (GOLD analysis project Ga0306865, IMG submission 190441) | Saline lake microbial communities from Rauer Islands, Antarctica - Metagenome Torckler E5 #431 (v2) (version 2) | ecosystem: Environmental > Aquatic > Non-marine Saline and Alkaline >... | reverse complement strand
TGTTGTACCCTCTGGTCCATGTGCAATAACTTATAATTTTTGTTTTATGTTATAGAACTTCCTGTTCCTGATGAGTTCATCATAGGAAAGTTCCAGTATCCTAGATAGCCGCAAAGGGCCGAGATTCACGTAAGCCTGAGCGTACAAAATAGCCTAAATTTTATCCACAAAAAATGTGGATAATTTTGGACATTGAGGCATTGATAAAATTTGAAAAACCTCAAAATCGACTATTTTTTAAACAATTTTATTGGCAAGAAGTATCAAAACTGCTCATAAAAAAGCCGACTTGTTTCAAAATCGGCTTTTTGCGGTTTTTATGATCAGGATTAATTTTTTAAGTAATTGATATTTCAATTAATATACAAGTGTACTTCGTATAATCCCCATTATGTTAAATGGGATCAAAAAACCTCCAATAAAATCGTTATAGTATTATTATTTATTGAATAAATAAGAGAATTAAATTAGTGAAATACTCAAATGAAAAAATAGTAAAAGCTCTCTTACTTTCTCCTTTACCACTACTTTTTTTCACAGCAGTCCTGTTTATCGTAATGAATCAGGAATACAGCCTATACTCGATTTTAGTGGTTCTTGTAGGGCACGGTCTTGTCTACTTGGCTTATTGTATTTTGACTGTACCTTTCAGCTTCATATTCTCAATTCTTTTAAATCGTTATAACAGTCTTAATTTATTAACTATCTGTATTGCCTCTATAATTATTGCTACTCCATTTTTTATTCTTTTTGAATGGAGTCACACAGGAGAAATTTCGAAAGAGTGGTGGAAAATGTATACCAATACATGGACTATTTTTATGGCTCTCTTTCCTGGCTTATGTTATTGGCTGTTTTTAATTAATTTAAAAGATAAAGAATAGTTATGAAAAAAATATTATATTTTAATTTCTTAGCGATTATTTTGACTTATGTATCTTTGCTTTATCAAAAAAATATATTAGTTGCTCGCATAGTTGTAGATAAGCTTGAAAAAGTTGAAGTCATAGCTGGGGGATTTCCTCTACAGTTCCTTATAGATGGTGAAACCTCTCCAGTCGGAAGTATAAGTATCAATCCTTTATTTATTTTCATCGGCATGGATCAATTTGTTTTTCTCAATTTTTTTATTGATTATTTATTTTGGGTAAGTATTTTATTTGCTTTTTCTATGATTGTGAAAAAGTACAGAATTGTATAGATCTCCTAAAATTAACATAATACGCGTTATACGAAACGTGTTATAATTTACCTTGAAATTCATATACTTATTTCAAAGTTTATAGCCCGAGCATCCCTGTTCGGGCTTTTTTTATGATTTTTCACGTTCCACGCCTATTATTTGATCAATGTTCCACAACTTTGTTCATATCAGTTAAACAATCGTGGTTAATCATAGGGTCTAAAAAAACGGCTCCAAAAGCCCCTTTTCTCCGGTTCCTGTTCAACTTGCTCCGGCACTGGAATCCGCTTATTTTTCGTCTGCTCTGGAGTAGTCAATCCCTCATCTTTCGGTTCAGCTTCTGGCCGAGGATCCGTTGCTATATCCTGGCTAGATTTCTGATCGGTAAACGTAGTCATATTGGCTGTGGGAGGCTTCATTTCGATGAGTGTTAAAAGCGTATCTATACGAGCGTTCGCCTTGGATTCACGATCTTCGGCTTTTTCTAACTGTTTTTTTAGGAAGTCGATTTGGCTTTTCAGTTCTACCACTGTTTTATCAATGTATTCAGGTGTATTTTGATTTTGTATTGAAGACGTATCAATACGTTTTGGGTGTTTTCCACCAAAAGGCTCACCATAGACACGAAGTAATTCTGAGAAGTCGATAGAACCATCATGATCACGACTTAATACTCCGTTTTTTATATCTTTATATAGTGTAGCTCTAGATTTTTTATATAGCGTTGCAGCATCACTAACACTGTATTTTGTACTTGTTTTCATACTGTATTACTGTGTATTTAGGAGACGTATTAAAGAATACAACAAGTGTATTCTTTAATACACTCAAGGTTTAAAGCCTAATTGCTTAAGTAACCTAAAACACCATTTCTAAAATCCTCACTGGTAAAGGTTCTATCAACAAAACGCATATCTTCTTCTGTATTTATTAAATCTCTCAAAAAGCCGAGTTGATAATCCCATTCATGATCTAATTGTATAGAGCCACTAATTTCTGAACCGTCAGAAGTCTCAATTTGGATATGAGCTGAATAACCTTTAGTATTTTTTTTAGCACTTAATAAAGCAATTGCATCAATAAGCATTTCAAATTCCTTATATGACTATAGTTTAATTATTTAGTTTCAGATTTTAATTGTGGATCCTTCACTCACTGAGAGTTTAGTTGTTAACAGCATTGTTTTTAGTAGCTGACATAAATCCCACTTTTTTTAAGTATGGATACAGTTCTTTAGCACGATGTGGATCTTGCAGCATGTCAGCTATACGAATTGCAAATTGCGGAAAGCTTTCGGTGCCTTGGGAGTACTTACTCATCTCAGGTAATTGAGAGAGTTTATTAGCAAATAAATGTCGCTGAGCATCAGTCATTTTTGAAAAAAGATCTACAGTATTTAGATCTTGTGTAGAACTGACAATCTGCTCTGTTTGCTTCTGTTTTAATGAGAATGAAAAGCCATAAATTGAACGCCCTTTTTTATGCTGTTGGTATTCCACAGTAATATCAGTATGTTCACTAATCTGTTTAACTGAAATATCTAGTACACGCTTTTTTAAATCAGAAATTATTGCATAGTCTGTTTTGTTGACACCTAATTTTTCTCTAAACTCTACCAATTCTAAAATTGGTGTTTTACCTGCACTTCGCCAAGCTATTAAAAGCTCATATAATCGGATTGCGTAAGCGCTACTCAGTCTGCTAATTTGCCCTAATTCATATTTAGTAAAATGTTCTTCTAATCTTGTGATCAATGGAACAACTGCTGGAGAAAAAATCAGTTTGACTACAGCTTCATTCTCAATGTAGCGAATTTCACTCACCCATCTAGATTTAATATATTCTATATTTTTAGAGTTTTTTTCCTCATAGCTGAATTGACGTAAGAATAGTGCATTACAAGCATTTTTCAATGTTGTATAAGCTGTATTCTTATGAACATTAAATTGACGAGCATAAGTTTCAGCATGAACTACTAATGGGTCATTTGTATTGATCCCCTTTCCACTTTCTCTAGCCTCAACAATAGCTAATAAAATTAGTCGTTGCTCTGCCAGATCTAAGTTATAACTTGCATTGATTAAAACATTACCTTTGACGACAATTTTTTTCATATCTTTATTCGGACTTCATCATTTGATGTCAATATATTGACTTGATATTGTTGTGTCAATATTTTTTGTCTTAAACAAGATAAACGTCCATATATAACAAGATAAACGTCCATATATATTAAAAGTAATAGGGTATAAAACATTAACTCAATATATTATTGTTTTTATTATTTATAATAAAAACAATAATATATATAAATATTTAAATATAATGTTTTCTTATTATGTATTTAATAGCATTTAAAAATCTAAAAGATAATCAAAGTTAATAAAAGTACATATAAAACAATAATTTAGATAAAATATTATGATTATAATTTAGTTTATATCTGGACTTTATAATTTTTTGTCAAGATAAGCAAGATAAACGTCCATGTATAGCAAGATAAACGTCCACGTATAGCAAGATAAACGTCCATGTATAGCAAGATAAACGTCCATGTATAAGCTCTGTAACCCTTTATTTTATAGGGCTACAGAGCATCTAAAAACATTAAAAGTATTTAAAAATAATTAAAAACCTGAATCATGAAAAATTGCCCTTGGTTTTCGCTACGCTCAAACTCTATTGAATCTCGCTTTCGCTCGATTCGTTGGGGCAATTTTTGGTTAATATTTTCGTGACTTTTGAAAAAAGCAAAAGCAACTCGGAATTCGCTTCGCTCATAAAGCTTTTTTGCTCGCTTCGCTCGGTCGAGACTCTGTTTTCTACATGTGATCTAAGTTTTTCTAGGATATGAAATCGTAAAAAACGGTTTTTCAGGGAGTCTAGGCGCAACTTTTGGTATGTTCGCTCGTAGACATTCGCTCTGATATAACGATTAGAGGCAAAAAATAGGGGGTATACGCGTTTTTTCACTGATTACCAATGGATTCCTATATCAAATAGAAAAAATGGCTTAAAACGCAAATGAGCGCGAAATGGAAAGCAGTTTATAGTCGTACTCAGGACTTTGATCTCAGTTATTTATGTGTGATGAGGGACACACAGATTTTTAATTTCGTTCAGCAGAATCGGCTGCGTCAGGATTTTTTAGTGAGGTCCCCACTAACCGTTTATAAAAAGTCGGATCAAAGACTTTGATTTCACTTGTTTTCTCAAGGTTCTTTGAATTTCTGAATCCGATGCCACTCGAATCTGATTTTCTAGGTCGATTTTTACAAATTTGGTTTGAGGGGTTAGACCGCCAAGTCTATGAAGTCGCCAAACTTCATCCTCAAACCACATTCTTCCAATTCTCTTACACACTCCAACTTAATGGCGTGTCCTTTCGTTACTCATTCCAACGCTCGCCTTTCACTCGAATTGAAATGCTACCTTTGCCATTACAGCAAAGCCCTACTGAGTCACTCTCCCACAGTTCTGTTTTCGGAAGTTGCCTCCGATTGAATAAAAACCTCTTCAAATTAAAGAGAAATCTTTAAGCAATACGGCTTCGTCATCAAACAAAACTGCTTCCCAAGTTAGTATTAAAACAGTTGTTTTCAGTTGCCTGAAAACTGGCAGAACCCGTGCCGATCTCCTACATACAACACCTACATTCCTATCTCCCCCGATCGCAGTTCCAAGTCGTATCAGGTTTATACAATGCAATATGTAGTTAATAATCATCCACGTTCACGCCTTACCCATATCGACATACACAGCCTAAAAAGCACCATGTTGACGACCTTACAGGCTTGAGCTATCCATTGATCTCGACAGCAAAACAGAATGTCTTCCGACAAATTCACTGTTCTACCTAAAATCGAGTACCGATTGCGCCAGCTTTCGCCTTGCAACCCTGACACCTCACGATGCCCTCAAAAGCCCACCTGTGGGTATAACCTACGCCCTTGTCTTTATTTTTGTTTTTGACTTGAAGCGTCTGGTTATCAGCTATTCACGAGGTTACTCATTCCGTGAGTCCTCTGACTGTCTGTTTTAATACAGGGTTTCGGCCCTTTCAGCCTAGGAGGGAAGTTACTCCCACCGCCACGTCACCGTGATCCCGTGTCCTTGTCGCCCAACTGACCTCCACCTTGGGAGTGGAGGGTGTTCATTCATCAAAATGAGTGAACAGGTAGAAAGCGGGAGTCACACCCGCCAGCCCCTAGTGTAGCCGCGCCAGCTAGAGTTTCCTCACGCACGCAGCTTCACCACTAAAGCTTCTCGAAGATTGGCAGTCCTCAAGAAGGGGGAGTGTGTCTGATTCATGGGTAGGCAACCCAGGAACCAAACAGAAAAGAATTGGCTCATGGATTGGCAGTCCACGCAAAAAATCAAAGACCCTAAAAGGGTTATATTTGATCAAGTTGCGGTCGTCAAGCCCATTTCGGGGGAACTGCTATTTATAAAATCTCCGAAGGTGATTTCTCATTCTGCTTAAAGTTTCAAAAATGCAATTTTTGAGACTTTAAGAATTCCTTATAGAATTTTTAATAAATATCTTTTATAAATCTCTTATAGAATCACTTTATTAAAATCACTTTAAGAGTAATAAAAAAATGATTTATTACAGCTATGTTCCTAAAGATTTTACAAAACATGTCATGGGAATGATGACGAACGAATATGATCTTGTTTCTAAGAAATTCATATTGAATATGAATACTGATGAAGCAAGCCGTATGATTTCAAAATGGATTGAGCGTTATCATTTACTGGAAACAGCCCAACAAACCTATCGAAGAAGATTGAACAGTGAGCCAGTTTTTAGCTTGCTGGTTCATTTCACTTATAGTTATTTACCAGGACTGAGTGAGAGTGAATGCTGGGAAAAATTTGATAAAAATGAACCTGCTTTTTTGGTGCAAGTAGAGGCTTACCTGTTTTGTCGAACCAGTGATGCTTTCTTATTGGATGAAAAAACTCAAAAAGTTTTGAGCAAAACAGACAAACAAGATTTATTGAAGATTAACCGTAAAATCTTTGAGATCTGTCCAAGTTCAGAGTCTTTTAGTTACATTGGTGATGTTAATCCAATCAGCTGTGGTAGATATGAACTGGTACGTCTGACCAAGCCGAAAAAAAGCATTAAAGAGCTTCAAGCCAAGAATTGGACCAATGAAAAACATGTCACAGATTGGACTTGGCGTTTGACTGATAAAGCCTATAAGGAACAACTAGAACAAGGAAAAAGGGTCGTTTTGCGGTTTCAGAGCCTGATTGAAAAAAATGCCAGTCTGGATGAGAAGAAAGCCTATTTTGAACGCCATTTCCGGGCCTTGGAGGGCTATTTAGGCTACCGTGGGGTACGTCAGCAGATCGGAAATTTGTATCACCTAGAAAAACGCTTATTCAAGGATAAATATAATCAGCCCTGGTTTGATCATGGTGCCCGGACTTTAAAACTTTCATATATGAAAAAACTGAAAAGTCCGATTGTAAATAATTCATCATATCAAGAAGCAGAAGCTCATTTTAGGAGTGTATTAACGGAAGATCTCAACAAAAAATACGAAAAATGGAAGGCGAAGTCCAATAAAACCGAGGTATAGGATGTTTTTTAAATCAATCTCAATTAACAATGGTGATAACTCATGCAGAAATATCCTGATGATTATTATCTCAGCCGCCAAGAAATTGACGATTTGAGAGCTGAGGCTAAACACGCGGCAAAATATATGAAAGCTTTTTTCGATTTTAAGACCGAAGCTCGTTATTCATTTAGTGTGACATGGTCCGCCCAAGACGGAGAATTTATTGGGTTATGCGCTGAATTTCCGTCGCTATCCTGGCTAGATCCAGACCGTGATAAAGCACGCTCAGGCATTGAGAGACTTGTCTTTGATGTATTACAAGACATGAGTTCCACTGGAGAAGCCATACCTTAATATTTTTGGAAAAATGCCTGATTCCGCTGGATGTATTCATTCAGATTATTTGAATCTAAGCCGAATATTTGAAGTTTTTTATCGACATATTTGAAAAAGAAGCAGTAAACAATGTGCATTATCCCAAGTGCCAACGCTTCCATTTTGATCGCCGGTAATAGGGCATTTGGGTCTGTAAAGAGAATTTCCAACCTGAAATGATTAAAAAAATAGATGAAAAAAGTCACTAGAGTCAACAGAGTCAAAAGTGCATAAGCTTTAGCACAAGTATTGCAGTGTCTATTCATTTTTTCTAATTTCTGAAAAATTGTATGATTCATTTGGCTCTCTAGGCATCTAAATTTTTGAATGACAAACTCTCTACATATTTTAAATATTCAGGATTAAAAAAGGGAAAAAATTTCTGTTAGATGATCCCGTGCTTTGTAAAAAAAATATCAAAATTATAAAGAGTTGAATTCTATTAATACATTGAAATTAAACATAATTTTTAATATCGACACACATCATAGCTACCTAAATTAGCTCCATTAGGTAGCTATGATGTGTGATGCTAAGCTTTAATTTTTTTACAAAATATAAGTATTTGATTTTAAATATTATTGTATTTAGATGGTAAAAATAAAACTCAAACATTAGTACTCATAAGTAATTGAAATTAAAAATTAAATTATGATCACACATAATACCTACCTTGATGTGGAAAGAAGCTATTGTGTGTGTCGATCAGAGCATTATATGTAGAAAGGTCTCTAGTTCTTTATCCTGTCTACCCGACTTGTAATATGATTCATATATCAGCTAATTGGGAGTACGGCACTATGTCAACAGTAGATCTAATTGATGAAGATGACAATGAATCAGGTATTGCTGCCAAAGCCGCAAATGTACTTCGAGACCGCTTTATTGCCGCAGCGCAAAGTGGAACAGTGTTGTATGTCAAAAATGATAATTTAATGAGTAAAATGCCGGATGGCGTACCAATCGTAGTTAAACATTTGGAAGGCCGGAATCCTGACCTTGCTTACCGATTTGCTGGGCGACGAACTTTTAAAATTAAAAAACGTAAAATTAATTCGAATTGAGGCAGGCTTTTACTCCCATTCGATCGAAGTTCGAATAAGAGATGTTCTGTAAATTTAGAGTACACCCCAAAGTAACGTTACATCTGTCTGTATCCGCAACCTAAAATCAATGGTCTAGAAGCCGTGGAACATCGATTTAGGTACGTTTAAAGCAAGTCTTAGATTTATACGTGACAATAAAAATCCAGTTGTATGCACTGGATTTTTCTATTTGGGGCTTACATTTTAGATTTCGAATAAAGGATTTTATGTTAAAACTAATTGATACCTCTGAATCTATTTGCTACATCCATTACCATTAATAATATAAATCAGTAAGTTAATAGCTTATTTTATCTGTTAGTATGCTCGGAATTTAACGCTTATGTCGGTTCACTTCACATGGTTGTTTCTGTTGCAGAATATTTAGGTCAAAGAACTGATTCTGAAATTAATATAGTTCCTGTTGAGTTAGGGGAACCAGTGAGTTGTCCATTTATGGACAGAAGTTGTGAGAAGGTACTAAAAAACTTACAGCCAGTATGTGCAGTACGAAAAACAGATAATAGTGTATGGATTAGTTGTGAACATCGTCTTTGTTCATCTAGAAAAAAAAATAAGTTAGGACAGTCAATAGGTTTAGTAAAGCATCAGCAAGAATTGCTACTACACATTGCAAAGTTTATTTATGCAGATGAGCAATTAACTTTGGATGAAGTTGGTATTAAAAAAGAAGTTACCATTCCTTTGCCTGAGGCTGATCATAATTATCATGCAGACTATGTTATGCGTAATTTCTCTTCTAGAGGGAAAGTTGATGAAATTCTTTTAGAAATGCAGGGAGGAGGTGAAACTAGTAATACTGGTGCTATTACGAAACACGTAGCTAATTGGGCTAAAATGGCACTTCCTACTAATAAATTTTTACGTGAAAATGTGGCTGCTAATACGATTGAAACTAATGCTTGGCGGAGACAGCAAGAACAGTTTTTAGTTAAAGGAAATGTAGTAGACCAAACAGGTGGAAAAATAGTATTTGTAGTAGGTCGCCCTTTATTTGATTACCTTTACAAACGAATAAGAAATGCGAACCTAAGAGATTTAAGACAACATAATTGGACTTTATGTTTGCTACCTATAAAAGAAAAAACAGAACAAGAAATTAGATCAGGAAAAATCCCTTTAACAATAGATGAAGAATTAGCTTTATTTACTAACTATTCTACATTTATTCGAGTTTTAACTGATCAAGGTTTTCCTTGTCCTGCTATCTTTGAAGGAGAATTTACCTTGCTAAATAATACCTTTAAGGTTGTTTAGTCTCTTTATCTATAAGAGCTATCCTATTTCCTATCCACTCGATAATAGGTACTGCAACAGCATTGCCTATTGCTCTGAATCTACGAGAGTCCAATTCTTTGGAAACCCTTGAAGACTCTCGTATTCTGAAGGGAGCATCCGGCGAACATACAGCATCTGAACTTCCTCTTGAGTCAAGAGTATAGGTTTCTCCATCATTTCTATACCCTTTTGCTTGGGGGCCTGCGCTGGGCTTTCTTCCAATTCCTGCATGTTGGATAGAATAGATATTTGTTTCTGATAGGCCATTAACATATCTGATGGAATTTCTTGGTTTCTCTCCACTGCTCGGTGTATTAGAGACTTCAATTGAGGAGGAGTCAAAAAGGACTCTAGCGGAGCGCATGTCTCCAAGACTTCCAACAATGTAGACTCTACGTCGTCTTTGTGGTGTTCCAAAGTGTTTTGCGTCCAAAATTCTCCACGAAAGACCATACCCGAGTTCATCCAGCGTTTCGATGACTGTTCTGAAATCTTCTCCACAGTTTGAGTTGAGGAGTCCGGGAACATTTTCGATAATAATCCAGTCAGGTTTTCTTTCTTTGATGAGTTTTGCATATGTAAAAAAAAGTCCGCTACGTTCGCCTAATAAACCTTTTCTTTTTCCCTGATTAGCTAGGGAAACATCTTGACAAGGAAACCCCCCACACCAAATATTACTTTCAGGTATATCTAGAGGAGAAAGGGTATCTATATCATTATGTAAAGGTATTTCAGGCCAATTTTTCTTTAAGACACTACAGCAAAAAGAATTAATTTCGCATTGAAAGACAACTTGCATATTTGCCTTTTCTAATCCTAAATCAAAACCACCAATACCTGCAAAGAACGATGCAACTTTGTATTTGGAGTCTGTAATTCCTGCCATTTAAATAAGTATCTTTTGTGGTTAAACATTGCTGGCATCCTATAATAATTTTAATCAGATGGCCACAGTTATTTTGGGCATAGATATATTTTTTATTTTTATAAAGACAATATTTTTTTAGATTTCCTACAATTAACATAATGCACGTTATACGAAGTCAAAAATGGGAGTTCAAGCTCCCATTTTTGAAGATAATTTTAAAAATTTCTTATTGAAAATTAGGTCACTTAAATTGCCAACTCACTATGACTACCTAACCTAACTAATTTCAAAATTAGTAGTTCGCCTTCCTCTGTTTTTTTATAGATCAAAACAAGATCTGGTTTGATATGGCAGTCACGATGACCTACCCAATTACTGACCAAAGCATGGTCACGATACTTTTCAGGCAAGGCTTCATCAGCTTGCAATAACTCTAAAACAGTTTGTAGTTCAGCATCTACTGTATTTCGATGCTGCCCTTTTTTCTCACGTTTATAGTCTTTCTTGAATGCTGATGTGTACTTAATCGTCCGCATTTAGATCAGCCATCAAATCTTTAACAGAAGTGAAGCTCTTTGCTTTGCTTAGATCTTCTTCCATTGCTGCAATGGTTTCAGCACTGGGCTGCCAAATTTCAAAAGGCAGAGCCTTTTCTTTCGCTACTTTGGTTAACAACAAGCGAACTGCATCTGAGACAGTTAAGCCCATTGTTGCAAGAACTTCAGTTGCTTCATGCTTAATGTTTTCGTTAATGCGAGTAGTTACTAGTGCATTTGAAGCCATGTTAAGCTCCTATGATTAACATTGTTAATCATACTATATTCTTAGATGAAGAAAAGTTCAATTCGTATAATCGCCATTATGTTAAATGGAAGCCAGCGACCTCCAAGAAAATCGGTATAGTGTGAATAGTTATTGAGTAAATAAGAGAATTAAATTAGTGAAATACTCAAATGAAAAAATAGTTAAAGCTCTCTTGCTT
>Ga0306865_1000669_pt1 | contig 11449 bp, 12 predicted proteins | sample AntRauTorckE5431_FD_190441 | JGI IMG/M metagenome (GOLD analysis project Ga0306865, IMG submission 190441) | Saline lake microbial communities from Rauer Islands, Antarctica - Metagenome Torckler E5 #431 (v2) (version 2) | ecosystem: Environmental > Aquatic > Non-marine Saline and Alkaline >... | reverse complement strand
TCGTCCTCCAGCGTTTTTCGAAACCCTCGCAAGGCCCTCCACCTTGAGAGCAAGTCGACTGCGTATACCCCGAAGAGTGCAGGTTCCGCGCTAGTGATCGGCAAGATCGTGCTGACAATGCTTACATATCACATAGTGCACACAGAAGATAGCGAACTGTATTTTACTTCCCCTCTTTTAAATGTAGCTCCAAGATGAGTTAAGCTGCGTTCCGAACGAACTGAGAAATTAACTTTGGTATATCCAGTCGCAGCAATAATAGGCCCAATTTCCTAATAAAAACGCATGAATTTATCAACTTCCAATTCTTTTTCGCTGCTCTCTTTGTCAGCCACTTGATTTTTTTTCTGGGATATGCTGGTGCAGCACGACCACGTCAAGGGCGTCATTTCAAAGAACGAACGAATAAAAGTGAAGCTGAGCAACACGAGAACAACGGATCCCATTAAGCTTCAAGCTCAGTTCGCGCAACGAAACCATACACTTCCTATACCGAAGGGAGGAGCGCGCGGCCTTCGCCTTTAGCGTCTGGCCCACTGTGCAGGACATCTTCGTCGCTACCGTGGGCCGTTCCAGTCCCGCTGGCACCCGCTGGGCCCTCACTTTCTCTTGCTTCCACGGGGCTGGTGGTGGCTGGTGGCTTCCCGACGAACAACCGCCACAGGTAAGTCAAGGGCCAGAGCACTGCAGCCGTCAAGCTGGACCCGGGTCAGAAGCGTAAGGCGGCAAGCATGCTGCTGTTGATTAGCCCAGCTGCAGCTTCAGCTCTGGCTTCGCTTTGGTTGGCAGCTCCGCTCACGATCCGGTATAGACCGACGGCGTAAAACACAAAGACCACCTTTGTGCGTTTAGGGTGACGTTAGAATGAACGACAAGTTGCTACAAGTACAATTATTACCATAGGCTTAAATGTACAGATGGCGCCCAAGAATGAATAACTTTGAAAGGTAACGGGCAGCTGCCAACTCAAGTGTACGGTGTACGCATTTGCCTTGTATGCCTCTTGAACTACAATAGGTATCAGTACCTTGTACGGTATGGCAGGCACTACGGGCCCGCGCCGCAGCCAGAGAGCGCTGGTGCACGCGAGCGCGAGAGGCGAAGCATTAGCACTCACCACAAACAAGACCAAGTCCACCAGCAAGAGGGTCGCCACTACGCGGATTACACCCAGCGGCAAACCCACGAGCACGAGAGCAAACAAGCACACGTGGAGCAACGACAGCGCGCGCACGGTGTTGCCGTACCTGCAGAACGCAGGGGTTTCTTTGATATCAGGTGTAAACATCACAGCATTCTATTAAAAGACATTTAAAACAAATAAATGGTGCGAATCGGTGGCCCTCAGAGATCATTAGCGAATAACAGCAACAGTACTACTTATGGAAAGTTTCCGATTTAGCTTACTCATCTATGCCGCACATCAGATAGCGGCGAGTGATCTTACGTGTTCAAGAAGTAATTTGCGATGCCACCCCCTCCCGGAGGCGAACAAAGTTTACGCTCGCGCCATGCTAACGTGTCAGGGTTGCGGAATGGGTCCGCCTGGTAGAAAGGATGACATCGAATTAGAAATCAAAGACATAGAAAATGAGAGATGAAAATCGGGTGCAGATTGTGTTGATTTGATTTCCTCCAAAAGATAAGAATAGATTATTTGTTCTGAATTCATTAAGCGCAGCCAGTTGAATCAGACGAGACACATGAGCGACGAAAAATTGCAATTATTTATCAATACGTGAAATAAATGGAAGCATCTCACCTCTTTGTCCATATTCATGCGCGCTTCAAGCTCGCCAGGAATGGAAAGCAGTGTGTGCAGTGCCTGACTGTCACCAATACAGCGCCCCTTCACAAAAATCACAGGCATTGTCACGGTGGGCAGACCGAGGGCACTCGCGAGCGCCCGTCGCTTTTGAACAGAATCAAGGGGCACAACGTTCCGCCGCGCTGCAAGCCCATCGGTGCGTTCTCTCGCGGATCGGCAAAAGCCGCAGCCCGTCTTGACGAAGAGCACGAGGTCGGCTGAAGTTGCCAGGTCGGCCAGCTCACCGGGCGCGTAAGGGCTAGGCCGGGGCACGCAGAAAAACAAATCGCGAACTTCGGTAGAGTACTGAAGCGCGGGCTCAACCACAAGAGCTTTTCCGTGTCGTGCAAGGGCAGCCATGCTTAGGAACTTATAATTAACCGTAATGAAGTAAGCACTTCCTCAGATTTGCGATACGTACTACTTGAAAGCCACAAGAATTTTAGAATTGCAGTAAATTGGATCCTCGTCGCGCAGCCTAGAAGGAAATAAGGTGCAAACGAGTATTCCTCAGCAGCTGTGCGCGCCTGTCGACGAAACAGAGAACTAGCAGAGCACGATGACTGTCTGTCGCGTGCGTGTTGTTCGACGTTGTTCTGTGCGCCTGTGCGTGCGTGTCGTTGTTCGTTGTGACACAGGCCGAGGGGCCGAAATTAGAAGGATATATATATAGGCTGAAGCTAGAAGCTATGTTGGCTCAGTTGGTTTGGCGTCTGCTTATAATCACAGTCCAACAAAACGATGATCCCGGTCCTTGGGTATCTATTAACTCGATCGCCCGGCCAATTATACTCGTAGGCCTCGCAAGACGACAACAACCGAACCCTGATCAACAGGTTGAAAACCCCTGTACTGGGTTGATCTGAAGACGACAATAACCGAACCCTGATCAACAGGTTAAAAACCATCACTTCCATGGCCACTCGGGCATGTGCGCCTGATTAGCTTCTTAGGTCTAGTTTGCGCTGCTTTGTTTTTCTTCTCTACCTGTTAGTCTTCTAATTCCGGCCCTTCGGGGCCTGTCTCAAAACCGTACACCCAAGCCAACTGAGGGAATCGAACCCTGATCAACAGGTTGAAAACCCCTGTACTGAGCTAAGTGCTAAGTGCAGTTGTGCGAGGCCTATAATTGGTCGGGCGATCGAATTAATAAATACCCAAGGACCGGGATCATCGTTTTGTTGGACCAACAGCTAGCTACTATACTATATACTAACAAAAGATAGTAGAAGGCTGACAGCTAAACGGCAAACAGGCAGAGATAAAAAGCGAAGGGGCTAGATATAAGAAGCCAATCAAAAGCACGTGCCCACATGGAAGGCTGTTGTTGAGTGCCGAGCTCACATACTCTCCGTATGCGGTTACGTATTACGTATTTGTATTTGCGTTTTTGCCTGTACTTGCACACGAAGCCGCTTGCGACTTACTTGCAGCTTACACTCACAGCTCTTAAATGCGCCCGCCTGTACCACTCCTTCTCCTTAATTTATGAAGCCTTCTGTAACCTCAACCGGGATTCTAATTATCTGTATGTAGAATGGAGTATTAAGAAGAGTTTCCTTACCATGTACCTAAGACTGAATGTCCGGTTCTCAATAGACACGGAGTTCCGCGCTGGAAGTGCTTTGGCGTTAGAAATGCATTAGCGAAAGCCAAATGGCCGGGCGATGCGAAGTAAATGAGACGAATGCACGGTGCCTCTGGACAACAACAGGCAATTCCAATATTAACCTGGAAATCTTATGTGGCCCTCCTCCTTTGAAAATGAACGCTCTTAGCCGCCCGCTGAAGAAGCGGCAGACCTCCAGAAAAAACGTTATAAACTCCAACCAAAACCACCACACCAGCGAAGCCCAGCAGGCCGCTGTCCAGCAACCGAAGGGCGTCGTCTCGGCGAGCTTTCCAGCGCCACGAATTGGTTTGGTGGTGGACCATGCACCACAGCAACTCAGGCGTGCCTACAGGCTTCACCTCGGCAACGCTTTGAGAGCTGCCTTCGTCTGCACCACCTCCTTGCCCGCCTTCCCTTGAAGAGGCAACTTTCGCCCATGTGACACGCGCAGCGTGGGCTGCGGCCGCATCACTCCTCGTTACAGCAAGCCGTCTGAGTCCAGGGGTGGCATACTTGCCACTTCCTGTGGAGTTACTCGGCCGCGGCTGAAGTGTTGAATTGTCCGGAACAGCGGTGCCTTCGGTTGCCACTTCACACGCGGACCGCAACATGTAAATTCCGCTCACGTGCCCAATTTGGTGGGTGGCGCCTTGCGCAGCCGCAGCCGCTGCCCACGCCGCAAACACCGTGAGCCAAAACTGGTGGCCCGCCTCGGACGCCATCAGGCTATTGGAGTTGCACTGCTTGAACATGTGCACTCCGTCGCCCGCGTGGGCAGCGAAGAAGTCGTGCAAGTCATAAGGAAAGGGCACGCCAGCTTCAAAAGGGTCTTCGGGAGGCGGCTCGTGCCGTCGGTTCACGCCAGGAATGGATCCACATCTATGCGCGAAACAAAGGAGTAATAATGAAGCTTTTTAACATTCCAATTTGTCGGCACAATTGAGGAAACAAAATTTGCATATTGCTCAGCGATTTCAAGAATAGCAGCTACATTTCGTTGAAGAGCAAAACACGTATACACCAGCATTAAGCGCGTAACATTACCGCCGCTCGAAGTACGCCATATCGACGTCCGCGTAGAGCCCTCCGTAGCGGTGCATGTAGAAATATCGCGCGGTATCCGCCCTCTCGATGGGGTGGTACAGCTTGTCCCAAGCAGCAGCCCACTGTGGGTAATGGGTGTGCACCAGCCAATGATTGTCAGCGTCGGTCCACCACACCCGCCGCCACCCTTGCTTGGCCAAGTAACCGTGCCAGCTGCGCACGTACGGGAGCAGGTCAGCTGGCAGTTGGTGGGTCATGTAGGACTGGTGAAACACGCGAGGAACGCCGCTTCCCTGGCCTGCTGCGCCTAAAACTTCGAGCACACCTCCGGGCGCACATGCACCACCCCTGCTTTTGCTCCAATGGTTGCTTCCGAAATTAGTGCTGCCACACTTTTTGGACCGCTGCAGCTCGAGTTCGAGCTGGTGAGGTGTTATGGTGATATTCCTCATGTCAGCAAACAGAGTGTTGCGTTTGGCACCCATGCATCCACTCTGCTCTGACTCCAGGTCTTCTGAGGCTCCAATTTGCGTGAGCTTTGTGGCAAATTGCGGAGTAATAAAGCCAATAGCCACCAGATGAATCCCCAGGCTAGAGGATAAGACGCGGTAGCCTTCGCACGTGATGTTCTCAAGGTATACGCGAAGCGAAAGCAACGCAAGCACTACTAACAACACTAGGCGTACATCGTACCGCGCGCAGATTCTCTTCGGGGAGGGTAAGGTCAGAAGCATCCTAAGATACCAATGAGAGAACTACGGTCCCCTGCGGCAAGGACTTTGGCATAACATCATGATGACGCTTTTGTCAGCTGTCAGTTATCTGTTGCCTGCCACTTAGGCGAGGTTTGCCTTGGCATTCGCCATTGTGGTAGTTCGCTATCTACAGAGAGAGAAGTACACATTGTCGTACAGATACGGATGCACGATGCACACAAATCTGTAGTAAACCTTACCAGCGAGAAACAAGACCGTATTTTTTTCAGTTCGTTGTGATTCGTGGCTAAATGATTTTTCGGCTGGGCTGGGACCTGCTGGGGGACGCTTTGGGACGAATATTTGACGGAGTTGACACTGACACTTTCTTTTGCTCACGACCACAAGGAAGGGGTTGCACAACGCAAACAACTGCAACAGAAATATTATGCTCCCATACAGCTGGGCATCTCTATTGGCGATCGGCGTTGCTGCCGCAGCGCCTCAAGACCTCCTGATCACCGATCTCCCTGGTGCTCCCACAGGCTTCAATTTCTCGCAGTACTCGGGCTTCATCAACGTCGATCCAGAGCTTGGAAAGAACCTCTTTTTCTGGTTCGTCGAGTCGCAAGGCAACCCTTCGACTGACCCGCTCCTGCTTTGGCTCAACGGCGGGCCAGGCTCTTCCAGTGTTGGGTAATCAAACTGTAGCAAAGCGAAAGTGTATCACGTAGATCCTCATTCTTTTGACATGATATATATGGTGCTCTCTACCACTGCAGCAAACACAAAATTTGGATTTTGATTTGGCACCTTTTCATTGAACGCACTTCGTTTGCAGGTACGGCTTTTTCCTCGAGCATGGCCCCTTCAAAATCCAGCCCGATGGTAAAACCCTGAAGCTCAACGAGTGGGCGTGGAACAAGGACGCCAACATCATTTACTTGGAGAGCCCCGCAGGCGTAGGGTTTTCGAACTCCGACGACCCGGCTGGCCTCGCGACCAATGATTCGGTCACTGCCAACAACACCTACACATTCCTCGAGAAATGGTTTGAGCTCTTCCCCGAGTACAAAGGCGTGAACGACTTTTACGTCACTGGCGAATCCTACGGCGGCCATTGTAAGTGTTATTCGTTGTTCAAGTTGGGCCCAGTACTCACATGACTAGTGTTGTATTACTACAGAGCAGTGACAAAATATTGTAGGCAACTTGCTCTGGTAGCGGTACTGCTTATGGCTCTCATGCGTTTTCATGCGACTGTGCATAGATGTCCCAACTCTGGCCTCGAAGATTCTCGACGAAAAGCCCAGCTGGCTGCCTGCCATGAAGGGCATTGGCGTTGGGAACCCTGGCATCGAAAACGACTGGTGAGGAAGCTGTTTTCTGCTCAGATCTCCTTCTTACAGTAGATCTTCTGAATAACTAATAGGGGTTTTGTCTCTCGTTCACATCGTTCCAAAAATAAATGCCGATACAGGTACTACAACGTCAACGAGTACGCCTTCCTCACGTTCGCTTATCAACATGCCTTGGTGCCTCAGCCTGCTTACTTGGTGAGTACATGAGCGCACATTTTCGCTGAACGTAGAATGTCTTGCAAATTGGGGTTTATTTTTCTACAAATGGTGCGGTTAGAGGTAATCATCAAGAGCCTGGCGAGATAGCTCGAGTACTACTTGTTGTCGTTCAACAATTTGTGTGCTGTGGGCACCTCTGATTGTGCTCGTTTGTAAAACTAACTTCTTCATCCAGGCTGCGTCCGAAGCGTGCGGCTGGAGCAACTACTTGACCGACTGCCACAACGAGTCTTTTTACGACAATCCTTCCTCCGCCTGTAAAGTAGCAACGGTGGCTGCCCTCGCGTACTTACCCAAGTCCTGGGACCCCTATGACGTCACGGCTCCAACCTGCCACGCCGGGGAAAATGCTGGCAAGTCCGCTGGCAGCGCGTTCGTAGCGGCTTACTCCCCCGCCCTGGAACACCTCAAGGTCACTGGTTTTAGAAAAGGCTGCAATTGCTAAATGGTGGCTGTGGTGAATATCATGATGCAGTTGTATGATAGCTGCACATTTTTTTCTGTTCTCTTCTTCTTCTGGATTCCGAACTTCTGCTTTCTCATATGTTATCAATTGACGCTTATCTTTTATCGTTCTGCCCTAGGTCAAATACGGGCTGGACACTTCTTACGACCCGTGCGTGGAAGACTACGCTACGTCTTACCTGAACCAAGACGACGTGCAATCTGCCTTGCATGTGACGCCAGGCACCGTGTGGCGCCCCTCCGGCGGCATTGGTATGTGTAAGAGATTAAGTGTTCTTCTTCTGTATTTCTTGTACACAGTTGGAGTCAGGAGGTCAAGGCGAAATAGTCTGGATAAGATTGAGAGCGCGTAGCGACGACTTGCTGCTCCATAAGCGTGTTTGTGTCACTCTCTTTGCTGACGCTAGCAACTACGCCCTTCGCCTCTTAGTCTTTCTCCTGTACTTACCTGCCCACAGACTACGACAACCCTGGCGACGTGATGGTGCCGTACTTCGAGCGCTTCTTGCGGGAGACAGAGTGGCGCATTTTGGTGTGGTCGGGGGATGCGGACGCGGCCGTGCCCTTCGAAGGCACGCAGCGGTGGATCGAGTGCTTGGGCCAGCCCATCGTCCAAGACTGGGAGCAGTGGTTCACCAACGACGTGACTTACGGCTGGCAGGTACGCAAATAACAAAGTGCTCAAAATCTTAGCTGAGCTAGCTACGTGCTAGTCGAACTCAGCTTGTAGTGATCTACGGCTTTCTTGCTTGCTTGCTTCACGCTTCTACGTAAAATATAATAGATTTACAAAGCTTCCATGCGTCTCTTTATTACCTCTTCTTGCTCACGAGCATGTCACAATATTTGCAATGGGCTCACAAGTAAGCGCATTTTACCATTGCGCCTCCTCGTGGTTTGCTTTTCAGGTGGGCGGCAACGTGAAAGTGTTTGAGGGCATCAGCTTCCTCACCGTGAAAGGGTGCGGGCACACCGTGCAGTCCTACTGCCCGCAGCAGGGCTACGACTACTACCACAACTGGCTCACCGAGGGCAAGTACTAAGAAGTGGCGGGGCGCAATGGCAGGGCCATCCTTCTTCTTCGCACGCAGGGCAGTTCATGGTATATACTTTCTTGTACCGCATGTGGCCTCAGTCAACCTCCGCAGACTGAAACGGAAAAAAATCGGACCAACAGAGGCCGGATGAGTCGCCAAGTCCCAAGTGGGGGCCTATCGAACTTTTTATCATTTTTTTGTTACTTATCCGCCCGTCTAGTGAAGTAAATATTGGTGTTTGATGTGATTTAGGACTTGGGACATGCGTGTGGCCATAGTGTTATAACTCTGCATAATAAGAAACCGATAGCCTTGGCGATACTTCTATACTTAAACATATCCGGAAGGACTTAATGTTAATAATAATGACTGCTGACTGCCTGAATGATTGCGACTACTAAGAGTTACGAGTTAGCTATAAGAATGTGATGGTACTGACAAACGACAATTCCATTTGAACCAGAATTAATGTGAATGACTTCAGACTTCAGAAATATGTACACGGAGAATATTTCCCTTTCTGCCTCACATCTTGCACATGGTTCCGATGTAAGACTGCAGACGACATTATTTAAATTGGGCGCGAACGGACAACTTCTACAGAGCCCATTCAATTTTCCCTACTCGCCGCATACTTTAAGGTGAGCTCGCGGGCATCTCCACGGCCTTCTTTGAGACGCCGTGCTCCGACGAGTCCATGCCATCGTCCTCCACATCGGAGCTCACGCGCAGCACGCCGAAGTACTTGAGGCCCGAAAACACCACCAACGACCAAGCGCCCGTCCACGCCAACACGAAGAGCGTGAACACGATGTTGGCGCCCAGCTGGTTTCCGGCCCCGCCGTAGAACACCCCCGCGCAGGTGTCCGCTGCGCCGTCGTAGATGCCGTACGACGCGCTGTAGTTCTCCTTGGTGGCGAACAAGGCCGCCATCCACACGCCGTAGCACCCGCAAGCGCCGTGCACTGGGAAGGCATCGACTACGTCATCCACTCCGAAGGTTTTGAGGGCCCTAGAGGCGAGCAAGTAGACACCGCCTGCGCCGATGCCGATGATCACGGCACCGTACGGCTCCACTACCGCGCAGCCCGCCGTGATGCCCACAAGGCCTGCCAAGACGCCGTTGTTCGCGTATTCGAGCTTGATGACAGCCTTGCCCGCTGCCATGGAGTCGAGGTAGGAGCCAATGGCGAGCGTCGAGAGGGCGCCGCACGCAGCGGAGAGAGTCGTGCAAACCATCACTTTGGCGGCGACCTGGCCGTAGCCCACGATATACAGGGTGCTGCCGCCGTTGAAGCCGTACCACCCGAACCACAGGATCAAGGTGCCCATGGTTTGAAACACCGGGCCGTAGGTGGGGGTCTGGGTGGTGCCGTCTTTGAACGATTGGCGAGGGCCGAGAAGGGTCGCGCCCACGAGCGCTGCCACACCGCCGCACATGTGCACCACGCCGCTGCCTGCGAAGTCGATCACGCCGCACTCCATGAAGTAGTCGTCCTTGTTAGAGGAGCCGAGCCAAGGCGACATCCTGCCGCCGCCGCCCCAGCCGACTTGCGCCACCACCGGGTAAATGAACGAGATGAGCGAGATCGAGTACACAAGGTACGCGATGATGGTGCACCGCTCCGCCACAGCACCAGATACGATGGTGGCCGTGGTAGCAGCAAACGCCCACTGAAAGAGCCAGGTAGCGTAGGTGTAGCCGGAGCCGTCCGTGAACTCCTCGGCCGTGAGACCGAAGCGGGTAGTGCCAACGAAGCCGTTCTCCGAGGCGCCGGTTGCCACACCGAAGCCCACGATCCACCAAATGACGGCGCCGATGGATGCGTCGAGGACGTTCTTCAGGAGGATGTTGCGGGTATTCTTTTCGTTCACGGAGCCGACTTCAAGCATGGCGAAGCCCGTTTGCATCTGCAGGGCGGCCACAGCAATTTCACAGAAAGCCGGGAAAATGTGAGTAAAAGGCATGATAAACCGTGTTGAAACGGTTGCTGCTTTCACGTGGCGAAAAAGGAAAGAAAGAGGGCAGAGTCACTTACAAAGAATACGAGGATAGAGCCGATCCTGGTGGAAATAGACGATGGAATGCAGAAACAGCGTAGAAAGGAATATGAGGCAATTGGTGTTTCGAGGTTTATAAATCATGGAGCTCAATGTCATATGGCACGCTAAACTCTCTTCTGCATCTTACATGAGCCATAAGGTGTCCAGTTCCGGCACAAGCGAGGCCTGGAAGGCCGCCAAAGATTCGAGAGTGGGCGCATCGTCGGACATGGTAACTCAAGTGAAGCACCTATAGAGAATGCACGTGAAAATGCACGTGAGCCAAAAAGTGAGCGGTAAGTTTGCTGATTGATCATCCTTGCTAGCTAGAATCATCATTTCTACGCAACCGGTGAGTGAGTTGCCATTACAAAAATCGAACAAATCTATACTGCGTTGAAAGAATTCCTGCAGTAGAAGTGTTAGAAGCATTCGTCTTTGATTGCACGTACGAAGTGGTCTAGAATCTAGAAGCAGTGCAGCGGGTGTAAGTACGTTGTGCTTCCTTCAAATGTTGTGCTCGAGAAGATGAAGACGATGTCATTATTTCGAATGTTTCTTTCAGGTTTGTTCATGGTTTGTCATGGAAAGTTGAGAAACCAACGCAAAAGCAAGTTCTGTATTCCGAATCTGAATATCTGAATCTCTTGACTCTTGACTGGAGTTTGTGCTGCTTCTGTAGTCGTCTGCCTGCCTGCATGGTCAATGGAACAAACAGGAAGAGAAATTTATGGGGGTTCGAAGTGGCATGTACACTCTAGTCTAGTCTAGTCTAGTTAATACTCTCCCAAAAACAAAGAAAGGCAAGTACACAGCAGTCACAGAAGCACATAAAGAATGCACTTGAGCTGCAAATGCGCCAGCATGTACACTCTCTTCGTTAGAAACGTCGGTCCTAGCTTACCATGAATTCTTTTCGATGCAGAGCAGAGGCGCCAGGAACGAGACTTCCAGACTTCAGAACACTTGAATCTCTACGCGCTGCTTCCGGTAATATTACAGGAAATGAAAGGGGGGAAGCATGCTCTACATGAAGTCCCCTCATTGTTGGAGTATGGGGCACCCCCTGTAGTATACAGAGGGGGTTGACCCGCCGACTGTGCATCTTGCTTGTATGCACTGATCCCTTATCCGCGTTAGCACCGAAACTTCAAGAGGTGTATGGG
>Ga0306865_1000665_pt1 | contig 11551 bp, 7 predicted proteins | sample AntRauTorckE5431_FD_190441 | JGI IMG/M metagenome (GOLD analysis project Ga0306865, IMG submission 190441) | Saline lake microbial communities from Rauer Islands, Antarctica - Metagenome Torckler E5 #431 (v2) (version 2) | ecosystem: Environmental > Aquatic > Non-marine Saline and Alkaline >... | reverse complement strand
CACTTTAGTACTTTGGAACGATTTGCCCATTCAAAGCCCAATGTTAGGCTTGTTAGATTTGTCACTTTTACCGACAAATATGGTCGAGGAGGTTTCGGTACAGCAAGGCGGCGGAACGGCAATGTGGGGTAGCGGAGCAGTCGGCGGCGTGATTGCGTTGAATAATCAAGCGGATTTTGCGAACGAAATTAGCGGACAATCGCAGTTGATTTTCGGTAGTTTTGGCTTGTTTCAACAAAATTTGAGTGCCAAAATTGGGAACGAAAAATTCCAAAGTCAAACCAAATTATCGCATCAGCAAGCTGACAATAATTTTACCTATCGGCTTTCGCCAACATTTGAACGAACGAATGAAAATGCGGCTTTTCAGCAACAAAATATCCTACAAGATTTCTATTTTCGACCCAAATCCAACCAAACTTTAGCTGCACATTTTTGGTATCAAACCTCTGAACGAGAAATTCCGCCTACGAGCGTTCAAGTTCGCAGCAAAGCACATCAACACGATGAATCATTTCGCTTTGTTTTGGATTATAAAAGTATTGGTAAGCAATTGGTTACGAATAGTAAACTTGGTTTTTTTAAAGAATATTTGAATTATTTTGATGACCAAATTCGACTGGTTTCTTTAAGTGATTTTTCGACGTTTTTAGGGGAGTTTGACGCTCAAATTCATTTGCCGTATCGCCAAAAAATATTGTTGGGAACAACCCACACTTTCACCAAAGCGAACGCTGACGGCTACGCATCGCAACCGACCGAATATCGGGCGGCTTTGTTCGCTGCGTATAATTGGAATTTTAGAAATTGGCAAACACAATTTAGCATTCGGCAAGAAATGGTAAATGGTGATTTTGTGCCGATTACGCCCATGTTTGGCATCGAAAAATCGTTCGGAAAATGGTTTGATTTGAAATTTAAAATCAGTCGCAATTATCGTTTGCCAACCTTAAACGACCGCTTTTGGCAACCTGGCGGAAATGCCGATTTATTGGCTGAAAATGGTTGGAGCGAAGAAGCGACTTTCTTATATAAATACGCCGCAAACGATTGGAAAATCAACGTTTCAACGACTGGTTTTAATCGAAAAATTGAAAATTGGATAATGTGGTCGTTGTTGCAAGGTCAATCGTTTTGGTCAGCAAATAACATTGCGGAAGTATGGAGTCGAGGTCTTGAGCAACGTTTGAAAATTGATTACCAAAAAGTAAATTGGCAATATCATTTTTCGGCTGGTTATAATTGGGTTCGCTCAACAAATGAAATTGCGATTGCAAGACCAAAAATCCCTGCAAATCAACAATTATTTTATACGCCCGAACATCAATTTTTTGGAAAAATGGGTGCGAATTGGCGAAAGCTAAATGTGAATTATTACCACAGTTTTACAAGTGCAACTTTGGGCGTAAACGAAGATTTGGCGGCATACAATTTGGGAAATTTACAACTCGGCTTTGATTGGAAATTGGGCGATTTGAAAGGTAATTTATTATTAAATATTCAAAATATTTGGAACACCGATTATTACATCGTTGAACGTCGTCCGATGGCAGGGCGAAGTTTTTCAATCGTTTTTGTAATTCGGTAGCGTGTAGGGCAAGGGCATGCCCTTGCCCTACCGTAAAAAATAAATAAAAAACAAAAAAACATGAAACACACATTAACAATGATTTTCGCAATGATGACACTTTCTCTTGCGGCACAAACGACAGCGGATTTTGAAAATTTCAATATTGGCGTGGATTCATTTCTGAATGGCAGCGATGGAAATGGCGGTTTTCAGAATGGAAATATTTTCTTGACGAATAGTTTTAACCCTGCTTGGGGCGCTTGGAGCGGTTGGGGAATTTCGAGTATGACGGACACTTTAACGCCTGGTTATTTGAACGATTTTAGTGCAGTAACTGGCAGCGGTCATAATTCTACAACTTATGCTACGGCTTACGTTTCGGGCAATAGCAAGTTGGAAATACAAGGCGTTGCGAAAGGCGGACTAATAGGTGGTTTTTACATTACGAATACGACTTATGCGTATTTGAGTATGCGCGATGGCGATGGTTTTGCCAAAAAATTTGGCGGTTTGACTGGCGATGATGCGGACTATTTATTATTGACCATCAAAAAATATAAAGATGGCGTTTTGGGTTCGGATAGTATTGATTTTTATTTGGCGGATTTTCGTTTTTCGGATAATTCGCAAGATTATATTGTAAAAGATTGGCAATATGTGAATTTGACGAATTTGGGTGATGTCGATAGCTTAGTGTTTTCAATGCGTTCAACGGATAATAGTACATTCGGAATGAATACGCCTGCGTATTTTTGCATGGACGATTTTACGACGGAAGATTTTACGATTTCGACTACAAATATTCAAACGCCAACGTTCCAACTATTTCCGAATCCAACGACTGATTTTATTGCAATTGAAGGGATTGAAACGAGAAATACCCGTTATTCAATCATTGATTTAAACGGTCGTTTGGTGCAAAATGCGAACTTTTCAACGAGCGAAAACCGCATTGATGTTAGTCATTTACCAAAAGGTATTTATGTGATTTCGATTGAAACGGAAAATGGAAAAATGAGCAAAAAATTTGTAAAAAATTAATATTAAAATCATTGCTATAACAAGGTTTTGTTGGTTTTTTAACAAAAGAAAAACCTAATGTTTTAAATGAGGTAAGATTAGTTAAGTCATTTATAAAAGGAGTATTTTTGGGCTGAATTTGAGAAAAAATGCCTTAAAAAAATGATTTTATCAAATACTAATTTACCTTTATTATAACTTTTCAAAAGACGTTATGTCCTCCATTTTTCAGAAAACGGTGGTGTAACGTCTTTTTTATTTAAAAAAAAATTATGATAGAATTTATACAGCAACCTTGGGCATGGTACGTTTCGGGTCCAATGATAGCATTTGTTATGTTTTTATTATTGCGGACAGGAAAGGAATTTGGCATTTCTTCGACATTGCGGACGAGTTGCTCGATTATGGGTGCTGGTCGTCGAGTGCCGTTTTTTGATTTTGATTGGAAATCACAAATTTGGAATTTGGTTTTTGCTGCAGGGGCATTAATTGGTGGATTTATCGCTACGAATTTTCTGTCGAATCCGAATAGTTTGGATTTGTCGGCTGCGACAATCAATGATTTACAAATTTTGGGCATTTCATTTAATGGCGATTTAGCCCCTTATGAGCTTTTTTCATGGGAAGGATTGTTGAGCGTTCAAGGTTTTGTGTCGATTGTTTTAGGTGGTTTTTTTGTCGGTTTCGGCACTCGTTGGGCAGGCGGTTGTACGTCAGGTCATGCAATCAGCGGCTTATCGAATTTGCAATTACCCTCATTAATTGCCGTCATCGGATTTTTTATTGGCGGCTTAATTGTGACACATTTTATATTTCCTTTTTTGTTTTTAAATTAAATTAAAATGATTTTAAACGAATTAATTAAGTCCAAAAGAATATTAATTACTGGAGCGACAGGAAATATTGGAAGCGAAGTAATTAATCAACTGATTAGTAATCAAATAAATAAGAATATAGAAATAATTGCTGGTGTTAGAAATGTAGAAAAAGCTAAAAGTCAATTTAAAGAATGGAATAATAAAATCCAATTCGAATATTTTGATTTTGAAGAAAAATCGACTTTTAATATTTTTAAAAAAAATATAAATTGTGTGTTTTTATTACGTCCTCCACATATTTCCGATGTAAATGTTTTTAAAGTATTAATCGAAGTATTTCAAGAAAATAGTGTTCAAGAAATTATTTTTTTGTCGGTACAAGGGGCTGAAAAAAGTGAATTAATTCCACATAATAAAATTGAGCGAAAAATAAAAAAGAGCAAAATTGATTACATTTTTATTCGTCCGAGTTATTTTATGCAAAATTTAACAACAGAATTGGTAAATGATATTAAAACTAAAAAAGAAATAATTTTACCTGCTGGAAAAGCAAAATTTAATTGGATTGATGTAAAAAATATAGCAGAAGTAGCTGCAAAATTAATATATAATTTTGATGATTATCGAAATCGTGAAATTGAAATAACTGGATATGAAAATAAGGATTTTCAAGAGGTCGCAACATTAATTAGTGAAAAAATTGGTAAAAAAGTCGAATACCGAAATGTAAATCCTTTGAAGTTTTTTTTAATAAAAAGAAAACAAAAAATGCCAATAATGAAAATAATAGTCATGGTATTACTTCATTTTTTACCAAGATTTCAAAAAGAACCTGAAATATCAGATAATTATAAGCAAATCACAGCAAAAAGACCAACGAGTCTTGTTGAATTTATTGAAAGAGAGAAACAAAAATTCATATATTAGAAACAAAAAAATAAAACATGAAAAAGAAACTTCGCTACGGTAGATATTTATTAATAGGAATTTTGTTTGGCATTATTATGACGAAATCGGAAGCCATTTCTTGGTATCGTTTTCAAGCGTTTCACATGCACGGGATTATTGGCTTTGCGTTAGTAATTGGTGTTATTATGGTGCAAACCACTGAGTATTTGAGAGTCAAAAACTTAAATAGTCGAGAGATTATTTTTAAACTAAAAGAATTTAGTATTCCTCGCTATCTTTTTGGCGGTGTACTTTTTGGTTAGGCTTTGACGGGTGCTTGTCCTTGCCCGATGTACACGTTGGTCGGAAATGGTTTTATGGTGGTTATTGTTGTGATTTTGAGTGCGATACTGGGAACGCATGTTTATGGTTTGTTGCGGAAATATTTGCCACATTGATTTTTGATTGTTGCATTGTTTTCCTTACTAATCCGTGTCGGTTTTTAAAACCGACACGGATTTTAAATTTTAGTTCTGATTTAAAAAAAGGGATTAAAATTTCTGGTGGGGAATACAAATTCAAAAAATGGCTTATCGTAATGATTTTGTAAGATAATTGTCAAGGTAATGAAATATTTTTTTGTGAAATTAATGTTGTGTTAAAAAACATATTACAGAAATATTATTACATTTGGATTAACTTTTGAAAATCAATTCACTACATATTATTACTTTTTAATTATGAAAACCCTATCACATTATGAAAGCTAAGTTTTTACAGCAGTTATTGCGATTATTTATTATTATGATTTTATTACAATCAAATACAATTAATGCACAGGTTTCGATTTCAGGACTCGTAAAAAATGTCGCAGGCGAGGCGGTTATCGGTGCGAGTGTTGCCTTGATTGACAAAGGCCCGATCAAAGGTGGAATTACGGATTTTGATGGTCGTTTTTTATTAGTTGATATTCCCGCAGGACGTTATACGCTGGCGGTTTCTTACTCTGGTTATGCGACCGTGGAGCAAAATATTAATATCCGACAAGATGATTTGAATATTAATGTGACTTTAGGTGCAGATGCTTTGGGCTTGGGTCAGGAAGTAGAAACGGGGAATTTTGGAAAATTGACGATTTTAGAATCTTCGATTTCTATTTCAATTGCAAACCAAGAAAATCTTAAAAAGATCGGTGCAAGAAATTTAGCTGATATTCTGGAAACCGCCCCTGGTTATTATGTCGATGGTTCGGCAGGTGAGGTATTTTCGAGGGTTTATGCAAGAGGAATCAATGCTTCGGCTTCTCGCCTAAACGGTTGGTATTACAATAGTTTGTTCGAAGATGGTTTACCAGTTTCAAACGTTTCTTGGGATTTGGTAAATCCAGATTTTTTTTATCGTTTTGATGAAACGGTACAACGTATGGAGGCGATTCGTGGCGGTTCGGCTGCGATTACTGCTCCAAATTCACCGGGCGGAATTTTTAATTTTATTTCAAAAAGTAGTAATTCTGAATCAGCGATCGAAGCGACAATCGGCGCTGGTCTGCATGGAAACGGTGCGATTATCGGTCGTTTTGACATTAATGCCAATGGTACGGTCGGAAAGGAAGGTGACTGGCAGTATAATATTGGTGGTTTTTATCGCTACGATAATGGTGCAAGAACGATGAATTATGCAGCGAATCAAGGTGGACAATTAAAAGGAAATATTACGAAAGTTAATGAATTAGGCTTTTTTAAATTTTATGGAAAAATCCTTTCTGACAAAAATGTCGTTTACCCAGAATTACCGTTTACCAATTGGGAAAACCCGACCGTTTTAGATGGTTTTAATGCCGCAACTTCTACGACTTTATTACCAAAAGTAAATAGTGATGTGGTGAATGGCAGCCGCTACATAAGCGATCAAACGGCAACTCGAAATTTTGATAATACGGGTTTGATTCAGCCGCAAGATTATGTTTTAGGCTTGCAGTTAGAACAAAAATTAGGCGGGTGGACGGTTAAAAATAACATTAAAGTTTCTACGAAAAGTTTGACTTGGAATACCACGGTTTTAAGTACGAATTTGCCAGTTTCTGGTAGTACACCAGAGTCTTATTTGCCTTATTTTGCGACTGGTTATGGCGTATCTGGTCCAGCATCAATTAGCTCTTTTGATAATGGAACGGTGGACTGGACGATTTTAGGCACAAGTGATATTTTGGCAACGGTTGCTTTAGAAACCGACCTTACGGATAATTTTTCTTCTAATTTAATGGGCGTTTCTACCTTGCCTCGTGATGAAGTCATGGTTTATCATACCAAACAAATTACGACAGAGATTAGCGAAATTATGAATGAGTTTAGTCTAAGCCGTGAAATTGGTAAACATAATTTTGTTATAGGCGGATTTTATGCTATTTCAAACGTGAAATTTTCACAAGATGCGAATGGAATTATTACAACAGTGGAGGATAATCCAAAAATTCTTACGGCAACGCTGAATACAAATAATGGCTCGACCGTCAACTTAATGACCGAAGACGGTTTGACTCGTTTGGGTGGATTTGATTACATTCATGCCGTGGCTCAACAACGGATTTTGTCTTGGTTTATCGCTGATACTTGGAAGGTTTCGGACCTTTTGAATGTCGAAGCTGGCGTTCGTTTGGAATCCGTTCAAATTAGCGGCGAAAAAGATGGATATGATAATGAATACGATTTGGGCGGCTTAGATGGAAATGAATTAACTGGCTGGGATAATGCCGTGAGCGTCGGTAATGGCATCACTTATTTGTTTGATGATGTTTATACTTATGCTTCTTTTTCATTGGGTGCGAACTTTAAAATATCGGATAATTTAGCCTTATTTGCTCGTGGAACTTATGGTAATAAAGCACCTGGTTTGAATCATTATTTTAATAATTTTATTAATATCGAACCAACGACAGCAGAACTACAAACGATTTTACAAATAGAAGGTGGAATTAAATTTAATAGTGGCAAATTCACTACTTTTTTAACGGCATTTAGTTCTAATTTGAATAATATTAATTTAATTACGTCAGTTAATTCTCCAGCTTTGGGTAGTTATAATTTAGCGCCTTTATTTAATGCAACAAGTACCACTGGTATAGAATTAGAAGGAAATTTGAACTTAAATCGTGTCTTCAATATTCGCTTTTCAACAACTTATCAAAGCTCAAAAGCCTCCGAATGGCAAGCATGGAATTTCAATGATTTAGATGATATTCTGGATGATGAGGTCGTTGATTATTCAGGTAATGGTTTGCCAAATGTTCCCAATATTATGGCAAGAGTAAGTCCAAATTTCACTTTAGCAAATGATCGTTTGAACGTTTTTGTGACTTATAATTATATTGGCGAACAGTGGGCGAATTTTGCAAATGGCTTTAAATTACCCGCTTTCAGCCGACTTGACGGAGGCGTTTGGTTCAGTGCTACGGATAATTTAACATTGGGTTTGAGTGTAACTAATGCTTTAAATATATCTAATCCGATGGCATTTAGCTACTTTAGCAAGACGCTGACACCGAATCCTGAAAGTGCAACTGCGGCTTATGTTGCTGCAAACCCTGACGATGTATTTTATGCTCGTCCGACGTTGCCACGCACTGCATTATTGAAGGTTTCGTGTAAATTTTAACACCTCATTTCATAGTTTCATAGTTTCATAGTTTCATTATTTAATAATTCGATTGTCGTAGTAAAAAGAATCGAACAATACAATAATTGAACAATGAGTATATTCTAAAAAGTCATTTTTTGCACTAAATATACTATTTAGACCGTCAGTTAAAAAAATGGTATCTTAAATTAGCCGTATCAGTTAACTTGCCAAACGCTAAAAAATAATTATTACTTTTTTAATTGACGGTCTATTGTTAATTTTATAATTAACAATCAATTAATTACAAATAATAAAATTAATTTTTATGTAAATTAGCCTTTTTAGAATGGACTTAACAATGCAATAATTGAATAATGCAACAGTGAAGCGACAGTAACCATATAATAATTAATAAAAAAATGAAAAAAGTAAGCCACGTAATTTTTTTACTTACCTTAATATTAGCAAGTTTTTCTACTATAAATGCTCAAGATGAGGGGACGACCTATGGTCTTTTCATTGCTGTTGACGATTATTCTGGAGAGGCATGGACACCGTTAAAAAATCCTGTAGAAGATACAAAAGCTATCGTTTCTGTATTAAATGAAAAGTATAAATTTGATAAAATTTTAACGCTTTATAATGAAGCTGCTACCCGCAAAGGTATTTTGGACAGGTTAGATGAAATCGAAACAGAACTTGAGGCAAATGATAAACTTTTGATTTTTTACTCCGGTCACGGAATTGAAGTTAAGGGCGAAGGTTATTGGGTACCTTATGCTACTGTTGGTAAAAATCCTTCGGAATTAATTTCAAATTCAAAAATTAAAAATACCGCTACAAAAACAAAGTGCCAACACGTTTTATTGATGGTTGATGCTTATTTTGGAGGTGCAGCTTTTAAATCTTCAGATTTGTATATCCGAAATGAAGGCGCGGAAGATTATTACGAGGTTATTCAAGGTTTAATTTCTCGTCAAGCCTTGATTTCAGGCAGTTCAGAGCCTGTCGCTGATACCAATGGCGATAATTCTATATTTACTAAATATGTTTTGAAATTCTTAGAACGCAACGAAAATCAATATATTTCTACGAGCGAATTATTTGAATTAATCAAATATCCGATTGCTGCAAATTCACCAACGATTCCTGAATTTGGTCATATTCAAGGTACGGGACATGAGGGCGGACAGTTCATTTTTGTCTTGAAAAACTATGTAGAACCTGTCGAGGAAGTGGTTTATGAAAAGCCGATTCCTGAGGTTGATTGTAGCCAATTAATGGTCGAAATAGAGGAAGGACAAACGGTTACCTTCACGGAAACTGACAAACGGTTGCACGCACTTTCGTCAGAGCCAGATGTCGATTATCAATGGTTTGAAGGGATTAATCCTTTGATCATTAATTCACCCATTTTAGAAATCACAAAATCCGGAGAATATACCGTTGTCATTACGGATAAATACAAATGTTCGAAAGCAGCAACCGTTAATGTAACCGTCGTTTATAAAGACGTTTATATCAACATCATAGAAGGTAGTAATGTGGAATTTGTGCAACAAGGAATATTGACCGCTAAAACGAATATGCCGTCGGCTTCGATTATGTGGCGCTTTAATAATTTTATCATTGGTACAGGATTGACTTTAAATGTTCAAGAAGAGGGCATTTATACCATAAATCTAAAGGCATCTAACGGACAAACTATCGCTTCGGCTTCTACTAAAGTGACCATTAAACAACGGACTTATACCGTTCAAATTGGTGATGATGTAGAACGTTTGGCTCGTAAATTTTATAACGATGAAAGTAAAAAAATATTGATTATTAATGCTAATCCTTCAATTCTTGAAAATAATGGCGAGTTAAAAATTGGTGAAGAGATTTTTATTCCACGGTTGGAAGAAGAGACTGCTGCATCGAAAGTAAAAATTGGTGCTATCATCGATTTATCCCCTTTAAGTGCTCCAGGGATTTATCAAAATGGAATTCTTACCGATATTTCGGTTCAGGTTTTTAAGAATATGAATATGGAAACCAGCGTGGAATTTATGCCTCTAAATAAGGTAAAGTCAGGTGTTTACAATGGTTTATTCACCGTTGCCCAGCCTTTGGCAAAAACACCAATCGAGGAACTAAGTTTCTATTTTTCAGAACCATTATACAAAATTTTAAATGTTTTCTTTGTAAAAGTCGATTCAGAAATTAATTATACAAAAGATAAAGATTTGAAAAGCAAGAGAGTCGCTGTGACAAAAGGGGTTTCTATCAAAGAATTAGATGCTTTAGCCGCCAAACGCATCGTCAATTTAGTACCTGCTTTGACTTTGGAAATTGCATTTCAAATGCTCGAAAAAGGCGAAGTCGATATGGTCGCAGCACCGCAAGAAGTCGGTTTGATTACCTTACAAAACATGACAACCGTTGAAACGAAAAACTTCAAAATGTTGGAAAAAGAAGTCGGAACAGAGGATCTTTTTTTAGTAGTTTCAAAAAATCATCCTCACGCAGAAGAAATAATTAAAAAATTTAATAAAACCTTTTTAGAATTGCAAAATAGTGGTGCAATTGATGAATTAATTAACACCCATTTGGATAAATATCAAAAGCCGTGATTTGGTTTTCTAAAGCATCACCGAAACCCATTACAATCGGCAGTATTTCAAGTAAACGTACTATGCAAGGCGTAATTTTACAGATTATGAGCTTATCAAACAGCTTATTGAAAAAACACATACTGATACAGAATTAGAAGTTTTTGTTAGACTAAATCTAAAAAAGTACCACAAAGGAATCGAAACTGATAAATCAGAAGTTGATTTTGATAGAATTCAATTCAATCAAAATATTCCTAAATTGTCGTATCGTATTGCTACCTGAAAATGTAAGTTTATTTATTTTGCATTCCTTAGACGGGACAATTGACGATTGCCCCCCTTTCCAAGTCGTTTATACGTCAACCGTTCCGTCAACTGGTGATTTGTATGCAGATGCTTCTTTATTTAAACAAAAAGCGTCAATTGTTAAAGCTTATGCTTCATTTGGTTGTACCGAACCAGTTTCTGTTGAATTACCAAGAATAGCGCGACCGAGTAATTAATTGAAGCAGAAAACGGAACGGTTAAAGCAGCATTTTGACAAGGTGGCGGTTTATCCAAATCCGTTCACGGAGCAGGTAACGATTGATTACGCAACCGATATTGAAAATGTAAATTCAATTGAATTGAGTTATACAATATTAACGGACAGCACAATCGCACAATTCAAATTAGCGAAAACGAACAGACGGTAATTGATACTTCGGGCTTAGCAAATGGCTTACATATCATTTCAGTAAATGGTGTAAAACATTTCAAAGTCGTGAAAATGTAAAGAAATATAGAAGAATTAAAAACAAAATAACCTATCAAAAAGAACGGTTTTCCTATAAAAAAATGACAAGCATATTTTTTAATATTTTGCTTCGCAAAATGTCTTTTTTGACAGGATAAACCGCCGAGGTTTCGGGACAGGCAGGATTTATAGGATTTTTGCTCTGCAAAAATCTAATTTTTATGGCTTTGCCGTAAAAAAATCCTGTTTATCCTGTAAATCCTGCCTGCCCCAGTTTATCCCGATTTCTCGGGGAGAACTCGGTGGT
>Ga0306865_1000664_pt1 | contig 11552 bp, 7 predicted proteins | sample AntRauTorckE5431_FD_190441 | JGI IMG/M metagenome (GOLD analysis project Ga0306865, IMG submission 190441) | Saline lake microbial communities from Rauer Islands, Antarctica - Metagenome Torckler E5 #431 (v2) (version 2) | ecosystem: Environmental > Aquatic > Non-marine Saline and Alkaline >... | reverse complement strand
GAATCTGTAATATCCTTTAACAGATTATCACGATCTAGAGTGGATAATAATAGTATTTCCTCTTTTAAATTATCTATGTTCATAATCTAAATATACATATAATAGCTGTATTAAACTAGAGCCAATCAAATTAATAATTACGTCTCGCTTGACACAAATACAATATCAGCCATTTTTATCCCAATTATTGAGTCCGTTAGCCAAGACCAAAATATTACTTATAAACTACAAAGTGTAGCTCTAAGTTCCGAATTGTACATTATAAATGATGATGATGAAAACACTTATTCTATTTTTAGTTCTATAAAAAGAGAGAATGAAAACTCAGTATTTATTGACAACAATTGCGGTAATGTTTCAACTTATTTCAATGCCGAAGAAATAAACCTAAATCTAAGTGTTGACTTAGTATTGCTCGAAAAAGAATCAAAACTTTGGGATGAACCTTTTTACCAAAAATGGGAGTATAATTTAGAGTACCCTGTTTATATCTATAACGGTAATGAAATACCATATCTAAGAACTTTTAACGGAATTACAATTGATAAATTCACAAATGATTTGAAAGTTGAAAATGAAAGTGTTTATTTTATCTCTAGTGTTCTAAAAAATGATATTCTAAATAATTTACCACTATCTTTTCCTAAAGATAAACTAGATAATCTAAAAGAATGGCATTATAAAACACTTCAAAATGAGTCTCTGTTAGATGAAGATTCTTTCGACTACAAAGAAAATATAGATAGGTTACTTCAAGATAGACTTGGTATTTCGGAAGAAGACCAAAAACGGGAAAGCGGTAATGCCAAAACACACGCAGTTTATTTTTTAGACGAAAATGATTTTGATATATCAAACGTGAATAATGCAGGTGCGGCACTAACAAATATTATTGACCCAGACGGTAACGAAATTGACTGCATAGTGCGTAGTGCAAAAGGTGGTTTATTGTATTTAGATAAAGAGCATTGGGGTATGCTTGAAGACAACCTTATGTATTTAATTGTAATTTATCCAGGAAACAATCCAAGATTGTTTAAAAACAGACTTGAGTTACTAGAGGAAGAATTATCCGAAAATGTACTATTTAGAGTCCCAAATAATAAGCATACCAACGAAATTGACGGTGTGTTTAATGCCTTAGAATCAGAATCCCACTTAATTTTGGTAACAAGTGAGAAAATGAAAGAAAGTCTATTTTCCAAACTGAAGCAAAAGAGAGATTTTAACAAGGAAGAAAATGCCGCTGTTGGAGGTGAAGATTTCACACTTTAATTTATGGTTACAAAAGAAAATCAAATACAGTTTTATTCAGAAGAGCTTAAAGAGTTAGAGTTTTCGGTAAAGAAAACATTTAATGCAACAGCTCTTTCATTGTTTCAGAATGGTGATGTTTATATAGGACAGTATCGAGGTTTTGATGAAAAAAGAGGAAACGTATTTGTAGATATTCCTACAGGTAAGCAGTATCACGCTCCTCGTCTTGACCAAAAACTTACTTGCTTTACGCTGAAAGCTGGATTGGAACGGCCTTCAAGTTGGAGTAACTTGACATATTCAGATTTGCTAAAAGACAGAAATCGTACAGACACTAAAATTGTAGATTATATTCCTTCAAAAAGAGAAGGATGGATTACAATGTTGATTAGAGAAATGGATTCTGAATTCCTTAAAAGTCTTCAATACAATCAGATTTTAGCTTTTGGCCCCACAATTCCCCCTTTCGAGTACCTTCAAAATTTAAAAGATTTCAGTGAACATATTAAAATTGATGATAATTCACTTTGGAATAAAATATTAGGATTTAAATATTCACTTAATAAGGAAATTCAACCGCATTTACTCACAGAAGATATTGATATTGCAAAAGCAATTATTAAAGAGGTGGAAAAGTCCACTATTTATCTCTTTCAAGGCCCCCCAGGAACAGGTAAAACACACCAAATTGCAGATGTAGTTTCTCGTTTGGTGCTTCAAAATTATTCAGTCCTGATAACAGCTCTTACGAACAAAGCTGCTGTTGAAGTATGTGAAAAACCTTTTTTTAATAAGCTATTTGAAGAAGATCGCATTTCTAAATTACCAATATCAATTGACGAAAAAAAGAGATTCCCAAGTCTATTAAATGCCAAAGACCTTGTTCCCTCGAAAGGTCATTTAACACTTACGACATTTTATCAGTTTTCCCGAATTTGGGAAGAACAAACACAATCTTTTGATTATGTGATTGTAGAAGAAGCTTCACAAGCATACCTTACAACCATTGCAGCTGCGTGTAAAGTTGGTAAAAAAGTAATTATAGTTGGAGATCCAAAACAAATAGTTCCAATAGTCACCAATAAGAATTATAAAGTCTTCCCTAATATTGATACTCTCATTAATGGAATGGATACTTTAAGTCAAATAGACGATTTTTCATTTAACAGAAAAATTGAAACAAGAAGGCTTTCAGAGCGTTCAACAGAATTTACAAATAGCTTCTACCAGAATACCATTCAATCTAAATCCTTATACAAAGATATAAGTGAAGATGTAAATAAATTAAACAAATTACAACACCTTACTCATTCAAAAGGTGGTCCAACTTTAGTTTTATTCTCAAATAAAAAGGCAAATATACTCGCTAGAATGCTTGATTTTTTGGTTGAAAGTATAGATGAACTAACCGACCTAAAAGGCAACGATATTGCTGTACTAACCCCTTACATAGAAACACTAACATTTTTACAGCAAAATTTAAAATCAAAGACAAAGTCAAGAAATTATCTTATAGAATCGGTAGATAGAGTACAAGGTTTAGATGTAGATTATTGCCTTTACGTTATTCCAAGATCTAGCTCATTCTCATTTAATATAAACCGCTTTAATGTTGCTACAAGTCGAGCTAAAAAATGTACATACATACTATAGCTGAACAAGATTATGACCATTTTGTAAATCTGCCAAATGAAGTAGGCAATTACCTATCGAAATTAAAAACCGAGTTTTCTTTCAGTATAAATGTCAATTCTGGAAAAGATGAAGCACGAGTTCTGGATATATTCAATTCAAACAATAAGGATGATATTTTAAAGCCTAAAATAAAGGAAAGTGTAAAGAACCACATTATCTCAAAAGCTTCTTCTAGCGGAATTGGATTGAAAATCACTGACAAAATAGATGTTTCCAAATTCGAAAAACTAAAAAAAGAGATAAAGAAAAATAAAGAGAACCTTTATATTATTGATACGAATGTATTTGTGGATTTTCCAGAGATTATAACTAAAATTGGTAAAGAATATCCTGTAATACTCTCAGCTAAGGTAATAGATGAGCTTGATAACCTGAAATCCACCCTAAATAATGATGGCAAAATCAAAGTACAAAAAGCTTTAAAATCAATAAACCGTAATATTGATAAGAGGGATATAAGAATGGAAGTTGCTGATTTATCTTTACTCCTAATAGATTTCAACAAGCGGTCACCGGACAATCTTATTCTAACGGTAGCGTTAAAATTCAATACTGAAAATCCCATTTTATTAACTTCTGACAATGGATTACAAGTAAAAGCCAAAGGATTGAAAATTACAACAATAACACTTAAAGAGTTTCTGAGAAGGTGAATTAAAACTGAAATATCAAAATGAAAAAATAAATGAAAAAGCCAACTCTTAAAGCTATACACATTAGCAATTCGCTTTAGCCAACACATAAGCCAAAAATTGCAAAAGAGTATGTCTTTGCCAACGCTATCAGCAGAACGAAAAGAATAACGAAAGCACAACAAAGTGCATAAATAATTGGGCAATAAGTGGTTAAATTAAAATTATAGATATAAATAAAAATTACGGTAAATTGAAAATGAAGTACTTCGAAATGCCCAACGCTTTATACATAAACCGTTGTATGCTATTGGAAAAAAGAAAAGCCCACCGCACGTTCAATCACATTTAATTTTGCTCGTACCTCACAAAATCAAAAGAACTTTCTCTTCCCCACTGCTACCCTAGTACGCATTTCAAACATTTTATATAACAAAATACGATATATTAAATCTAAATTCTTAGATTGATTTTCTCAATTCTGAACCGAATAAAAGAAGTACTGGAAGAAAAGGGAATAAAGCAGACTTGGCTCGCTGAAAAGCTAAGTAAAAGCTACAATATGGTGAATGGCTATATGCAAAATAGACAGCAACCAAGGCTTGAAGTGTTGAATAAAATTGCTCTAATTCTTGACATTGATGTGCGAGAATTAATAATACCGACTAAGAGAGATGAATAAAGAAAAAATAACATTATCACAACTTGAACAGTACTTGTCCAAGGCTGCATGGATTCTAAAAGGGCCCGTAGATGCTTCGGATTTCAAAGTATACATCTTTCCGCTCTTATTCTTTAAAAGAGTATCAGATGTATACGATGAAGAATATCAAACAGCTTTAGAGGAGTCAGAAGGAGATATAGAGTATGCTAATCTTCCAGAATTTCACCGATTTATAATACCAGAAGGATGCCATTGGAAAGATGTGCGTGAAACAACTACCAATGTTGGATTAGCTATCGAAAAAGCACTGCGTGGAATTGAGCAAGCCAACCAAGAATTTCTTTATGGAATTTTTGGAGATGCCCAATGGAGTAATAAGAATAAGTTGCGTGATGCCCTCTTGGTGGATTTGGTTGAGCACTTTTCTCAATACACGTTAGGTAGAGAAAATGTGGAACCAGATATGCTAGGTAATGCCTACGAGTATCTAATCAAGCACTTTGCTGATTTAACTAACAAGAAAGCGGGTGAGTTTTATACACCGCGTTCAGTGGTACATTTATTAGGGTTGATATTAGATCCTCATGAAGGAGAAACCATTTATGACCCTGCTTGCGGAACAGGCGGAATGTTATTGGAGTGCGTTGATCATTTAAAAGATGCTAAAGAAGATTTTAGAACGCTAAAATTATTCGGACAAGAGAAGAATTTGACATCTAGTTCTATTGCACGTATGAACATGTTCTTGCATGGCATTGAAGACTTTTCAATAGTTCGTGGAGACACACTTCGAAATCCTGCGTTTTTTGAAGCGGATGGTTTAAGAACATTTGATTGCGTAATTGCTAATCCTCCTTTTTCTTTAAAAGAATGGGGGGCAGAAAACTGGGCGAATGATCCCTATGGGAGAAATGTAGCAGGTGTCCCACCAAAAGGAAATGGTGATATGGCTTGGGTACAGCACATGATAAAATCCATGAACAGCACTGGCAGAATGACGGTTGTTTTACCTCACGGTGCATTGTTTAGAAAAGGTGCGGAGGGAAAAATAAGAAGAGAATTATTAGAGCTAGACATGTTGGAAGCAGTAATTGGTTTAGGACCAAACGTCTTCTATGGAACTCAATTAGCAGCTTGTGTGATGGTGTTTAAACAGAATAAAGCAGCTGACAAAAAGAATAAAGTGTTATTCATTGATGCTTCAGATCAGGTTCGTGTGGGTAGAGCTCAAAATTACTTGGAACCAAACAACGTAAATCAAATATTTGATTGGTTCGAAGATTATCAAGATGTTGAGAATTATGTGAAAGTGGCTTCTAAATCAGATTTAGAAGAAAACGATTATAACCTAAATATTCCACTGTATATAGAGAAGATAATAGAAGATAATTTACCTTCTGTTGAAGATGCGTTATCAAATTTGAAAACTGCTTGGAATGACAGTTTAAAGGCAGAAGAAAAGTTTAAAAAGATATTAAAGGGCTTTATATAGTATGGCAAGAGTAACGGAAGAAAATTTATTTATAGCTGATCGCCTTGGAATTGACTTTGAGACTAATGAATTGAAGCTAGGCAAGTGGGGAAATGTTGATTTTTATTCTCAACATGAAAACTTGCTAGTATTATTAGAAGTTGAGAAAGGTCAAAAACATCCGAATACAAATGTAATTAAGGTGTGGCCGTATTTAGAAGAAAACCCTAATTTAAAAATACTCTTGATTCAAATAATTAGGCAAGAAAATAAAGCACCTAAAAATAGAATCGCACTCTGTAAATATATGGGCAAGAAAATTGAATCAGAGTACCCATATCGGTTCCGATTCGTTTTTAGGAATTGGCACAATGAATTAGCTATTGAAATAAAGGAGCAAGTCCAAAACAAATTGAAGGAATTATCATGACACAACAACAACTAGAAAAATTCCTTTGGGGAGCAGCCACCAAATTGCGTGGATTAATAGATGGCGGAGACTACAAGCAATACATCTTCCCATTGCTATTCTTTAAGAGAATATGCGATGTGTACGATGAAGAATTTGCACTGGCTCTAAAAGACAGTGATGGCGATAAGGAATATGCTGCGTTTGCCGAACATCATCATTTCATAGTGCCTAGAGGCGCCCATTGGCAAGATGTAAGAGAAACCACTACCAATGTGGGTATGGCTTTGCAAAACGCCATGCGTGAAATTGAGAAAGCGAACCCAGATACGCTTTACGGTATTTTTGGAGATGCCTCTTGGACCAACAAGGATAGGTTGAGCGATGAAATTTTAATCAACTTGGTTGAACATTATTCTCAGCACAAACTCAATTTGGCTAGTGTACCCGATGATAAATTAGGGGACGCTTACGAATACCTGATTAAAGAATTTGCAGACGATAGCGGACACACTGCAGCCGAGTTTTACACCAACCGAACGGTAGTAAAACTAATGACCATGATTATGGACCCCAAACCAGGAGAAAGTGTTTACGATCCTACCTGTGGTTCTGGTGGTTTGTTGTTGAACTGTGCCCTGCATTTAAAAGACGAAGGCAAGGAATACCGCACGCTTAAATTATACGGACAAGAAATTAACCTATTGACTTCTGCCATTGCCCGAATGAACATGTTTCTGCATGGTATTGAAAAGTTTAGCATTGTAAGAGGAGACACTTTAGCCAACCCTGCATTTTTGCATAAGGATGAGTTGAAGAAATTTAATGTGATTTTGGCCAATCCTCCATACTCGATAAAAGCGTGGGACCAAAAATCATTTACCAACGACCCTTATGGACGTAATTTATGGGGCGTTCCACCGCAAGGTTGTGCTGATTATGCTTTTCAGCAGCACATGCAAAAGAGCTTGGATGAGAAAAACGGACGTTCTATCTCGCTTTGGCCTCATGGTATTTTGTTTAGAGATTCTGAAGCAGAAATGCGTAAAAAAATGATTGAAGAAGATTTAGTGGAATGTGTAATTGGTTTAGGGCCAAACTTATTCTATAATTCCCCAATGGAAGCTTGTTTATTAATTACAACAACGAATAAAGACAAGAATAGAAAAGGAAAAGTGCTTGTTGTTAATGCTGTTAAGGAAGTAAAACAAGACAAGAATATTGGCTTCTTAGAACAAAAACATTTGGACAAAATATACAAAACGTATAAAGATTTCAAAGATGAAGAAGGCTTTTGCAAGGTCTTAACTATTGAAGAAATTATTGGCAATAGAGGAAGTTTAAATATTGCTCAATATGTCAGTAATGTTGATACAAGTATAGAGCAAGTATCATTGGATGATGCATTGGAAACATGGAATGCCTCCTCTGGTGATTTGAAGAAAAGTATGAATGAATTATTTCAAATCTTAAATTAGTAATGGAGACAGCAACACAAAATATTGATTTGAAAAATCTTGACAAATCGACTTGGAAGACCTGTCGTTTCGATCAATTAGCACAGAAAGTATCTGAGACAGTAGACCCTAATACCACTGATTTAGAAATTTATGTTGGGTTAGAGCACATAGATGCAGAAAGTATCCATTTAAAAAGAAAAGGAGTTCCATCTGATGTAAGTGGCGGAAAATTAAAATGCTATCCTGGGGATGTTATTTTTGGTAAACGAAGAGCTTACCAGCGAAAAGTTGCAATTGTTGATTTTGAAGGGATATGTTCGGCACATGCATTTGTGTTAAGAGCAAATCCAGATGTGATTAACCCTGATTTATTTCCATTTTTTTTACATTCTGATCTATTTATGCATTGTGCCGTAGATATATCTGTAGGAGGTCTTTCCCCTACGATTAATTGGGGACAGTTAAAAGAACAAGAATTCCTACTCCCACCCAAAGACCAACAAGCCCAGCTGGCCAAATTACTTTGGGCTATGGATGAGGTTATTGAAAAGGAGAAAGATGTTTTGGACAGATTAGTGGTTGCTTATACTTCAACTATTGAGAAGAAAATAATTGATAAAAACTCCAATAAGATATATTTTAAAAACTTAGGAAAACTAATCAGAGGAGTTGGTTTTAAACCTAAAGATTTATTGGATGAATATTCGGAAAATGCGTTTGTTCTTTTAAGGTCAAACAATATTTCTGATTCAAAAGTGAACTACGAAAAAGTCTACTTTCTTCCTTTAGAAATACTTAAAAATGATCAGCAGCTATTGCCAGGCGACTTTGCCTTATGTATGTCAAATGGTTCTAAAGATTTAGTAGGGAAGGCCGCAAAATTTAATGGGTATGATAAGATGGTTTCTATTGGTTCTTTTTGTGCTGGATTTAGACCAAAAGATACGTTAAGTGGAGAGGTTATACATCACCTTTTTGCCAGTGAAAGCTATAGACAAGCAATAAAAAGAATATTGTCAGGCTCAGCTATTAACAACTTAAAACCGTCAGATATTGAAGACCTTTATTTGAGATTGAATTTTGAAGGTTCAAATTTTAAATCAACCTTAAAATCACTCAACTCAATGGTCACTAGTAAAATACAGCTTGAATCAAAAATCGCAAGTTCTCAATCAGTACAAAAAAGTTTAATCAATCAAGTGTTTTAGGTATGGGATTTAACGAACTAAATAGCGTAGAACATTACATCATTCATCAACTGAGTCGCGTAAACTTAAACGATTCAAATGCTGCTGAACCAAAAGTGGGTTACGGAGCACAATGGGTATTCAAATCGTCCGATCAACTTCAGCGAACCGTTAATGAGGTACTTATAGAATCAGAATTAAAAGAAGCGTTGGTTCGCTTAAATCCTGAAATCACTTCCAATCCAGATTTAGCTGATGAAGTTATCTACAAACTAAGAGCGGTACTTATTGCTGTTAATCAAGTTGGTTTGGTAAAGGCCAATGAAGAGTTCTTTAAATGGATGACGGGCGACAAAACCATGCCTTTTGGTGAAAACAATCGCCATGTACCTATTCGCTTAATAGACTTTGAAAATTTATCCAACAATACCTATATAGTCACCAACCAATACCGCATCCATCACCGAGAAACTAAGATTCCAGACATTGTAATGATGATCAATGGTATTCCAGTTGTAGTCGGAGAAGCCAAAACACCTATTCGTCCATCTGTAAGCTGGTTAGACGGAGCACATGAAGTGCATGAAATTTATGAAAATGCCGTTCCTCAATTATTTGTACCAAATATACTTTCTTTCGCTACAGAAGGAAAAGAGTTGTACTATGGTGCAATTCGTTGTCCATTAGAATTTTGGGCACCCTGGCGTTTGGAGATTGATGAAGATGCCATTGCAAAAAGATTAGGATTAGGAGAGGTCGGTAAAGAGTTATCAGATTTATTGAGCCCTGCAAGGTTGCTAGACATCCTGCTCAATTTCTCCTTGTTTTCAACAGACAAAAAGAAACGAAGAATTAAGATTATCCCTCGTTTTCAGCAATACGAAGGAGCCAATAAAATAGTAGAACGTGTAAAAGAAGGACGTGTTAAAAAAGGATTGATTTGGCATTTTCAAGGTTCAGGAAAATCCTTTCTAATGGTCTTTGCAGCACAGAAATTAAGACGTTCGCCAGAGCTGAAAAGTCCAACCGTAATTGTGCTGGTGGATAGAACCGATTTAGACACACAAATCAGTGGAATATTTGATGCTGCTGATGTGTCTAATGTTGAAAGCACAGATAGCATCAAGGAATTACAAGTAATGCTTGAGCGAGACACCCGAAAGATCATTATTTCAATGATTCACAAATTTCGGGACGCCAAACCCAACATGAATACCCGAGACAATATCATTGTATTGGTAGATGAAGCTCACAGAACACAAGAAGGCGATTTAGGCCGTCAGATGCGTGCTGCTTTACCCAATGCATTTCTATTTGGATTAACGGGTACACCCGTCAATAAGGCCGATAAAAACACTTTTTGGGCCTTCGGTTCGGAAGAAGATACTGGAGGGTATATGTCTCGTTACACCTTCCAAGATTCCATTCGCGATAACGCCACGCTACCACTTCATTTTGAACCGAGATTGGTAGATGTACACGTAGATAAAGAAACCATTGATAAAGCGATGGCCGATTTTAAAGAAAGTGCTTCTTTATCAGACGAGGAGGCAGATGCTTTAAATCAGAAGTCGGCTAGAATGGCTGCCTTCTTAAAATCGCCCGAACGGGTTGCCAAGATTGTAGAAGATATTGCTGGACACTTCAAAGAAAAGGTAGAACCTCATGGTTTCAAAGCCATGATCGTTACTCCCGATCGTCTAGCCTGCGTTCAATACAAGGAAGAATTAGACAAGTACTACCCAGAAGAAGCGAGTACGGTTGTCTTCTCTACCACAGCAAATGATGATTTTGACTTTAAAAAGAAATGGGGAATCGATAAAAGCCATCAGGAGAAGATAGTAGAGAGATTTTGTGACCCAGATTCAGAATCAAAGTTCCTTATCGTAACAGCTAAGCTGTTAACAGGATTTGATGCTCCTGTTTTACAAACCATGTACTTGGATAAATCCATAAAGGACCATACACTTTTACAGGCCATATGTAGAACCAACAGACTCTATCCAAATAAAACATTTGGAAGAATTGTGGATTACTTTGGCGTATTCGATGATGCAGCCAAAGCACTTCAGTTTGACGAAGAATCGATAAAAAAAGTTATTTCAAATCTATCTGAGCTGAGAGAAAAACTGCCACAAGCAATGAAAGATGCTTTATCTCACTCTGAAGGTGTAGATAGAACACTGGAAGGTTTCGAAGGCTTAGAAGCAGCTCAAAATGCAATCAAGACAGATGAAACAAAAGACGCATTTGCTAAAGATTACAAATATCTCTCAAAGCTTTGGGAATCACTATCCCCAGACAACATATTAGAACTTTACAATTCGGATTATAAGTGGTTATCACAAGTATTTGAATCGGTTAAACCCGCTTCGGATAATATAGGAAAGCTACTTTGGTTCTCACTAGGGGCGCAAACTACAAAGTTGATACACGACAATGTTCATGTTGGGGATTTACATCAATTAGAGGAATTTATATTGGATGCTGATGTGATAGAAGACATATTCAACAATCCTGATCCAAAGAATGCTAAAAAGTTAGAGAAGATCCTTATTAAACGGTTTAAAAAACTGGGAGGAGATCCTCGTTTCAAAAAGTTAAGTGAGCGACTTGAAGCGTTGAGAGATAAAGCAGAAAGAGGATTGATTACGGGTCAAGAGTTATTTTAGGGGGATTCGTTTATCTTAGCCTTATAAAATAATAGAATTTGAGTTTAGATTTAGTTAGTTATTTATTGCCAGATGGCATCTTAGAGTACTTTGATATTACAAAAC
>Ga0306865_1000662_pt1 | contig 11562 bp, 5 predicted proteins | sample AntRauTorckE5431_FD_190441 | JGI IMG/M metagenome (GOLD analysis project Ga0306865, IMG submission 190441) | Saline lake microbial communities from Rauer Islands, Antarctica - Metagenome Torckler E5 #431 (v2) (version 2) | ecosystem: Environmental > Aquatic > Non-marine Saline and Alkaline >... | reverse complement strand
GCACCATTATTTTCAATTGATACTTCCGAAAGTGGCGTAACGGCACTCCAGGCGGCAGCATCATAAGCATCCATTGGCGGTGCTATGTTTTCTTTAGCAGATTCTACAAAGGCATTCAAAACAAAGAAATCTATTCCTCCGTGACCAGCTTCGGTTGCACTTTCACCGTACTTTTTCCAAAGCGGATGATCGTATTTTTCAAACCAAGCGTCCATACTTTCCCAACCATGTCCTTTGGTTGTTCCTTCAATATGAATCCGTTGCGTATGATAATCGAAATCCGTTAAGCCTTGGACGCCTTGAACTTTAAAGCCTAATGAGTAGGGGTGAGGTGTATTTACATTGTGCGTAACAATGATGGTTTCACCATTTGACGTTTCTATGGTGGACGTAATAATATCTCCCTGTTTCCATTTTAATTTGGCATTAGGATGATCTTTTCCGCCATTATCAACGATATATTTATTTAATCCAATCGCTTTAGTAGCGTGCGATGTTAGGGACATCAAACGGTTTCCTCTGTTTATATCTGCCATAACAGCCACTGGACCCAGTCCATGTGTTGGATAAACGTCGGCATTTCTTAATAAAGAATGTTGTGTTCTCCAGACGGATTCAGAAATCCCCTTATCGCCAAATTCCACCCCTTTACCATAAGCCGTTTTCCCGTCATTGAATTTAACGCCTCTTAAATCATGCTGATAGCCACAAGTAAAATGCAATAATTCGCCAAAAACATTCTGTTTGACCATATTCAAAACAGCAAGGATATCTCTGCGATAATTCACATTTTCAAGAATCATCAAATGCGACCCAGTTTCTTCGTGCGTATTGACCAAATCCCAGCATTCTTCTAAAGTATTTGCCGCCGACACCTCAAGACCAGTATATTTACCAGCCTTCATACTGTCAACCGCCATTTTAGTATGCCACAACCACGGCGTTGAAATGATTACAGCATCAATATTTTTGAGTGCTAATAAATTTCTATAATCATAATCGGATTTTCCAAAAACTTTAGGCTTTGCAGACCCAGAATCGGCTAAGGTTTTTAATGCAATATCAATACGATTAGGATCGATATCACATATAGCAACAACCTCCACATCGTTTCTTAATAGTGCATTATTCAAGTGATTCGTCCCTCTTAATCCAACACCAATAAAGGCGATTTTAAGTTTTTGGCGAGATATTTCGATATTAGATGCAAAAGATAGGCTTGGTAAAATTGAAAAACCTGCTCCAACTAAACCAGTTTGCTTGATGAATTTTCGTCTTGAATTCATATCTATATAGGTGTGTTTTTTATAAGTTCATTTTAGTACCGTAAATATGACCTATCCGTAGGACTAAAGCGGTAAAATTTTAAGCAGTTAAGCGTAAAATTTTATGCCTATTGCCTACTTGAGTAGAACATCTCCCTTTTTGATGAATTTGACTACCCCAAAACGCTTATTATTAGAATTTATACCATCGTTCTGGAGTAATTTATTAATATCTTTACCTAACTATTAAACCTCTTTCAAAGGAAGGTTTAATTGTCTTTTTCTTTCGATATTCCATCTTTTAGATTGATAACTTTATTACTAAAAACATAATAAATGCTTCCTTTAAAACGCCTTTTATTTTTAGGATTTCTTACTTGGTATTCCTCATTTTCGTATGGGCAAAATCAAACAAATTTTATTCAACTTTCTCCTAAACAATCCGGAAAATCACTTGATATAATCAATACGGTTCAAGATCGGCAGGGATATATCTGGCTGGCTCATTCGTCTGGGATTGCTAAATATGATGGAAATACGTATTCGTATTTGGGTCTTGACGGGATTTTCGAAAACTTAGATTCAGAAGCAGAGATCGTAGCTATAAAAAAAGATTGTAAAGAACATATTTGGATATTAACCAGTACTGGTCGAGTCGCCATATACAATGACACTGAAAATTTTAGTGAATTGAATTTTGCGAAAACTAATGCTATAAAAAGGATTTACCCGATTAATAATGGAGTCGTTTTAAGTTCTAATTTAGGTAAAATTCATTTTTTTTCTTACAAAGAAAATGCAATAAAAAAAGATGCTTCGGTTACAAATATTATCCCCAGCCGTTCCGAAATAAATAGCATCGTAGAAGGTCAAAATAAAGATTTATTTATTGGAACGGACAAGGGAGAAATATTTCAATATTCAATGCTGACCAAAAAAATTATGGAGATTATTGTGCCTTTTGAATATGGGCTTGTATATCCTAAATTAATCATTGATTTTAAAAATAGACTCTGGATTGGTACAGAAACTTTTGGCGTTTTTGTTTACGACATACCGACAAAGAAATTTATTGAAAATAAACTTTTTAAAGCCCCTTTTCATAATATCAAAAGTGAAATAATTAAATCTTTGTTTTGCGATAGTTCCGGCTATATCTGGGCTGGTACAGACGGCAGCGGCTTATTTAAAATAGACCCTAATAGTGGTTTTATACGATTATTTACGCATCACAAAAACAACCAGTTTTCATTGAATAGCAATACAATAATGGATATAAATGAAGACGGTCACAAAAATATTTGGGCGTTGTCAAATTATGGTGAAGTGAATATTCTTCCTTCAAGCAGTAATAATATCATTTATTATGAAGGTTCTAATGACCACACACCGACCAAAATATTATCCATATACAAATCTAATAATGGAAATTTATGGCTCGGAACGGATGGGTTTGGCATCACTAAAATCAATTCAAACTCAGATGGAACGACCGCAATAAATCAATATTTAACCAAAGACGGAAAAGGGTATTACGTGCAATCTATAGCAGAAGATGACCTTGCAAATATTTGGATAGGTACGTATAAAAATGGATTGTGGTATCACAATACCAAAAACAAATCGTTCAAAAAAATACCAATTATTAATTCTAAACTGCAATCCGTTTCAGATGTTCGGAAAATCTTTAAAGACAAAAAAAATCGTATTTGGATTGCTTCGAATCTTGGATTGTACGTTTATAACAATAGCCTAAAATTGCTTGCCGTTTTTGAAAATAATAAGGCTGGTTTATCGGGAAGTATTGGTGGCAGCTTTCTACAAGATAAAAATGGACAAATATGGATTGGATATTCCCGAGGGGGGTTATTTCAGTTCAATGAAAATGAATTACAATTTGAAAGTTCCTCTTTTACGAATATCAATTATACAAACGAAAACGCTTCAGACCTGGAAACACTTGGCGTTAATTGGATAACGGAAGATGGTCTAAATAATTTATGGATACTAAATTTTCAAGGAAGTTTATACCGCTATAATTACTTAACAAAATCACGCAGTTCCTTCAAAAATTATAAATCTTTTGAGCGCATTCATCTAAGGTCATTACAATTGGAAGACGATAATAATTTATGGATGGGTTCAGATAAAGGCATTATTCACTTTAACGTAAAAGACTCAGTAGCAATTAATTATGGCAGTGTAGATGGTTTACAAGATAACCTGTTTTTAAGGCGTAGTTCGTTTAAGGACAAAAAAGGAATGTTATATTTTGGAGGCATCAACGGGGTAAATAGCTTTAATCCTAAAAATTTATTAAAAAAAGCATCAACGCCAATACTACATTTTAATTCTTTAGAAATCCTTCATCAGCCTGCGAGATTTATAATTCCCAACCAAATAAATTCAAATATTAACGATATTCAACACCTCACCCTAAATCCCGATCAATCCTCTTTTTCATTTCGATTTTCGGCATTCGATAATATAATACACCCCAATTATCTATATGAATATCGACTTTTTGGTTTTAATAATAATTGGATTGCCGCCGACAGAGAACAATTAGCAACTTACACAAATATTCCATCTGGAAAATTCACTTTTGAAGTCCGAGCTGGAACGAGAAAAGGAATTTGGGACATTCCTATAAAAAAAATAGATATAACCATAAAACAACCGATTTGGAATCAGCCTTTAGCTTATGTTCTGTATTTATCTATTTTTTTATTAATTACTTACGCAATAAGACGTTGGTATTTACTGAAAAAGAAATTACTTTTAGAAAAAATAAGTCATAAAAAGGAAAACGAACTGCATGAGCTAAAAATGAATTTCTTTGCTAAAATGTCTCACGAAATTCAAACACCAATAACTTTAATTTTAGGCCCTATAGATAATATGCTTAATCTTGCTGGGCAAGATGGCAATTTGTTACTTAAACAACGGTTAAGAATCATTTCAAACAATGCTAAACGCCTTTCTAAAATAGCAAGAGAATTGACTTTAGTCAGAAATAAAGAATTAGGCACGTTAAAATTATTGGTAACTAAAAATAGTCTTGGTATTAATATCGAAGAAATTGCGCTGTCTTTTAAAGAATTAGCAAGAAATAAACAGATAGACTTTACTATTAATTGTCCTAAAAATCTATTTGATATTTGGTATGACAAAGAAAAAATAGAACACGTTATATATAACCTACTTTCTAATGCTTTTAAATTCACCCCTAAAGAAGGTCATATACAGTTAAACGTGATTCCTACTAACTCTAAAAAGTCCATTAAAATAACGGTAACGGATTCTGGTTCTGGGATTAGAAAAGAGGAATTAAATGCCATTTTTGAGTTATTTTACCAATCAAATATTGGTAGAAAAAACAAAGGTTCTGGGATAGGATTAGCACTAACTAAAGAATTAACAGATTTACATAAAGGTAAAATAGAGGTCGAATCTATATCCAATGAAGGCACAACATTCACCGTAACCATTCCGATTACGGAAGATTCTTATACGGAATTTGAAAGAATTACGACAAGCGATTCCGAAATTTCAAATATTGATACTGATACTGAAACGGAGGATTCAACCAATAAAGGAGCATTAAATGCTAATAAAAAAACAATTCTAATTGTTGAAGACAATTATGAATTACAATCGTTTTTAAAAGAACTTTTAATATTTCAATACAATATTATACTCGCAGAAAATGGAGAAGAAGGGTATCATTATGCTAAAAATAATTTGCCTGACCTTATTTTAAGTGATATTATGATGCCCAAATTAGACGGGATTGAGATGTGCGAAAAACTTCAAAATGATAATTTAACGCAGCATATTCCTGTCATTTTATTAACCGCAAAAAACTCTACAAACGCTAAAATTTCAGGTCTCAAATCTGGTGCAATAGAATATATAAGTAAGCCATTTAATACGAATGAATTACTGCTTAAAGTGAAAAATATTATTACCTCTAAAGAACATATTATATCGAAATACAGAAAAGAAACGATTAATCGTCCTGAAATTTTATTAGATAAATCTCAAGATGAAATTTTTCTTGAAAGCCTCGTTTTTAATGTAAATTTAAGGTTAGACGACGCCGATTTTAAATTGGAAGAATTAGCGGATTCCTTAAATATGAGTTATTCAAGGCTATACAGAAAATGCCAAGCTCTAACGGGGAGTAGTTTAGTCGATTTTGTACGCTTACTTCGACTAAAAAAAGGAGCGATTTTATTAACAAAATACGGGTATAATATTTCAGAAACTGCCTTTAAAACAGGATTCAATGACCCAAAATATTTTTCAAAATGCTTTAAAAAATACTTCAAACAAACACCTGGAGATTTCAAAAAGGAAGCACAAAAGATAGATGTCAATGCCTACTTAAAAAAATATTCTATTGAGGATTTGGAGCATTAAAAGGGTGTTTGGAAACCGTGTCGGTTTCAAAAAACGACACGGTTTAACAGAACTAAAATTACTTGATTGATAATTCTATATTCATTTTTATAAAATACGTTCTTCCCCAATTTAGCAACTGATTATTTCCACCAGAACTGTGGGCAGCGCTACTTTCTCCCGAAAGGGGGACTGTTCGAATATTAAGTAAGTTCTTTGCACCAACCGCTAAAAATACACGCTTATTCAAGATTTGACGACTTAGAGTTGCATTTACAAAATTATAATTGCCAATAAAACCTTGCTTTAATTGACCATCGTTATCTTCATAAAAGCGAATTTGGCGACCGATAAAACGATGGGTAACCGCTAAATTAGTTTCCACAAGTGGAATCAAATAATTCACTTCATTTTGCCATTCAGAAAGGTTCGTAAATCGGTCGGTATCAAAATCTTCCGACCAATAATTATACAATCGAGTGAAACCAAAACCTGACTTTACGTTCAAATCATTCCATTTATAATCCAATTGAGCATTCAAACCATGTGTTTCAAATTGTTCTAAATTTTGATAATTAAATTGTAAGGATTTAAACTCCGTCAAGATGATTCGATTTTTGATTTTATTATAAAACAGCTTTCCCGAAAGGTTAAATTCATGTGTTTTGATTGCAGTTTCGTAATTAATATTCAACGCTATATTTTGAGAATATTCCGCTTTTAAATTTGGATTACCAACGATAAAATGATTCACGTCAACGAAATTAAAGTGTAATTCTTTCAGCGAAGGCGCTCGAAAACCGTTGGCATAACTGAACTTGAAGTTCAAATCCTTTCGAGGTTTCCAGCTTATATTTATAGATGGAATCAGCGGATGATTATACTTGGTATTAAAACCATAACGCAAATTTGCTTGAATGATGAATTGTGTTGTCGGTTCATATCGAGCGCTCAGCCAAGCGGCATAATTGGTCAAAGTTGCAATATTGGGATTCGTTGCGCTGCTATCCAAAATGCGTTGCCCAAAACCAGTTTCGTGTGCGATTTCAATACCGATTTGTCCATTCCATTTCTTTGTTGAAACGCTGCTCAAAATACTTCGATGCAAAAACGCAGTAAACGTTGCGGTATCTTGTCCGCCAGCAACAGAACTAACTGTATCAAGCACCAACATATCGGTCGAATCAATCATAAAATCCGAGCGTTCTGTCCTTTTTAATCGGTCATAAACATTAAAAGCGGTCGTAGAATTTAGATAAAACTTTGAGCCGATATACGTTTCTAAATTCAAACTGTGGTCAATGCGTTCCGTCGTAAAATATTCATCAAAAACATAGGGCTGAAATTGTGGGCGACGAATACCACCGAAAATACTCAATTCTTCCTCAAAATAACGATATTGATAGGTCAGTTTTGTACTGTCAGAAAATCGATACCGAACCGTTCCATTTAATCCGTTTTGTACTTTTGGATTCCACGGATATTTTTTGGAAGTGTAGGTTGAACCATCGTTTAGCGTAATCGTTTCAAAAATTCGCAAGCTATCATTCGGGACGAATTGACTGATAAAACGAGTGGCATCTAAGGACAGGAATAGTTTTTTTTGTTGGAAACCAATTCCCAATAAATGATTGCGAATACCAATATTTTCTACTTGATTTAAACTGCGAATTTGAAAACGGCTCAGTTGTGACTTTTTCATAATAACATTAATCACACCACCAGCGGCATTGCTTCCATATTGTACCGACATCGCACCTTCAATGATTTCGATGCGTTCGACGTTGTTCATATTGATTTGAGAAAGGTCAATATTACCATCCGTCCGACCAATAATAGGAACGCCATCAATCATTATTAGCACGTTTTCGCCACCAATTCCTTGGATATTTAAGCCATTTCCTAATATTGGATCTGTACTAATATTGAAATTTAATTGGTTCGTCAAGACTTCTGCCAAGTTATTTTGACCTTGCTGTTGAATATCTTTGGCTTTGATAATTTTTACTTGATGAACCGCATTTTTGGAGTGTGTTGGCGCATATTGAGCGGTGACGACAATATCATCAATATCTATTTCTTTCCAAATTGTATCCATTTGTGAAAAACATGAAATAGGAAAACAAAACGCAACGAATAAACCAAAATATTTCATTGTATTATTTTTTTTAGTAAGAATGTCGAAAATGCTCTTTCTACAAAATCACCAGTTTTACTTTCTATAATAATTGTTTAAAATCATTATTACTGTACAAGGACACGAATTGTTATATTGAAGCTACTACAACTGCTCAAAAGTTTTTGACGATTAAACCTTGTCGGCTTTAAAAACCGACAAGGTTTCTAACGAAAGATAACTATCAAACACTTTTGGGCAGTTACACTATTGCCGTGCAGTCGTTGACTTTGTTGGCTTTTAATTTTGCCATTTAGTCCACGAAATTGAGTCGCCAAATTTTTTTCATATTACAATAATGTTTTCAGCCAGCCACCTAATCCGAAGAAAATAGCCACCCAAACCAAGCCTTTTATTAAAAAGAATAAAAAACCTGCGACACCGATTTTTTTTAAATATTTTTTATAAGATTCTTTCATCTTTATTCATTTTTCCTCTGAAACCATCATTCCTAATTCTGCTTCTTGCATCAATGACAAATAGCTACCAACTTCATCAACGGAAAACACTAATCGTAAGCCTTCGACACGAGTATTAAACAAAATTTCCCTTCTATCTCGATAACATTCATGCTTTATATTTTCGGCGTAACAAGCCGTCAAGTTATTTTTAAAAGACTGAAAAGATTCGGGAGAAAAAGTCATTATTACATTATTAAAATTGACCGTAAAATTGCGACAATCTTGACACCACTGTATTTGACCATTTTTATTTTTACTTAAATTAATATACTTGCACATAATAAATAGCTGATTTTTTTGAGTAGAAAAGCAGCTGCTAACTATCCGTTAACAGCCACACAAACGCAATGAATAGAATAAATCAAAATCCTATTTTGATTATATTTTTTTAGCATAAAAACTGATTTTCAGTATTTTACACCAAATTTTCTACTTTTTGAATACTTTCAATAGTCTTTCTCCAGCTTTCCAATTCAGGTTTGCCAGGTTTTCTTGCACCAAAAAAATAAGTGATTAAATCTTCATTTTCATCAAATAATTCAAGGCTTGTCACGATGCCATCATCTGTTGGTTTTTTAACAATCCAAGCTTCTTTGACGCCATTCATGTTCAAATGCAAATTGAATTTTGGATCCATCACATTGTACCAATCCCCATAAAACATCAAGTTTTTGACTTCGCCAGTATGAATTTGGATAGTGCCTTTGCTATGCAAAAAACACATAATTGATACTTTATCTTTGGCTGCCATTTCTAACATCCTCACCACTGCATCTTTATCAATTTGTGTCGTAAAATCTTTTGGTGCTAAACGCAAACCTTGTTTACGAGAAACTTTGTACTTTCTCAACATTCCGAAAAAGTTATGCGTATCTTTCAAATTACGCCATGTATTTTGAAAACCTTCCACATCAATTTCTCCATCAGGTGTAATTTCTTTTATTGGATCAGGTGAATTATCTGCGTCTATAATTGGCGTTTGTTCGGTGGCTTTGAATTGCTCAACCAACATTTTATACGCTTCAATATTTGATTTTGGTGTCGAAAAAATCTTATGAATAGCGACTCCTTTTTTATTAAAAAACTGAAAAGAATACATCGTTGTATTTCCTCTCGGCATCTCAACCGCCAATCCATAATGCCATTCATTCATGAAAAATCGTAAATCAATATCAGGATTTACTGCAACACCCATATTATGTCCACCTTTATAAAATGTGATATTATCATAAACTCCTTTTCGCTCGTGAACGCAATATTCGTTGCGAGTCAAAGCCATCACATAACCCATTTTATGAATAAGTTTTAGCAATTCCTTCCAATCGCCTTCCAGCAAAGTAACGTTTTCACCTAAAGACGAAGTCAGTAATTCTGCTTCACTAATCCCTAATTTTTGAGCCAAATTTCGGTTTCTAATTTTTGGTTCTTCCGCTTTAATTTTAGCGATTCGGTGTGCTAAATTTTTCATAATATTTTTTTGTGATTTTAATAAATATCGTGCAGTTACCTTTATTGAACTCTTTTTTAAGTTCTTAAATAGTTGAATGCGAACCTGAAAAGATTAAATTATGATGAACCAGAGGCTGCACCTACGGGAAAAACTTTCACACTATTTGGCAGTGTCAAAACGTAGGGACAATTGTAAATAGGATGCTTCTGTATAATGGCTTGAATGCCCAATGTTTCTTGTAGGTTTTCGGTTGTCAATACGGTTTTGGGAGAACCTTTATAAATGATTTCTCCATCTTTTATCAGTAGAATTTGGTCAGCGAATTGAGTGGCTAAATTGATGTCGTGAAGTACGGCAAATACGCCAATATCTCGTCGTCGAACAATTTTTTTGACCCGTTCTAATAGTTTGAATTGTTGCTCAATATCCAAACTTGCCGTTGGCTCATCTAAGAATAAATATTTATTTACATTTGCCCAATTAGAGCAGTTCAGTTGAACGATGGCTTTCGCCAATAAAACCCGTTTTTGTTCGCCACCAGAAAGCGTTCTAAAATCTCTATTTTGAAAAGTCAACATATCGACTTCTTTCAAAGCGTGCTGCACCAACGTATTAATTTTTTGTTGCAACAAAGGTGTTTTACAAGCATAACAACCCATTTCGACTAATTCTGACACTCGAACAGAAAAGGTAATTTCTACTTTTTGTGATAAAACAGCTCGACGGGTTGCCAACTGCTTTAAGTCCAATGTTTCCAATTGTTCATTATCCCAAAGGATTGAACCGGATTGAATCAAATTACTACCAGTTAAAGCCTCTAATAAAGTCGATTTTCCTGCACCATTTCGACCAATTACGACGGTTATTTGTCCTTTTTGGATTTGAAAAGACGCATTTTGTACAATTATTTTTTTACCTTTTTGAATCGTAATATTTTGAATATCAATCATAGTTCTGAATTTTTCCGCTGCATTTGAAGCAGCAACCATAAAAAAAATGGAGCACCAACCAATGCTGTTAAAATACCTATCGGTAATTCAGCAGGTGCGATAATTGTCCGAGCCAAAGTGTCTGCAATAATTAAAAATATCGCTCCGAGTAATGCCGAGCCTTTCAATAAAAAGCGATAATCTGTACCAAAAATTAAGCGTAAAAAGTGTGGAATGATTAAGCCAACAAACCCGATAATTCCCGTCATTGCAATGCTTACCCCAACAATTAATGCAGTAATTAAAATGATTTGCGATTTAACCTTTTCGACTTTTATACCGAGATAAGTTGCTTCTTTTTCTCCCAATAAAATAGCGTTCAACGATTTCGCATGTGTATTTAATAAAAATGTGCCAATTAAAACAATCGGAGCGGTAATACCCAACTGAATCCAACTTGCACTGCTAACACTCCCCAAACTCCAAAAAGTAATATCTCGTAACTGTTGATCGTCAGATAGAAAAATGAAAATGCCAGTTATCGCTGCTGCAAATGCAGTAATTGCGATACCTGCCAAAAGCATCGTCATCACATTTGTTCGACCATGTTTACTCGATAGAAAATAGACTAAATAAGTCGTTGATAATCCACCGATAAAGGCAAAAATCGAAACGGTTGCCTGCTGGAAAATAGCCGAAAAAGTAGCTAAAAACGAACCCATTAATACAATAGATGATACCGCAAATAGCATTGCACCGCTTGTAATTCCTATTAAAGACGGTTCAGCCAGTGGATTGCGAAACAAACCTTGAATCGCTGCTCCAGCAATCGCTAAACCGCCACCAACCAAACCTGCCAACAATATTCGTGGCAGCC